>Ga0247742_10001566_pt1 | contig 15764 bp, 15 predicted proteins | sample UWRJL208509C2_FD_180944 | JGI IMG/M metagenome (GOLD analysis project Ga0247742, IMG submission 180944) | Plant litter microbial communities from Arlington Agricultural Research Station in Wisconsin, United States - UWRJ-L208-509C-2 | ecosystem: Environmental > Terrestrial > Plant litter >...
GAAGGTCTACGGAAGCCCCAGCGCGAAAGCCGCCTGGTACGGGGTGTGGAAGACGTCCGGCCAGGTCAGCCGCCAGGTGTTCTGGCCGGTTCCCAACGTCGACTCGATCCTCGTGGGCTTCCAGCGTCACGAGCTGCCGGGCACAGAGGCCGAGCGGCTCGCCACCTTTTCGCTGATCGACGCGGCCTTCCAGCAGCGCCGCAAGATGCTGCGCCAGGCGCTGTCCGTTGTCCTCGGCGACTCGACGCGGGCATCCGAGATCATCGAGTCAGCGGGCGTCGCCCCCACCGCCCGCGGCGAGGAGCTGACGGTGCTCGACTTCCTCGCGATCGCCCGCGCAATGCCACAGGACCAGTCCGCGTAACCTACGACCTATCGGCTGATGCCTACAGGGTGTAGGTTTGGTGGATGCCGCGCCGGAACCTGACCCAGACCGCCGTACTCGCGGCGGCCGCAGATCTCGCCGACCGCATCGGTTTCGACGCTGTCAGCCTGTCGGCCCTGGCGCGCGAGCTCGGGGTGCAGCCAGCGAGCCTGTACTCGCACGTGCGCGACCGCGCCGCCCTCGTCGAGGGTGTGCACCAGCTCGCGCTGGGCGAGCTCGCCGACCGGATTTCGGCCGCGATTGCCGGCCGATCGGGCAGGACTGCGTTGGCAGGCCTGATCGACGCCCACCGCAGCTACGCACGGGAGCGGCCCGGACGCTGGACCGCCCTGCAACGTCCAGCAACGCCGAAAACCGCGGGATCGGAGAGCGCGCGACGCGTTGCCGCCGTCATGCTGGCGGTATTGCGCGGCTACGACCTCCCCGAGGACGAGTTGGTGCACGCGACCCGATTCGTCGGTGCCACGATCAACGGCTTTCTGGCGCTGGAGGCGGCGGGTTCATTCGCTTACCGCGACACCGGCACCGAACTCTCCTGGACGCGGGCACTGGATGTGCTGCACGCAGCGCTTCGGGCCTGGCCCACATCGAACACGGAGGTATCTGCATGATTGTCACCCCACTGACGTCAGCGGTTGTGCGCGGCGCTGCCGAGCTGGAACAGACGGGCAGGGGAGTGCGCCCGCACCGGCTGCCTGCGTGGGTGCGCCAGCAATTCCCCGATCCGCAGTTGATGTCGGTGGAGAGCCAGCCGTCGGGCGTTCGCGTTGTGTTCGACACGGTCGCGTCCGAGGTTCAGCTGGAGGTGCAGTCCACGCGGTCGGTGTACCGGGGTATCTCGCGGCCGCGGGGACGAATCGATGTCGTCGTCGACGGTGAGCGGTTGCTGAGCGACGAGCTGACCGGAGGCGACTACTACGAGATCGATCTGGCGACCGGTGCCGCGGCTCCGCACACGGGCGCGACGCACACCACCACCGTCGCGGGGCTGCCCGCCGGCGCGAAGCGCATTGAGTTCTGGCTCGCTCACAACGAGTCCCTCGAACTGGTGGAGCTGCGGTCGGACGCACCTCTCGCGCCGGTCGCGCTGTCCGGACGCGTGTGGATGCACCACGGCAGTTCCATCAGCCATGGCTCCAACGCCGCCGCTCCCAGCGAGATCTGGCCCGCGATCGCCGCGCGCCGCGGGGGCGTGGATCTGCTTAACCTCGGGCTCGGCGGGAGTGCGATGGTCGATCCCTTTATGGCGCGGTTGATGCGCGACACCGCCGCCGACCTCATCAGTGTCAAGCTCGGCATCAACGTGGTGAACGTCGACGCGATGCGGCTGCGGGCTTTTGTGCCGGCCGTGCACGGGTTTCTCGACACCATCCGGGACGGGCACCCCAACACTCCACTGGTACTGGTCTCGCCCATCTTCTGTGGCATCCACGAACACACGGCGGGACCGGGAGCGTTTGATCCGGTGTCGCTGGCCGAGGGGCGCGTGAAGTTCGTTGCCACCGGCACGCCGGGGGACGAGTCGCAGGGCCGGCTGACGCTGAGCGTGATCCGGCGCGAACTCGCGTCCCTCGCCGAGAGGCGCTCGACCGACCCGAACCTGTACTACCTCGATGGCACCGAGCTGTTTGGCGAAGCGGATGCCGCGGCACTTCCCCTCCCGGATGATCTACATCCCGGACCGGAAGCCCATCGTCTCATCGGCAACCGCTTCGCCGCGTTCGCGTTCACACCCGGCGGGCCATTCGAGTAGCCCCCGGCGCCCGTGTGGCTATGCCTCGGGGATCTCGCGACCGAATGCCTCCAGCGTTACGGCCTCCGGCTCCGGTCCGCCGCGCACGCCAGTGTCGAGCGCGTCGATCGCCGCCAGCTGGTCAGTGGTGAGCTCGAAGTCGTAGACGTCGAAGTTCTCGGCAATGCGCTCGGGGCGCACCGACTTCGGGATCACGGAGTGGCCGAGCTGCAGCTGCCACCGCAGCATCACCTGCGCCGCGGTCTTGCCGTGCTGCTCACCGATGCCGAGGATCACCGGGTCGGTGAAGGTGCTCTTCGCGTGGTCACCGCGGTAGGAGGTGATTCCCCCAATGGGAGACCAGGCCTGGGTGATGATCCCCAGGTCGGCGTTTGCTTTGCGAACCTCGGGCTGCGAGAAGTACGGGTGTACCTCGATCTGGTTCACGGCGGGAACGATCTCGGTCTGCTCGCGCAGGTCGGTGAGGTGCTTCACCATAAAGTTGCTGACGCCGATAGAGCGCACCCTGCCATCCGCGAGCAGGCGCTCGAGCGCCCTGTAGGCACCGACAGTTTTGTCGAACGCGCTGGGGAGGGCCTGATGAAGGATAAACAGGTCGATCTGGTCGACGCCAAGCTTGCCCGCGCTCTTGTCGAACGCGTGCAGGGTCTCCTCGTAACCGAAGTCGCTGATCCACACCTTCGACTCGATGAACACGTCTGCCCTGTCGATGCCCGACCGGCGAATTCCTTCGCCGACCTCGCGCTCGTTCGCGTACGCGGCAGCGGTGTCGATGTGGCGGTAACCGGTGGTCAGCGCCGTCGCGACGGCGTCGATGGTTTCGTCCGGGGGAGTCTGGAAGACGCCGAGGCCGATCGAGGGCATCGTGACGCCGTTATTGAGGGTGAGGTTGGTGACGGTCATGGCTTCACCATAACCTTCAGCGCTGTGCGGGCATCCATCTCGGCGTAACCCCTTGCGGTGTCCTCGAGGTCTACCGTCTGATCGAACACCAGACCCGGGTTGACGGTCCCGTCGAGCACCGCGGGGAGCAACTGCTCGATGTAGGCGCGCACCGGAGCGGGCCCACCTGTCAGGGTGACGTTCTTGCCGAACAGGCTTCCGAAGCCAACGGGAGCCGACTCGTATTGCGGAACACCCACGCGGCTGATGACGCCGCCGGGGCGCACGATGCCGACCGCCTGCTCGTAGGCCGGCATGTGGCCAACGGCCTCGAGCACCACGTGGCTGCCGGAGCCGCCCGTAAGGTCGATGACCTTCTGGATTCCCTCGTCGCCGCGCTCGGCAACAATGTCCGTTGCTCCAAAGGTGATTCCGAGGTTCGTGCGCGCCTCGTGGCGACCCATGAGGATGATCCGCTCCGCCCCGAGCTGCTTCGCCGAGAGAACGGCGAGGAGGCCAACCGCCCCGTCGCCGATCACGGTGACGGTCTCGCCGCCGGTGATGCCGGCGCGGTGGGCAGCGTGCCAGCCGGTGCCGTAGACATCGGACAGGGTGAGGAGCGATGCGTACTGGGACTCATCAACGGTGCCGGGCACCTTGACGAGCGTTCCATCGGCGAGGGGCACGCGCACGGCCTCGGCCTGTCCGCCTCCCACACCGGCGGCGTTCCAGAACCCGCCGTGAACGCACGAGGTCTGGAGTCCCTCGCGGCAGAATTCACAGGTGCCGTCCGACCAGGCGAACGGCGCGATGACAAAGTCGCCGACCGCGAGAGTCGCGACGGTGGAGCCAACCTGCTCGATAACACCGATGAACTCGTGCCCCATCGACACGCCGTTCTCGTCGTTGTGCATCGAGTGGTACGGGTGAAGGTCGCTTCCGCAGACGCAGCCGCGGGTGATGCGAACGATCGCATCGGTGGTGTCGAGAAGTTGTGGATCGGGAACAGTGATCACGCGGACATCGCCCGCGCCGTACATGTATGTGGCTCTCATGGTTTCAATGCAACCGGTTTGAGCCGCCCGGAGGCAGTCACTGCTCTTACGTGTAATGCCAGTACCTGCTTCACACCCTGTAAACAACGTACGGTCTAACCATGAACGACACCGACAACGTCAAAGAGTTTCTGGCGGCCCGCCGCGCCAGGATCACCCCGGACAAGGCAGGGCTTCCCGCTTACGGCGGCAACCGCCGCGTGCCGGGACTGCGCCGCGAAGAGGTAGCCATGCTCGCGGGTGTCAGCGTCGACTATTACAACCGACTGGAGCGCGGCAACCTGCAGGGCGTTTCCGAGAGTGTCCTCGATGCCATCTCCCGTGCGCTTCAGCTCGACGAGGCCGAGCACGCCCACCTCTTCGACCTTGCGCGCGCGGCCAACCTGTCGCCGTCCAAGCGTCGCAAGAGCAGCCCGCAGAAGGTGCGGCCCAGTGTGCAGCGCCTGCTTGATGCGATGACGGATGCACCGGCCTGGGTGCGCAACAGCCGCCACGATTTTCTTGCCGCCAACCGCCTGGGGTACGCGCTGTACGCGGACATGTTCAGCGACCCCGTTCGCCCCGCGAACAGTGCCCGGTTTGTCTTCCTCAATGAGCGCTCGAAGAGCTTCTACCCGAACTGGGAGCGCACCGCCGACGACATAGTCGCGATGCTTCGTTCGGAAGCGGGCAGCAACCCCTTCGATCGTGACCTCACGGATCTGATCGGCGAGCTCTCGACTCGCAGCGAGACCTTCCGCACCCGATGGGCGGCGCACAACGTTCGCTTCCACCGCGTGGGGGTGAAGCAGGTCCACCACGCCATCGTGGGCGACCTGGAAATGACCTACGAGGCGATGGAACTCACGTCCGATCCCGGCCTCACCTTCCTCGCCTACACCGCTGAGCCCAATACACCGTCCGCCGACGGACTGAAGCTGCTGGCCAGCTGGGCTGCAACCCTCGAGATTTCGGATGCCGCGGCATCCGTCATCATTCCCAGCGAGTAGCCCACCCGCAACTCGCCGCGAAGGGTGTTCTGGCAATACCTGTAAGGCCCGGTCCTTCTGCGGCCCAGCCAACGGAACTTGACTGAGGGTGTGACCACGACCCCAGACAGCCAGCGCGCGCCGGTACACCGCACCGCGATCCTGGCGATCATCCTCATCAGCTACTTCATGATCTTGCTCGACAACTCGATCATCTTCACCGGCCTGCCATCGATACAGGCGGGCCTCGACTTCACGTCGTCCGGACTCACCTGGGTGCAGGACGCCTACACGCTGACGTTTGGGGGGTTACTGCTGCTTGCTGCGCGTGCCGGGGACATCATCGGTCGACGCCGGCTGTTCATCATTGGGCTGGTCGTGTTCACGGTCGCCTCCCTCCTCGTCGGTTTCGCGCCGTTCGGCTGGTGGATGATTGGCGCCCGTGCGCTGCAGGGCATTGGTGCCGCGATCGTCGCCCCCGCCTCGCTGTCGCTGTTGACGGCCACCTTCCCGGAGGGCAAAGAGCGCGGTCGTGCCGTAGCGCTCTACGCCGCAACCGCCGGCATTGGCGCCAGCCTGGGCATGGTCATCGGCGGGGTGTTTGCTGATCTCATCTCGTGGCGCGCGGGGTTTTTTATCAACCTGCCTATTGGCGTCGCGATGATCATCCTCGCGCTGCGGTTCCTCGCGGAGCAGCCCCGCGCGAGAGGGCGCTTCGACGTTCTCGGGGCCCTCTGCTCAACGCTCGGCGTCGGAGCGATCATCTTCGGCATCATCTCGTCGTCCGAGGCGGGATGGGGTTCCCCGCAAACCGTCGCCAGTCTGGCTGTCGGCGCGGTGCTGCTTGTTCTCCTGGTGCTCAACGAGCGTCGGGTGCCGCAGCCCATCATGCCGCTGCGGTTGTTCGCGAGTCGCGCCAGGTCGGGTGCCTACGCGATTCGGTTTCTCTACCTGGGAGCCATGATGGGATTCTTTTTCTTCACCACGCAGTACCTCCAGAACGTGCTCGGGTGGAACCCGCTCCAGGCGGGTCTCGGGTTCCTCCCGATGACCGTCGTCAACTTCGCGGTCGCGATGGCGGTGCCCCGGCTGAACCGCCGCATCCCTTCGTTCGGTCTGTTGGCGGCGGGCGTTCTCGCGACGGGTGGCGGGATGTACGCGCTGAGCATGGTGCAGGCGGACAGCTCCTACGCGATGGCCGTCGGAATCCCCATGTTGTTCATTGGGCTCGGCCAGGGGCTCACCTTTGCCCCGTTGACGACCTACGGCATCTCGGGAGTTGGTGCAGCGGACGCGGGCGCCGCGTCGGGCCTGCTCAACACAGCGCACCAGCTCGGCAGTTCGGTGGGGCTCGCGATTCTCGTCGCTCTGGGTGCCGGCGCGACCGCCGCCTCACCGTCGACGGCAGCGGTCGTTGAGCAGGTGCACCTCGCGCTGTCCGGGTCGACGCTGTTCCTCGTGCTCGCCTTGATCGTGGCCGTCGCTGTGATCCTCCCCGGCGAGCTTGTCCGCCGTCGAACGGTTCTTGCTCACGTGTGATGGCAGTGTAAAAATCGACCATGCACAAGGTGACAGGAATTGGCGGATTCTTCTTTCGCGCGCGGGATTCGGACGCACTTGACCGTTGGTACAGCGAGAATCTCGGGATCGACCCGGTTCCCACCACCTACGACGCCGAGGTGTGGCGCCAGGAAGCGGGCGAGACTGTTTTCACGGCAATGCCTGGAGCAATGGACCAGTTTGATGCTCCCGGGAAGGTGTGGGGCATCAACTTCCGGGTGTCGGATCTCGACGGCATGGTCGAGCAGCTTCGCGCGGCCGGCTCGGAGGTGACGGTCGACCCCGAGACATATCCCAACGGCAGATTTGCGTCGCTCACCGACCCCGAGGGCAACCCCATCCAGCTGTGGCAGCCGCAAGATTCGTGAGGTCGCCGGGTCGAGCGGCATAACGCCTACCGAATCCTCTGGCGTGCTGGCGAGTGCCTTTACAGGAGCAATCCCCGTCACTAACATTCTGCGGAAACCGGGAGCGGAGTCGCCATCGGCGATATAGCCATCGCTTTCGGCGCTCGCCGGGGAGTGTGCAGACATGGCAGTGAAGTGCGTGGCGGCGGTCGCAGGCACCGTACTCGGTATGAGCCTTCTGCTCGGCGGCTGCGCATCGAATGCGGGGCCATCGGGCGTCGCGTCTGACACGTCGGCAACACCAAGCTCGGATACCGCCGCGCCAAACCCCGACCCCAGCTCCGATCCGACCTCGGTATCGATCGCGAGCCCGCTACGTATCCCGCTTCCGACCGACCAGCTTCAGGGCGATGTCTACGCGTCCGGACTGCCGAGGCTCAAGGCCAAAATTGCCGGCGCGTGTGGCGGTTCCCAGTGCGTCTCGGTCGCGAAGGTGGGAGAAGGCAGCGCGCTGGAGGTCGGTCAACTCTGCGACACCATCCTTCGGGTGGAGGACAAAGACTTCGACGAAAAAGCAAACGAGGCGTTCGTGAAGGTGCTGCCGGGAGGCACCATCACGATCGTGGTTAACGTACGGTGCGAAGATCTGCCCCCTACCTCCCCGCCGACGGGGACGTCGACAACAGACTCCACGGGAGCATCGTTGCCCACCGACGATCCGTCACGCTCGAGCGCTGAACCGTAGCCGGTGAACTTCCGAAGGAGGCGCACCGCGCCCAGCGTCGACGGCGGAGTGGCGCCGTCCCGCCCGCGCGCGGACGGCTCGGCATCCGCCCTTCAGGGAGAGGGCGTTGAAAATTCCGGCGGTCCGTGGCGTGTGCTTCGGGCGGTGGTCTCCGTCGTCACCCCGGTGACGCTGATAACCGCTCTGATGTACTACTTCGGCCTCATCCACGCGTATTGGTTTTTTGGCGGGTTCGGCGTTGACTACTCGGTGTTCGACCTCACTCCGGAGGACTACATCCTCCGCAGCGCGGACGGGCTCTTCCTGCCGTTCTGTGTTGTTGCCGTAGTTGTATTGGTCTTGACCTCGGTGTTTCAACTGGTTGGTCCCCGGCTTGACCCGACCTTTATCGACCGATTCGTACGGGGTGCTGCGCCCGTGCTGCTGGTGCTTGGTGTTGGCCTGTCGGTAGTGGCCGGCGTGGCAATCGCACGGCCATACTGGCTGCTGAATTACCCCGCGGTGGGTGGCCTCGCTCTGGTGTTCGGCGTGCTGTCCTTCACCGGCGGCATCCGGTCGGTCCGCTGGCTTGCCAAGCGCCGGGGTCGTGTTCAACGCCGATTGCCGACGTCGTGGGCTGTCGCCGAATGGGCATCGGTCGTCATGCTGGTCAGTGTTGGGCTGTTCTGGGCAGTGGGCGATTTCTCTGCTCGGGTCGGATCGCAACGCGCCGAGGAGGTCGTGCGGGCACTCCCGTCGTGGCCAGCTCTGGTTCTTCATTCGGAGCGTCGCCTCGATCTGGCGATACCGGGCGTTATCGAGACGGTGTGCGCGGGCGACGATGGCACGGCCTCCTATCGCTACGACGGGCTCACTCTAATCACGCAGGAGGGCGGTCAGTTGCTCCTCCTGCCCCGATCCTGGACGGCGGCAAAAGGGAGCGCGATTGTCTTGGCGAAGACCGACGCGCTGCTCCTGCAGTTCAGCGCGACCGCTGCGGCCAATTCCTCGGGGTGCTGAATGTCTAATTGCCGGCTGGCGGCACCCTTCGAGCTATCCGACCGACGGATGCTTCGCGGGCTCTGGGCCGTTGCGGCTGATGTACTGGTCCATGCTCACAGTGCCCCCGACCTCGGCGAGCAGTCCCATCCACTGTGGCGACAAGCCGAGGCCGTGCCCCTGGAAACTGCGCCCGTCCATCTGATGAAAGAAACACAGCTGGACGCGAACACCGCCGGTTAGGCTGCTGATCCGCGGCAACGCTGCGCTGGTACGCGCCCACAGGGCGTCCAGTTGGTCGTCCTCGTACGCGGTGTTCGGAAGACCGGATCCGATTGTCCAGCGCGTCAATCGATGAATCTTTGCCTGTTCGGGCGCCGACTCCATCACATTCTTCCGTGGCGACCCACGCTCGGTCGACGAATCGGGTTCCATCCCCATCAACGCTGAGATCTCAGCGACGGACGCGACCTCGCTGTAGATATCCAGATGGATATCCAGCAGGTTTTCCGCTTCGGCGTCCCAGAAATCGTACGGATCGGTGTACTCGAGGCGACGGATCAGCCGGTAGACGATGATCAGCGGGATGATTCCGATTACCCCGAACGACATGTCGATGAGCTGCCAACCCAGCGGGATGCCACGGACAGACCCGGCGATCAGTGCCAGGGGGATGATGCCGACGCAGGCGATCATGCCGAACTGGATGATCCAGATGTTGCGGACGGGGTCGCGCAGCGGACCGATGAAGGCGACGGCGATGGCGAGATGGGCAAACGCCAGCCAGTCGGCAGCGTAGGCGATAAAGGGGTATTGGTCGTTGGTGGCGATGAGTCCGTCCCGAACACGGTCGACCCACTCCACAACTCCTGGCAGCAGCTGCGGGAGCGGTGACCAGTCGGCCCGAACCACCGTGGAGAGGAACCGCAGCTCGGTCTCCAGCGGGAACGCGGTGACTCCGCTGAGGACAAGCGCCACGATAAAAAAGACCAGCCAGGCACGAATCTGCCGTGTGGTGCTCACGAGAGAGCGAAACGAAGTGGGTGCACGTTCTCATTGTGAGCGTGCTCACCGACCAGGGAGTCATCCGATCGAGTGATTCTCGCAAATTGCTTCCTCGGCGAACTTAGAAGCCGAACAGGATGCGCGGCACCAAGGCGTACACGAGCACCACCAGTCCGGCCAAGGCGAGCGTCAATGCGTAGGTGATCAGGGTCGGGCGCAGGTCGCGCAGCTTGACCGCGGTGATCGCAGCGACGATGACGCCGCCAGCGATGATCTGGGCGACCCAGTAGACCGGGCTCGTGGACGATGCGATGAGGGTCAGGCCGTAGATGCCTTCGCCAACCAGCACGGCTGCTGGTGCGGCGGCGGCCCAGATCACTCGGGCGAGGACGGGGGAGCGCACCCAGGCGGCTGCGGTTCCGACGATCGGGCCGATGAGTACGCCAACAATGTTCCACTGGTTGCCCAGGCCGTCGAAGTAGGGGAACCCGCGCCAGCCCGACACCAGCGCGTACGTCTCATTCATCAGCACGAACGCGACCGCCCCGAGGAGGGCTGCGGCGAGCGGGCCCGAGCGAACGAGGTAGATCGCGCCGTAGGTGATGACGGTCCAGGCGCCGGCCGAATTCGCGACCGATGACAGGGGCGATGGGAGGAATTCGTGGCCGAATGACGTGAGGATTCCGACAACCAGGGCGGAGAGGACGATCACAACAGCGGACGTCACCGGTCGCCGGGTGTACCCGGTCTCGATGATGGTGTCCGGCGGCGCCGTCAACGTGATCATGATGCACACTGTGTCGCACTTTGACTATTAACGGGATATTCGTATGCCAATTGCGCGCGTGTTCGCTACAAGCATGGCTAGAATCTGCCGTTTGATGCACCTAAAGCGTCTCCTTCGGGATACTGTTTCGTGGGGCGAATTCTCGTTACGCACGAGGCAGCGTGGTTTTGCGGCCATCGCTAAGCGCCCACAAACGGATCAAGGACAGCATTAGATGATTTTCGAAGTAGGCGAGACAGTCGTCTATCCCCACCATGGCGCCGCGACAATCACAGCAGTGACCACCCGCACGATCAAGGGTGTTGAGAAGCGCTACATCACCCTGAACGTGCACCAGAGCGAGCTCGCGATTGAGCTCCCCATCGACAACGCCGAGATGGTGGGCGTTCGCGATGTCATCGACAGCGCCGGCGTCGAGGCCGTTTTCACGGTTCTCCGCGGCGAAACGGAAGAAGAAGCGGGCAACTGGTCGCGTCGCTTCAAGGCCAACACCGAGAAGATGGGTAGCGGCGACGTTTACCGAATCGCCGAGGTCGTTCGTGACCTGTGGCGCCGCGACCGCGAGTCGGGCGTTTCGATGGGTGAGAAGAACATGCTCACCAAGGCCCGCCAGATTCTGATCTCAGAGCTGGCCCTGGCCCAGAAGTCGACCGTCGATGAGGCCTCAGGCGTTCTTGACGGAGTGCTCGAAGCGACAGTTGTGGCTTCCTAGGCGCGGATCACTCGTAAGTCAAGACCTCGCGCCACGCTGGCGCGGGGTCTTTTCTTATTTAGCGGCCGTCCACCAACGGTTTCACTTCGGGGTGCACCGTGTGAAGTTGGACGGCCTACGGACTCTCGGCAAATGCCCAGTTCATGGCGCACTAATCCCCTGTTCGGCTCCGAACAAGGATGGGAAGCTGAAGTGCGCCCCGCGCAACGGCAGAAGAGGAACGGCACCACATGGGCATCCAGACATCGCTCGACGAGCTCAGGGCAACACCACGCATTGTCGATGCCATGCGAGCCGCCGATGACCTCGCCTTTGAAGCCAGCCGCAACGGCGGCGCCCGCACGGTGCGTGTGCTTGCCGCCACGCTGACCGAGCCCGATCAGCTGACCGCCATCGCGGCGATTCACGCCCTCGGGCAGGTGTTCGAGGACGACGCCGACGAGGTTCTGTCCACAGCACTCTCGAGCGATAGGGCTTTTGTCCGCGAGCACGCCGCCTGGGCCTTCGGAAGCCGCCTTCCCCGTTTCGACACCATCGGTCGCCTCATCGAGATGGTCGCCGCCGGCGGATTCAGCGGGATGCTCGCCCAGCGCACCCTCCAGCAGTGGGCCTCTTCCGCCCCGGACCACGTGTCGCTGGCACTGGAAAGCTCGCTCATCGGCCAGCATTCGATCCCGGCGCGGGCCCGTCTGGTGGAAACACTCGGAGTCGCGCGCGGGCATATCGCCGATGCTGCCCTCGTTCGGATCGCCGCGGATGAGACGGCCGGCGAGCCGGTACGGGCCGCTGCAATTGCCGCGCTCGGTGATCGCCCGCAGCATCCACACATCGTTGACCTCGTCGGTCGACTCGCCAGTGATGAGGGCTACCTCGGCGACGTTGCTCGCCTGGCCCTGGTTGACCTCACGTCGAACCCGCAGACGCGGGCGCCCTGGCAGACCGGCCTCACCGTGGCGCAGATGTTCCTGCACGCGGACATCGACCCCCAACTCACCAGCGCCGGCAGCGGCGACAACGGGGGCATCGCCACGCTTCTCGTTCGCCTCGGCAACGCCCTGACGGCGAACCACCCCGAGTCGGCGGAGGAGATTGCCGCGCACCTCGCGGATCCGTCCACCATCGAGGGCATCGAGCGGGTCATCACGCTGTCCCGCGGCAGTGCCGCCAGCGCGCTCGGGAGCCTGTCGCAGGCGGCGTCGACCGTCCGTGGGCACGCCTATGCGTCCGTGCCGCTACTCAGCGAGCCGGTCGCTTCTGCCGATGCCTGGCCCCTGCGGATTGCTGCGCACCGTGGCATCCGCCGCATTCTGCGCGCAGCAGGCAGCGTCGACGCCATTCACCTGCGGATGGCTGATGTTGGCTCGCTCGCCGCGTCGGACGTTGCCCGTGACCTCGAGATCCCGGTAGTGTTCACCGTTGCCCCAGACCCGCACGCGGTGATCCAGACCCTGGATCGCGCCCGTGAGCTGACCCGCGAAAACTTCGGTGACGTCGACGAACGCGAGCACTACTGGTTCCGCACCCGCCTGGTGCAGCGCCTGGCTGCCGACGCCGCGCACACCGTGCTGTTCCCGCGCCCCAACCTGCAGGTCGACATGCGGGAACTGGTGGGCATCGACATCGAGTCGCACCCCGAGCGCCACTCGATCGTGCCGGAGGGTATCGACCTGGAGGTTGTCGACCGTGCCGTGGGCGAAGCGGCGGACCTGGTGGGTGGCCTCGAAGCCACCCCGGCACTCGCCAGCCTGCGCACCCTGCTCGCCGACCTGCCCGCCGATCGTCGTGGCCTGCCGCTGCTTATCAGCGTCGGCCGGTTCCACCGCGTCAAGGGCATGGCGACCATCGTCGACGCCTGGGCGAACGGCCCGCTGCGCGAGCGTGCCAACCTGTTGCTCATCGGTGGCGACCTCGTGAACCCGTCCGGTGACGAGCGGGAACAGCTCGACCGGATCAACGCGACCATCGCCCCGGAGGGTCGCGCCGCCGCCGGACTGCTGCTCCCCGGCCACCAGCCAAATGACACCGTCGCGCGCTGGGTGGCTGCCGCCCGGTTCGGCATCCCCGGGTACTCCGCCCCGAACGGCGTCTACGTGTGCGGCAGCCTCAAGGAAGAGTTCGGCATCGCGCTGCTCGAGGCGATGGCCGCTGGCCTGATGGTGGTCGCACCCGCCGGTGGTGGACCCGCCACCTATGTGGTGGAGGGCGACACCGGCTTCCTGACCAAGACGGCCAACGTGAAGCTGCTCGCGCGGGCCATCGAACAGGCGCTCGACGCGGCCTGCGCCGAGAAGTCGGACGCCCGCGCCGTGCGCTCCCGCGAGACCGTCGTGAACAGCTTCACGATCCAGGCCATGGCGACCGCGCTAACCGAGGTGTACCGCACGATCGGCGACCCGACCGGCGAGTTCGCCGGCCAGGCGGCGGTCTCCCGATGACGCTTCTGATCATCAGCCCCGACTACGCGTCGCACCTCCTCCCTCTCGCCACCATCGGCACCGCCTGGCGGGACGCCGGCGAGCGTGTGGTGGTGGCCACGGGCCCCGCAACCGCTTCGATCGTGGAGGCGTTCGGCTTTGAGCGCGTGAACCTGCAGCTCGGACGCGGCTCGAACCCGGGTGTAATCCGGGCCGAGGACCAGCCCAAGGGGGAGGACGACGCCCTGCGCGGCTTCTTCGACGCGTCCCGTGTTGGTGCCGTCGAGACGCTGACCTTCCAGGCGACCGCCCGGCTCAATGACCTCATGTGGGAACCGGTGGCCACGGCCCGCGCCGTCCAGCGTGTGGTTGACGAGGTCGGGGCCGACCGCGTGATCGTTGACCACCTCGCCTTCAGCGCACGGCTGGCGCTCATCGCGAGCGGAACACCGCACGCCGACGTGGTGCTCGGCCACCCATCCGCTCTGCCTGTCGGCGACGAGGTCTACGGCTACCCACCCGAGTGGCCCATCGCCTTCACCCCGGACGGCTCGTCGCTGGCCGACCTGCTCGCCCTGTGCGAGCGGGTCAGCAACACGTTCACCGCCGACTGGAACGCCGCGCTCGCCGAGTTGAACCCCGAGGCTGCCCCGAGCGACAACGCGTTCGCCGAGCATGGCACCCTCCTGCTGCTCAACTACCCGGGCGAGCTGCACGACCCGCAGCGCACCGCGCTTTTGCCAACCCACGAGTTCCTTGGCGGCTCGGTGCGCGACGAGCCCGCGGAGCCCGACGTCGACGAGTGGCTTGCCTCCAGCGATGCCCCGTTTGTGTATGTCAGCTTCGGCAGCTTCCTCTCGGTGCGCGGCGACGTGCTCGGCCGGGTGATTGAGGCGCTGAAGTCACTGGGTGTGCGTGCCGCAATCGCCACGGGATCAGCCGCCCGCAGCGACCTGGGTGACATCCCGGCCTCGTGGTTGGTGCGGGAGTTCCTGCCCCAGGTCTCCCTGCTGAAGTCCGCCGCCGCCGCCGTCACCCACGGTGGCAACAACTCGGTCACCGAGTCAATGACCTACGGTGTGCCGTTGCTGGTGCTCCCGTTCTCCACCGACCAGTTCGCTGGTGCCGCGGCCCTCGAACGCCTCGGGTTCGGTGTGGTGCTCGACCCCAACGCCGCCACCGCGGAGCAGCTGCGCGATGGATTGCAGCAGGTGCTGAGCCTTCCCCGTGCCGTGCGGGCCGAACTGACGGAGCTGTCCGCATCGCTGCGGGGAACCCCCGGACGCGACCGCGCCCACGCCGCCCTCGAGCGGATCACCGCGATTCTGTAGCCCAACATGAGCACCCAGAAAGGCACCAGCGACGACGCGGTGAAGACAGACGCGGAGCAGACGAACGAGAAGTTCGGCGTCCACCCCGCGATGGACGACGCCTCGATGCACCAGGCGACGGGCAAAACACCCGACGAGTGGTTTGCGATCCTCGACGAGCTCGGCGCCGTCGAGCACAGCCACCAGGAGATCGCCCGTTGGCTGTTCGAGCAGTACGGCCACCCCACCGCGGCGCAGGGCACTGCCGGCCTGACCGGACGCTGGCCGCAGCAGATCACTGTGCGCTACGAGCAGGCGCGGGGGTTGCGGGCACCGGGGCAGCGGGCGGATGGCACGTTCGGTGCGCGTGCGGTGCGCAGCATCCACCACCCGCCTCTTGATGCGTTCGATGCGGCCGTTGACCTCATCAGCCAGGACCTCGGCGAGAGCCCTGCCCAGCTGAACCGGGATGCCACGAGCCTGCGAGCCCGCTGGCAGCTCGCGAACGGGGAGCAGGTGGGGGTGTCCGTCGCCGAACCGCACAAGGGCAAGACGCCGGTGACCCTGACGCACGAGAAGATCCCCGACTGGCACCGTCTGGCGGACGCCCGTTCTGCCCTCGCACAGGTTCTGGCCAAACTCGAAGCGAACGGCCCTGGCAAAACCACGTGACCCGCTCCGCTAGGTTGGAGTTATGACCTCGGCGGCCACCCAAAAAATGGTTCACGCAAAGGCTCCGGGAAAGATCAATGTCTTCCTGAAAGTCGGAGCGCTGCAAGACGACGGCTACCACGATGTTGCGATCGCCTACCAGGCGGTGTCGCTGTACGAAGATGTGCGCGCGTACCGGGACGAAGAGTTCT
>Ga0247742_10001567_pt1 | contig 15758 bp, 14 predicted proteins | sample UWRJL208509C2_FD_180944 | JGI IMG/M metagenome (GOLD analysis project Ga0247742, IMG submission 180944) | Plant litter microbial communities from Arlington Agricultural Research Station in Wisconsin, United States - UWRJ-L208-509C-2 | ecosystem: Environmental > Terrestrial > Plant litter >...
ACCGCGAAGGTGTGGCCGGCGTTGTTGTAGATCGCCTTGTCCTGCACGTTTTTCAGGTTGGGAATCGCTGCCGGGTCCAGGTCGGCGACCACCCCGGCGTCATAGGCCATTTCGCTGATGCCGCCGTCCATCCAGGCCACGTCGATCGTCGGGCTGGATTTCTGTTGCTGGAGCTTGGCCAAAGTGACGGTCGAGGTGCCGACTTCGGCTGCCACGGCGATCCCCGTGGCTTGCGTGAAAGGTTCTGCAACACATTTGAGGAACGCGTCACCCCAGTTACCGCCGTACAACGCCACGGTCAGTTTCTGCGAGTCGGCCAGAACGGCCGGTGAGGCGATGCAGCCGGTGACTAACAGCGCGGCGGTGATTGTCTGACCCGTCTTGAGTTTCATCGTGTGTCCTCTATAGCTGTTGTTGGACTGTTCCCCTTGCGTGCATCTTGCTCGTATCGTCGATTCGAGCGCTTGCACTTCGGGGTCTTAAAGTTGAATAGTTAGGTCATGCCCAAAATGACTCCGGTAAACCCGCATTGCCAACTGTCCGCCGTTCCCGGCTGCGGGGCGAACAGCCGTCCGCAGCTGTCCGTAGGCTTCGTCCTGCTGGACCAATTCACCCTGGCGGCGTTTTCCGGGTTTATCGATGTCTTGCGCCTGGCCGCCGACCTGGGGGGCGGCAGCCGGCAGATTCATACGGCGTGGCAGGTGATGAGTGTCGATGGGTTGCCGCGAACTTCCAGTGCGGGCATCGCGTTGGAAGTGTCCGGCGGCCTGGCGCAGGATCTGGACGCGTTCGACTACGTGGCCATCTGCGGCGGCAACGATTACCTCAACACCCACATGCCGAGCCCATTGCGCGACTGGTTGCAGCGCGTTGCAAAGAGCCGGACGCGGCTGCTGGGCATTTGCACCGGGACCTTCGCCCTGGCGCAGGCGGGCGTGGTGGGCAGTCGTTCGGTGTGTGTGCACTGGAACGTGCTGGATGCCTTTCGCACCCGGTTCCCCAAGACCCCGGCCGCAGTCGATCACCTGTTCATCGACGAAGGCGACCTGATCACCTGCGCCGGTTCGACCGCGGCCATCGACCTCGCGCTGTACCTGGTGGCCCGCCATTGCGGGCGGGAGAAAGCCCAGCAGGCGGTGCGGCACATGATGCTGCAGGGGATTCGCCAGGGCCGGCAGCCACAGGCGCATTTCTACGCCAACCTCGAGGACATCAAGGATGAGCGCGTGCGCCAGGCCGCGCATTACATCGAACAGCGCATGGACAGCCTGCCGACCCTGGACGCCATCGCACGTTACGTGGGACTCGGCCGGCGCCAACTGACCCGGGCCTTCCAGCAGTCGCTGGGGCTGTCACCCATGGAGTTCCAACGCTCGCTGCGCGTGGAGTACGGCGCCTGGCTGCTGGTGAACAGCCACAGCAGCATCACCCAGATCGCCATGGATTGTGGCTTTTCCGATGGCGCGCACTTCTCTCGCGAGTTTCGTGCCCGGTTCAACATGTGTCCGCGCCAGTATCAGAATGAAGCGCGGGTTTGAGCCTCCGCAGTGTCACGAATCCATCCAGCCATTCGCCGCAAACTCGTCCTTCAACCCTTGCAGTCGACTGGTGGCGGTGGCCGTGAAGGGACGAACCCGGCGCGTGCCAAGGTCCACGTGCAGCGCCGTCTGGCACATGCTTGCGCTGAGGTAGTTCTGCTCGTGGTGGTAGAGGTCGACCTGGGTCACCAGGCGCTTGTCGTCGAAGCGCACAGGGGTCAACTCCACCCGTAATGGATCGCCCGCGCGGACTTCCCTGATGTATTTGACGTTGGCCTCGACGGTGAACAGGCCGCAGTTGTGCTCCAGGGTATAACCCTCGCCAAGGCCGAACTGACCGAGGATGCGATGGCCTAGTTCATCGAGCAGTTGCACGTAGTAGGCCATGTTCATGTGGCCATACAGATCAATCCATTCATCTTTGACGACGGCCAGTTCATGGGGTTTTGCTTTCGGTTGTGAGGTTTTCAACGGTGGGGCTCCGGGGTTGCAGGATGAGCATCAATGCGGTGCCGTCTCGCTGGGCGAGCGCGCTACTGGTGCGTTTTTGTCGCCTTTCTCCAACTCGTGCGGAAAGACGGAATGCAGCCAGCTACGGAGTCTGACGATAGCCGGGTCGTTCCATTTTCGCGTCGGGGCAATGAAGTAGTAGCCACCGAGGCGGATGGTCATGGGCAGAACTTCCACCAGTTCGCCGGCGGCGATTTTTTCATCGGCCAGCAGCTCGCTCACCAGCGCGATGCCCTGTCCCATGCAGGCTGCTTCGAGGGTCAAATGCCCGTGCCATAACCGAGGGCCACGCAGCCTGGGTATATCGGTGACACCGGCGATGCTCAGCCACTGCGACCAGCGCTGCGTATTGCGTTCGTGGATCAGCGGCAGCCCCAGGACATCCTCGGCGCTGAACACCTCGGGATAGCGATTGCAGAATGCCGGGCTTGCAACGGCGCGGATCAAGGGCCGGGCAAACAGCTCTGCGCAAAGCTCGTCGCCAAGGTTCAATTCTTCGAGATAGACGATTTCAGCATCCGCTTCGTTGCGGTTGAAGTCGGGCCGGGTGCTGGTGGGCTCCAATGTCAGTTCACGACCGTTCAAGGCTTCTTCCAGTTCTCCCAGACGCCCCAGCAAGCGCCGCGACGCCAGGCCCGCCATGCAGCAGACGTGCAGCGCATCCTCGCCCTGGCGAAGGTCGCTGCTGGCATCGGCAATGATGTCCAGGGCCCGTCGCAGCTGGGCGGCGTAGCGTTGCCCCTCGCGTGTCATCTCCAGCCCGCGACCGGATTTCCTGACCAGTTTCGTCCCCACGGCAGTTTCCAGATTCTGGATATGGCGCGAGATGACGGTGTGCGAAACCGAGAGCTCCTCGGCACATTGGCGCACGCTGCCCCAGCGGCTGAAACCTTCGAAGGCACGCACGGCGAGCAGGGGAGGAAGGCGTCGGTTCATGGTTTTCTCCAGGGCGCTGACATCCGTTGGCTACAGCAAGGCTCATGCCAGATTTTGGTGCTTTAAATGCACCAATCAAGCAGGTTCTAACTGCTTGTTGCGCAGCGTTCGGATAACGGAACTTGATGACATGGTTTTCGAACTGAGGAGCACAGGTTGAATATTTCCGGACGCGCCGCCATCGTCGGCGCCTATGAATCACCGCGAAGAGACGCCCAGGGCGTCCACCCGTTCGCCATCCAGGTGGAGTGCATTCAGGCTGCGCTGACCCAGGCCGGTTTGACCCTCGGCGACGTTGACGGCTTGTGTGTCGCCTCCGGCGATTGGGCCGAGGGGGGCGGTGTCAACAGCGTTACCGAGATGGCTGAGTATTTGGGTATCGAACCGCGCTGGTTCGACAGTACCGACGTCGGCGGTTGCTCGTACCTGGTCCATGCCGCGCATGCCGCCGTGGCGATTGCTGCCGGGTTGGTCGACGTGGTGGTCATCAGTTACGCCGCCTCGCCCCGTTGGTGGCCGTTGAACACGCCGTCGTTCGATCCTTTCGTTCTGCCCGCCGGGCCTGGGCAGTTCGAGTTGCCATTCGCGCCCACGTTGATCTCCACGTATGCGATGTATGCCCGGCGCCACATGCATCTCTACGGCACGACCCCGGAGCAGTTGGCCGAGGTCGCCGTCACGTTCCGCCAACATGCCGCCGCTAATCCGGATGCCTTTCTCGGCGCCAAGTCGATCACCGTCGATGACGTGTTGAGTTCGTCGATGGTCGCTTCGCCGTTGCACCGCCTGGATTGTTGCGTGGTCACCGACGGCGGTGGCGCCATTGTCATGACCAGCCGCGAGCGCGCGCTGGATTGCCGGCAGAAACCGGTCTATCTCGGTGGCTTCGGCATGGCCACGCAGCGCACCCAGATCAGCCAGATGTCCCGTGAGCTGATCACGCCGGCGGCGCGAACCGGGCCTCGGGCATTCGAGATGGCGGGTCTTGCGCCGGCAGACGTGGACGTCGCGCAGCTTTACGACGCGTTCACCATTACTCCGCTGCTCGCGCTCGAGGACCTCGGCTTTTGCCCTCGGGGCGAGAGTGGCCGTTTTGTCGCCGATGGCAACCTGAAAATCGGTGGGGCCTTGCCGTGCAATACCGACGGCGGTGGCCTGGCCTCGAATCATCCCGGCAAGCGCGGGCTGCTGGCCCTCATCGAAGGCGTTCGCCAGCTGCGCAACGAAGGGCCTGGCGTGCAGGTTGACGACGCCGAGGTCGCGCTCGTCCACGGCCTGGGCGGCACGTTCTGCGCCGCCGCCACTCTTGTTCTGACCGTTTGAGGAAATGTCCATGGTCACACTCAGCCCCGTGATTACCGACAACCTGTCTGCTGCCTGGTGGCAAGCCAATCAGGACCACCGATTGCTCGTCCAGCGTAATCCCGTCTCCGGTGCCTGGCAGTGGTACCCGAGGGCCCATTGCATCGATGACCTCTCGGTTGCGCCGCAATGGGTGCAGGTGTCCGGGCGCGGCACGGTCTTCACCTACTCGGTGATTCATCGTGGCCATACGCGTCTGGATGCGCCCTACGTATGCGCGGTCATCGAGCTTGAAGAGGGGCCGTTGATGTTGTCGCAGCTTCACGATATCCCGGTCGAGGACATCTCGATCGGCATGCAGGTGATGGTTACGTTCACCGCCCTGAATTCATCCACCTCACTGCCTGTGTTCCAGGCCCGGAGCAACCCATGAGTTCCACCTTGTATTTTGAAGACCTGGTGGCTGACCAGTCAGTGCAGTCTTCGCGCATCACCGTGACGGAGACCCATATCGTACTGTTCGCCGGGTTGACGGGAGATTTCAATCCGCTGCACATGGATGAGGAGACTGCGCGCCAGGGGCTGTTCGGACGTCGGATCGCGCATGGCATGTTGGCCCACTCGATGAGCACTGGCCTGCGCTCGAGTATCGATGACTGGGCGATCCTGGCGTTCATGGAAACCCGACGCCGATTCGCTGGCCCGGTCTTCGCAGGCGACACCCTGCATTACGTCGCTCAGGTACAGGAGCTGCGCAGGAGCCATTCCAACCCGTCCCGTGGCATTGCAAAGGTTTCCTTGCGGCTTCTGAACCAGAACGACGAGTTGGTGCAGGAAGGCGAGGATGTGTTTGCCGTCGCCTGCCGGGAAGGAGTCACGCATGAATAAGCGTCTGCAAGGCCATGTCGCATTGGTCACGGGAGGTGCCGGCGGCATTGGGTCCGCCATTTGCCTGCGCCTGGCCGAGGAGGGTGCAAGGGTGGTCGTCGCGGACCTGGGCGCGGGAGCACAGAACCTGGCTCAGTCCCTGATTGCGCAAGGGCATGAAGCCTGCGCCGTCAGTCTCGATGTCTCGAGTCGTGCCAGCTGGCAGGCCGCCGTGGCTGAACTTCCGCCGGGCTTCGAAGCGCTCGACATCGTGGTCAACGTTGCAGGCATAGTACGGGATCGATCATTGATGAAAATGACCGACGAGGAGTGGCAGGCGGTCATCGACGTGAACCTGCGCGGCTCATGGTTGGGGTGCCAGTTCGGTCTGGCGGCCATGAACGGGCGGGGATGGGGGCGGATTATCAATATCGCTTCGACGGCGATCTTCGGCACGTTCGGGCAATCGAACTACTCGAGTGCCAAAGCGGGTGTGGTTGGCTTGACGCATACGGTCGCCCTGGAGGCGGCGCGCCATGGCGTGCTGGTCAATGCGGTTGCACCGGGCATCGTGGAAACACCGATTCTGGCCAGTGTGCCGGAGGATGTCAGAGAGAAATGGATCTCCAGAATGCCCTTGGGGCGGCCGGCACAACCGGCGGAAATTGCATCGGTCGTCGCCTTCCTGGCTTCGAACGATGCCAGCTACATGACGGGGCAAGTGCTGATCGTTGATGGCGGGGCGACAACAGGCGACTACTGATCCCGCCGATTCCAGACAACCATTAAAAAAGTATCGCAGTCACTGAACGCGAAGGAGTCTCAAGATGGTCGAATTTACACGGCGCAGATTTTTGCAGGCCAGCGGTATTGCGGGTGCAGGCTTGGCGGCAGGGTTGATCCGACCCTCGTTTGCCGCTGACGAAACGCTTTATGAAGCGGCCCGCAAGGAGGGCGCGCTGAACCTCTATTGGGGTTCCTATGAGCAGAAGACCATCGAAGCCATCCGTGATGCCTTCATCCGTCGATATCCGGGCATCAAGGTCAACCTGCTGCGTCAGGCCTCGCAGACCATCTACACGCGTCTGCGCCTGGAGCTGCAAAACAATGCGCCCAACTGCGACTCGCTCGGGAGCACCAACATTCTTCACTACCTGGAGCTGAAGAAGATTGGCGCATTGTTGCCCTACAAGCCGGCGGGCACCGAGTTCCTGCCGACGGAGTTTCAGGGCCTGGACAAGGATGACATGTACCAGGTGGGCGCGATCAGCCTGACCTGCCTCAACTTTCAATCCGAAAAAGTCACCTCCGCCCCTGCGACCTGGGAGGCTGCCCTCGACGGTCAGTGGGCGAACAAGCTCACCGTGGGCAGCCCGGCGTTTTCCGGTGACGTCGCGTCCTGGCTGGTGGCGATGCGCAAAAAGTATGGCGATGACTACCTCAAGGAACTGAGCAAGCTGAACCCGAAGGTTGGTCAGTCGAACGTTGATACCGTCACGGACATTCTGTCTGGGGAACGGTTGGTCGGGCTGGGTGCGCCATTCAGTTATTCGCTGACCCAACGGGCGGCTGGCAACCCGATCAATGTGCAGCCGCCGAGCGACGGCACCATCCTGAACCTGGGGCTGAACGCCATTCCACTGAAGGCGCCACACCCCCATGCGGCCAAGCTGTTCTCCGATTTCCTCTACGACCTGGAGGTCTCGCAGATACTGGCGGCCAACTTCTGGCCGACGCTGCGCAGCGACGTGCCCTGGGCCGAAGGCCGCAGCCTTGCGCAAATCAATTGGTACCGCAATCCACCGGAGGATCTGGCGGCAGAGGTGGCCGAGGGCATCGCCAAATGGAAAGAGATCATGGGGTGAGCCCGTGCAGGCAACGATTTGCAGATTGACCGTCGTCAGATTCAGGAGTGACCCTTCATGGGCGTTTTTGCAATAGATTCATCGTCGGCAACATCGGGGGCCGGCATTCGGCGACATCGACCGTGGGTGCGTTGGGTCGTGGTGGCGATCGTGCTGCTGTGCCTGTTTTTGCTGGTCGCGCAACCGGTGGGCTGGATTGTCTACAACAGCCTGCACGATGACGCGACACAGCAATGGACGCTGAACAACTACGTGCGCCTGGTGACTGCCAAAGGCATGCTCGCGCCGCTGGGCAACTCGATCATCCTGGCGTTTTCCACGGCGGCCTTTTCCACCTTGCTCGGCGTGCCGCTGGCCTGGCTGGTGGCACGCACCAATATGCCGGGTCGTGGGGTGATCAGAATGCTGACCCTGGGTGCATTCGTCACGCCCTCCTTCATCGGCGCCCTTGGCTGGATTCTGCTGGCCGCGCCCAACGCGGGCTGGCTCAACACGCTGTATCGCTACCTGTTCGACAGTACGCAACCGTTGATGAACATCTACTCGATGGGCGGTGCGATCTTCGTCTGCGCGATCTACACCGTGCCCTATACGTTCACGATTGTCGCCAGTGCACTCGATGATATGGCGGTGGAGCTCGAGGATGCGGCGACGACGCTCGGGGCAGGGGTGTTGCGCACAATGTTCAGCGTGACCATCCCGATGGTGATGCCCGCGGTGATCGTTGGCTTCATCCTGTCGTTCATTCAGGGCATGACGCTGTTCGGTGTGCCGGCCTTTCTGCTGACTCCCTCGGGTACCGCCGTGGTGACCACCAAGCTGGCCGAGTTCTATCAGCTGTTTCCGCCTGAGCTGTACATGGCCGCCGCCTATTGCATGCCATTGTTGTTGCTGACGGGTGGGTTGTTCTGGGTGCGCAGGAAAATTCTCGGCCGCCGACGTTTCGTGATGATCGGCGGCAAGAGCCGGGCAGGCCGTCGCATCGATCTGAAAGGCTGGCGCTGGGGTGGGCTTGCCTTTGCCCTGATCGTACCGGTAACGGCGGTGCTGCTGCCGTACTTTGCGCTGGTTGTCGTCTCGCTTTCCAAGGCCTGGGGGCAGGGGCCGTCGCTCGGCAATCTGACCTTTCACTGGTACCGCTGGGCGATCCTGGAAAACGCCGAGACTCAGGCCGCGATCCTCAACTCGCTTTCCTACGCTGCCGGCGCCGCCACCGTCTGTGTGCTGCTGGGGGCGGTGATCGCCTACATCGTCGAGCGTCGACTGGTGGCCGGTACCACGATCATTGCCGGCCTGACCAACCTGCCGATCATCATCCCGGGAATCGTATTGTCGGTGGGTTTCTTCGCTGCCTATACGCAGCCACCGCTGAGCCTCTATGGCACGTCGGCGATCATTGTCGCGGCCTTCGTCGCGACCTTCCTGCCTATTGCCTACTCCCATGGCGGGGCCATCCTCAAGGGGATCAGTCCCGATCTGGAACGGGTCGCCAGGATTCTCGGGGCGAGCGAAGCGAAGACGTTCACCAGCATCACCGCACCCCTGATGCGCTCCGGGCTGATCTCCGGTTGGTTGCTGGTGTTCATCCCGGTGATGCGGGAGCTGTCCGTGGCGGTGTTCCTGATCACCCCGAGCACCAACGTCATGACCACCCTGATTTACAACTACAAGGACGGCGGGAACTACGAGGCCGTGGCCGCCGCCAGTGTGTTGCTGCTGGTTGTCACCATGCTGGTGGTGGCGCTCGCTCAACTGCTCAGCGTCAAGCTGGCAAAACACAAACGCCCAAGCACCGACGCAGGAGTCGCCCGATGAGCCAGATCCACCTCCATAATCTGCAAAAAAGCTTTGGCCAGTTCCAGGCGCTCAAGGGGATCGACCTGAAGGTCGAGGACGGGACACTGCTGGCGTTGCTCGGACCTTCCGGCTGTGGCAAGTCGACGACGCTTCAACTGCTGGCGGGTTTCGAAACGCCCAGCGGTGGCGAGATTCGTGTCAATGACCGGGTCATTTCCAGCCCCCAGGGCGTGGTCCCACCCGAGCGTCGGGATATCTCCCTGGTGTTTCAGAACTACGCGGTCTGGCCACACAAGACCGTGGCCGAAAACGTGGCGTTCGGCTTGCAGATCCGCAAGGTCCCGCGCGCGGACCTGGAGCAGAAACTCAAGAAAGCGCTCAAGACCGTGCACCTCGATCACCTGGCGGACCGCTATCCCTCCGAGCTGTCCGGCGGGCAGCAGCAGCGCGTGGCCCTCGCACGGGCGCTGATTGTCGAGCCCAGCATCCTGTTGCTCGATGAACCGCTTTCCAACCTCGACGCTCACCTGCGCGAGGAAATGCGCTTCGAAATTCGACGGGTGCATGACCTGCTCGGGTTGACCACGGTGTACGTGACTCACGATCAGGGGGAAGCCCTGGTGACCGCCAACCAGGTGGCCGTCATGAACGGTGGCAGCGTCCAGCAGTTGGGCTCGCCCCGGGAGATCTTCGAACGACCGGCCAACGCTTTTGTGGCGGCCTTCATTGGCAGCAACAACGTCATCCACGCCAGGATGACCGGCGCCGGAACCGCGCAATTCGGCGAGCAGACGTTGCGCGGGATCGATCGCAGCGGCGCCCGGCCCGGCGATGAAGTCACCCTGTGTATCCGTCCTTCCAGGGTCAGGGTCGTGGGCCCCGGACAGGGCGCGGAGAACGTGCTGGCGGGCACCGTCCTGCGAACAGCCTATCTGGGCGAGTACTGCGACGTGCTGGTCGATATCGGCAACGGTGCATCGGTGCGGGCGTTCACTGCGCCTCATCTCGATTATCAGGTGGGTCAGGTCGTGCTGTTGCAACTGCCGGAAGACGATTGTCATCTGCTGCAGCCGGGCAACCGGGTGACCAGTTGATGGACGAACGTTGCCATGTGTTTGCGCAATAACATTCAAACCTCTTCAATTTGAAGAACAAGGTGCAGTGATGAAAGTACGTGAGACCACAGAGATCGTTCGACAACGGCGAGGCCACGTCGAGTGGGTGATTTTCAACAGGCCCGATGCCTTGAATGCGATGTCGCCTGCGATGGAGGAGACACTGACCGGCATTTTTCTCGAGCTGGCCCAGGACCACTCGGTCAAGGCGCTGGTCCTGACCGGCGCCACCGGCAAGCGTCCCTCGTTCATGGCGGGAGCAGACTTCGGGGCGTTGGAAGATGCCAGGACCGAAGCGGAGTTTCTTGAGCTCGAAGGGCACAGCGAAACGCTCATCGCAGCGCTTGAGGCGCTCAGGTTTCCCACCGTTGCTGCCATTGCCGGTCCCTGTGTCGGTGGCGGAGCGCTGATCGCCGCTGCCTGCGATGTGCGCATCATCAGCGCTTCGGCGCGCTTTGGATTTCCCATTGCCCGGACGGTCGGCAACTGCCTGAGTGCGTTGAACTATCAACGCCTGATCGACCTGTTCGGGCCGGCGATGACCAAGGAAATGGTGTTCAGCGCACGGTTGGTCGATGCGCCCGCCTTGATGGCCAGCGGTGCGTTTCGCGAGCTGGTCGATGAGGATCAACTGGAGTCGGCGGCGGAGCGTGTTGCCGGACAGCTGACGCAGTTGGCCCCCCTGACGCTGTGGGCGACCAAGACGGTGCTGCGGCGCCTGCGCGATGCGCAAGTGGCCCAGGTGCAGGATGAAGATGTGTTGCTGGGCTGCTATCAGTCCGCTGATTTTCGCGAAGGCGTCAGTGCGTTCCAGCAAAAGCGTTCGCCTGACTGGCAAGGGCGCTAGCGCACTGCGCTCGACCGATACATAAAACAGAGAACTTCAACTTCTCTACATCAACTACCGAATGTGCTCAGGTGATCGTGATTGCCTGACAGGGTGAACTCATGTCTACGAAATCGGATAACGCCAATAAAGGCCCGCTCAGCGGTATACGCGTCATTGATGCCACTCATATGTTGGCAGGTCCGTATTGCACCTGGTTGCTGGCCAGTCTTGGCGCCGAAGTCATCAAGGTCGAGCGACCCATGGGCGGGGATTACACCCGTGGCGTCGCGCCTTTCAAAGACGATGGCAGTATTTATTTCAACAGTGTGAACCGCAATAAACGCAGCTTGACCCTTAACTTGAAAGACGAAGAGGGCAAGGCGGTTCTGCGCAAACTGCTGTCCACCGCTGATGTATTCGTCGAGAACAATCGAGCCGGGGCCATGGCGCGTTTGGGCTTTGGTTACGAGACCGTCCGTGAATACAATCCCGGGCTGGTTTATGCAGCCATTTCCGGTTTTGGTCAGGACGGCCCGTACAAACACCTGCCGTCATTCGATGTGGTGGCCCAGGCCATGTCCGGCATGATGAGCATCACCGGTGAGGAGTTCGGGCCACCTGCGCGGGTCGGGATTTCCCTCGGCGACATCGGCTCGGGGTTGTTCACCACTGTCGGTGTGCTGGCCGCCCTGGTCGACAAGGAGCGCAACGGTGGTACCGGCGCCTTCATCGACATTTCAATGCTCGATTGCCAACTGGCAATGATGGAAAACGCCGTTGCCCGTTTCCTGCAGGTCGGCGATGTGCCCAAGCGCCTGGGCAGCCGGCATGCGCTGATTGCACCGTTCCAGGCATTCCCGACCGCCGACGAACCGATCGCCATTTGCGTGGACACCGAAGAGCAATGGCAACGCCTGTGCGTCGCGATGGACTGCGCGGTGTGGATCGACGACCCGCTGTTGCGCGATGGCCCGCTGCGCGCCCGGAACCACGCACACCTCGAGCCGCTGATGAAGACAAGGCTGACCGAGTTCGGTCGCGAACATTGGCTCAAGACGCTCCAGGCAGCCGATGTGCCGTGCAGCCCGATCAACACCGTGGCCGAGGCCATCGCCGATCCGCAGGTGCAGCATCGCGGGATGATCGTCGAAGTGCCGGCGCACTCGGGCAATCGCTATGTCAAGCATCCACTGCACATGCCATACACCGAGATGGTCGAGGAGCAGCCATCGCCGACGCTGGGGGAACACAGTGCCAGTGTGCTGGAAGAGTTGGGGTTCAGCGAGGAGCAGATTCTTGCGTACAAGGCGCGTGGGGTGATTTGAGGCGGGGCGGGGTACACAGACTGCGGGAGCGAGCATGCTCGCTCCCGCAGGGGTGTGTTCTTACCGAGCGTAAATCATCAGAAGCTGTACTTGGCCGTCAGCATCAGGTTACGCGGCGTCCCGTAGCTGTCGCCACCGTACTGGGTGGAGGTGCTGATCGAGGCGTAATAGTTGCGGTCGAAGATGTTGTTGGCGTTGAGTTGCAGGTCCAGGTTGCGGTTGACCTGATAACCGGCCATCAAGTCCGTCGTCGCGTAGCTGCCTTGTTTCAGGCGGTACTCGCTGCCGTCGGCCAGGGCGATGTCGTTGTACATGCGGCTCTGCCAGTAAACGCTGCCACCCACGCGCAGTTTTTCCAGCGGGCCCTGGAAGCGATAGCTGCTCGTCAGCTTGAACAGGTGTTCCGGGGTGTCGGTGTCGAATCGCTGATTCTCGTTCTGCGGGTTGGCGTCGTCCTTGAGCGTGTGCACACGGGCGTAGGTGTAGCCACCGCCGAGTTGCCAGTTTTCGGTGAGCGCGCCCTGCAGTTCCAGGTCGACACCCTGGCTGCGAATTTCGCCCGAAGGTTGGTAGCAATCGGCTTGCGGGCAGTTGGGTACGAAGACTTGTACCGCGCGGTTTTCCTGGTCGACGCGGAATACGGCCAGGCTCGCGTTCAGCGCGCCGCCCCAGTACTCACCCTTGATGCCGACTTCATAGTTCTTGCCCACAATCGGTTTGACTGGCGTCGCGGAAACGTCCTTCTCGCTTTGCGGAGTGAAGATGTCGCTGTAGCTGGCATAGACCGAATGATGCTCATCCAGGTCATAGATCAGGCCGGCGTAGCGGGTGACGTTGCGGGTCACCTTGTAATCGCCCTCGGCATCGCGGTTGTCGTAGTCGTACCAGTCAAGGCGTCCGCCGAGAATCAGCTTCAACGGGTCGGCCAGGCTCAGACGGGTGGTGGCGTACACACCATCCTGCGTGGTGATTTCACGGACGCGGTCGCTACGCGTGAAGTTAGGCTTGCCCGCCGTGATCGGCCAGAACATGTCGTAGGGCGTGTAGTTCTGGGTGGTCATGTCATAGATGCGCTTGCTCGCGCCGAGGACCAGTTCATGGGTGCGGCCAAATGCCTGGAACGGACCGCTGAGGAAGCCGTCCAGCCCGGTCTGATTCTCATCGTAGGTCGCCTGCCATACCGTTCGCTCCAATGTGGGGCTGTTCCAGCGCGACTGGTACGAGCCGCTGAACACGCCATTTTGCTCGGCGTAATTGGCGTTGACCTGCAGCTTCCAGTCGTTGGCCAGGTTGTGCCGGATTTCTGCGAAGACCGTGTTGACCTCCTGGTCCTTGTTTTCCCAAGACGTGCCGGGGTTGTAGGAGCGCGGCAGGTTCAGGTGATGACCGTCGAGGCCGATCATCGATGAGCCCCAGAAGTAGTTGGTCTTGTCCTTCTGGTGCGAGAAACCCAAGGTCAGGGTGGTGTCCTCGCTCAGGTCGGCTTCGGTGATCGCATAGAACAGGCCGTGATTTTCCTCGACGTCATCGATGAAGCTGTTGGAATCCCGGTAAGAGGTCACCACCCGGCCGCGCAGGGTGCCGCTGTCGTTGAGTGGGCTGGAGGCGTCGACTTCGCCACGGTAATCGTCCCAGCTGCCGGCAGCGCCGGTCAGGGTGACTTTCTGCTCGGCCAGCGGACGCTTGCGCACCAGATTGATCGCCGCCGATGGGTTGCCTGCGCCCGTCACCAGGCCGGTCGCCCCCCGCACGATTTCCACCCGGTCGAACATCGCCAGGTTTGGCTGCACGCCTACCGCCCAGCCGTTGTAACCGCTGGGAATGCCGTCATACATCAGGTTGTCGATATCAAAACCGCGCGCCGAATATTTCTGCCGCCCTGGGCCGTCAGAGGTGGAAAGGAACAGGCCGGGGGTGTTCTTGACCACGTCGTTGACGCTGGTCATCGCCTGATCGTCCATGCGTTGACGGGTGATTACGGTCACTGCCTGGGGCGTTTCGCGCATGGTCAACGGCAATTTGGTCGCGGTGGACATGGCACCGGTGGTGTAGGACGTGGTGCCCTCGGTGGTGCTGCCCAGTTGGGTGCTGGTGATTTCGGTTGCGCCCAGTTCCAGTGTGGCGGGGTTGGATGGCTCCTGCGCTGTGCTGGCGTCGTCGGCCATCGCCGGAGTCAGGGTCGCCATGCAGATGGCCATGGCCAGCAGATCTCTGGACGGACGGAAACAGCGCAGCGGGGTCGGGCGCAACATGGACGGCTCCTGGTTTTATTAATGATAATGTATATGAGAATCGTTACCAGTTATTGTGTCAGGGTTTTTCGTTGCGCAGAAGTGGGGAAAGCGAAAAAATGATCGGACAGGTCCGTTCGAGGTTTGCCGCAGAGCGGGCCGTAACCCCTTGAGCCATCAGGAAATCCGTGAATGCTTTGGTCCGTATCGCTCAATGGTCAGCCCACGCCGACCGCGCAAGCTCACGTCAGGGTCCCATGGTGGAGTTTCACCAAAACGGTGCTGGCAGCAGCAGCGCTGACGCTTGTGCGCGATGGTGTTGTCCGACTTGACGATCCAGTCGAGGAAGGCCCGTTCACCTTGCGCCAACTCCTAAAGCATCAGGCGGGGCTGGCTGATTACTCGGAACTCCAGGACTACCACGCCGCCGTTGCCGAACATCGGCAACCCTGGCCCGCCGCCGAAATGGTCCAACGGCTTGACGGCACCCGGCTGCGCTATCCACCGGGGACCGCGTGGCGGTATTCCAACGTGGGATACATGCAGGTGGCCGCTCTGATTGAACGGTGTGCAGGGCAACGTCTGGAACAGGCGCTGTCTCAACGAGTGTTCCTGCCCTTGGGTTTGACCCGGGTCCGGCTTGCACGAACACGGCAGGATCTGGCCGACGTACACCCGCCGTCCATGGCCGCCTATCACCCTGGCTGGGTGTATCACGGACTGCTCACAGGCCCGCTTTGCGAGGCCGCGCGATTGCTGGATCAATTGCTGGCCGGGCAACTGCTTCCTCCAGCGTTGCTGGGTGAAATGCAGCACGCCATCGTGCTTGGCGGTCCCATTCCCGACCGGCCCTGGGCTACGCCGGGTTATGGTTTGGGTTTGATGATTGGTACAACGAAGGATGGGCACAGGCTGGTCGGTCATACCGGTGGCGGGCCTGGCGGCGTCATTGCGGTGTACCAGCTTCGCACTGACCAGTGCGTCGCGACCTGTTCGGTGTTTGGCGACGGCCGTGAGGAGGGAGCGGTGGAGTCCGAGGCATTGGCGCGACTGCTGGCCATTGTCGGTAATCGCGCCGTTTGAGCTGAAGGTGGTCGCGACAGCTCAGCGGGCTGCCGCGACCGGAACGGCTCAGATCTGCGCCTGGCCACCGTCGACGAACAGCTCGATGCCGTTGACGAAGCTGGCGTCGCTGGACGCCAGGAACAGTGCGGCGCTGGCAATTTCGTCCGGTTCGCCGACACGCCCCATCGGGATTTGCGCGGCGAGGTAATCCAGCAGGCCTTGCTGCTGGGCCGAGTCCGGACCTGCCAGGTCGACGAGCCCAGGCGTGCGGGTGGCGCCTGGGCTGAGGGTGTTGATGCGCACATTGCGATCCTTCAGATCCAGAATCCAGCTGCGCACGAACGACCGAACCGCAGCCTTGGACGCCGAGTACACGCT
>Ga0247742_10001568_pt1 | contig 15755 bp, 16 predicted proteins | sample UWRJL208509C2_FD_180944 | JGI IMG/M metagenome (GOLD analysis project Ga0247742, IMG submission 180944) | Plant litter microbial communities from Arlington Agricultural Research Station in Wisconsin, United States - UWRJ-L208-509C-2 | ecosystem: Environmental > Terrestrial > Plant litter >...
CGGTGACCAAGACCGGCCGCTGCGTCATCGTGCACGAAGCACCGAAGACCGCCGGTTTCGGTGCGGAAATCGCCGCACGCCTGGCCGAGGAATGCCTCTACAGCCTGCTCGCACCGGTGCAGCGCGTCACCGGTTTCGATACCCACATCCCGCTGTTCCGCCTGGAAATGAAGTACCTGCCCAGCGTCGAACGCATCGTCGAGGCCGCCGAGCGTACGCTCGCGGCGTCCTGAGGAACCTATCGCAATGGCCGACATCAAGACCTTTTACCTGCCGGACCTCGGCGAAGGCCTTCCCGACGCGACCGTCGTCGAATGGCACGTCAAGGAAGGCGACACGATCAAGCTCGACGCTCCGCTGGTGTCGATGGAAACCGCGAAGGCTGTCGTCGACGTGCCCTCGCCGTATTCCGGCACCGTGAAGAAGCTGCACGGCGCGGTCGGTGACATCATTGAAACCGGTGCCTCGCTCGCCGACTTCGAGATCGACCCGAACGCGCGCCAGCGTGCCGAGGCAGAATCCACCGGTCATCACCACGGCCCGAAGAAGAGCGTCGGCAGCCAGGCGCCGGACGACGCGTCCAAGGTCATCGCTTCCGATGACGGCGGCGAGATCGATTCCGACGGCCCCGCTCCCGCCAAGCGCGAAGACGAAGGTACCGTCGTCGGCGCGATGATCAGCGGCAACGCCGTGCACACCGAGCAGGTCTCCAGCGCCGGCGGCGTCAAAGCCGTCCCGGCCGTGCGTGCGCTGGCGAAGAAGATGAAGATCGACCTCACCCGCGTGCAGCCGACCGGCGCCGGTGGTGTCATCACCATGCAGGACGTCAAGAACGCTTCCGCCAATGGCGGCGCCGCCGTGGGTTCGGCCCCGGCAGCCCGTCCGGCCGCTGCGCAGCACCTCGCACCGACGCTTCCGGAGCCGGGCCCGGCGCCGACGCGTACGCCGGTGTCGCTGGCCGGCAAGGCCGTGCGTACCTCGCCCCCGGGCAAGGAAGCGATGGGTCAGCCGGAACAGCTCAAGGGCGTTCGCCGCAACATGGCGCGCGTCATGGCCGACGCTCACGCCCAGGTCGTCCCGACCTCCATCGTCGACGATGCCGACCTGCACGCCTGGATCGGCAAGCAGGACATCACCGCCCGCCTTATCCGCGCGGTCGTGGTGGCATGCAAGGCGGTGCCGGCGCTCAACGCCTGGTTCAACGGCAAGGACCTCACGCGCACGCTGCATCCGCACGTGGACATCGGTATTGCCGTGGATACGGACGACGGCCTCTTCGTGCCCGCCCTGCGTAATGCGGACGTTCTCGATGGCGCCGGCATCCGTGCCGCGATCAAGCGCCTGCGTTCGTCGGTCGAGGATCGCAGCATCGCCGCGTCGGAGCTCTCGGGCTACACCATCAGCCTGTCGAATTTCGGCATGTTCGCCGGCCGCTACGCCACCCCGGTGGTCGTGCCGCCGACCGTCGCCATCGTCGGCGCCGGCAAGCTCAGCCACGACGTGGTCGCGGTGATGGGCGGTATCGAAGTGCACCGCCGCATGCCGCTGTCGCTGACGTTCGACCATCGTGCCGCCACCGGCGGTGAGGCTGCGCGCTTCCTTAAGGCGATGATCGACGATCTGGGGTTGCCGAACTAAGAGCATCGCCGCTGAAGCGGCTCCCACAGTGACGCCGGCCAGTCCGGTGTAGGACCAGAGGTAACCGAAGCCCGGCACACGCCGGGCTTCTTTTTTGCATGCCGGCCATTTGTTTTGCATGCCGGCCTTCTTATTGTCGGAGCCGCTTCAGCGGCGATAGGGCCAGCCTCAGTGCTACCCTATACCCATGCTCAACAACGACACCCTACGCAGCATCCGCTACATGCTCGACCTCGGCGAGGTCCATGTGGTTGAGATCCTCAAGCTCACCGGCTTCGAAGCCACCCGTGAATCGGTCGACCCCTGGTTGCTCAAGGAAGACGAACCCGGCTTCGTCGAGATGCCCGACGTGGCCATGGCCCACTTCCTCGACGGCCTTATCCTGCAGCGTCGCGGTCGCGACGAAAGCCAGCCGGCACGGCCCGTCGAAGGTCGCATCAACAACAACGTAGTGCTGAAGAAGCTTCGCGTCGCCTTCGAGCTGAAGGAAGACGACATCCTCGCGCTCATGTCTGCCGCCAGCTTCAAGGTGACCCGCGGCGAGATCAACGCCCTCTTCCGCCAGCCCAAGCACAGCAACTTCCGCCTCTGCGGCGACCAGTTCCTGCGCAACTTCCTCAAAGGCCTGACGAAGCGCCTGCGCGGCTAAACCGCATACCTAATGCTGTCGTAGGAGCCCTTTAGCCTGCGTTACGGAGAGCGCGGCTTCCAGACGATCTGTCGGATGATCAGGGCGACGACCAGCACGGCGACGAACGCACCGTAGCCCCATAGTGCCGGCACGACCTGCTGCCAGATCGCACCGCTCTTCGGACCAAACTGGTCCGCTGCCGGTATCACCACGGCATCGAACGACATCATCGCGGCTTGTACCGCGGCGGCGATCGCCGCGACGAGCGCCAGCACGTCGAACGAGCGACGCGTGGCGTTCTTCAGCAATGCCTTCGGGTACTGCCAGTACGCCCAGCCCAGAACGATGAGCCAGGGCGCCAGGAGCATGAGGGCGAGATAGCGCATGGTCAGTCCTGCGCCGCGGCGAGTGCATCGAGCGCGGTGCGCAACCGAAGCACCGCGCCGGCGCGCGCCACTTCGTCGGGATACGAGGCGCCGTTGGCGACCACCTCACCCGCGAGCAGCAAGGCAACGTGGTCGCCCTGCGATTCGATCACCGCATTCGACCCTCCCACCGTGGACAACGTCTGGCGCAGCACGCCTGCCTCCTTGGGGTCGGCGAAGGATTTCGACAACAACAGCTCTTCGCCATCGGTGGCGAACAGGCGGAAGCGGAAACTGCCGTCGTCGTCGCGGAAGCTGGCAAAACGCGGCGGTTTGACCTTGGTCACCGGCTTCGTCACGACAGGCTCGGCGACCGGCGCATTGCGATGACGCGCACTGCGCAGGCCCACGGCGTCGCGTAGCGTCTCCACCAACGGGCCCGCAATGGCGCGCGCTTTTGCCGCACCGGCAAGCAGGATGTCTTCCATGTCGTCCGGGCGGCGAATCAGGTCTTCGTAGCGCTCGCGCATCGGGGCGACATCGGCTTCGACGCGCTCGAACAGCACCTGCTTCGCTTCGCCCCAACCGATGCCGCCGCGCAATGCATCGGCAAAGGCCACCGTTTCGGCGGGCGTGGCGAAGGCCTTGAAGATGGTGAGCAGTGCGGAGTCTTCGGTGTCTTTCGGCTCTCCCGGCGCGCGGGAATCGGTCACGATCTTCATGATCGCGTCGCGCATGCCCTTGGCGCCGCCTTCGAACAGAGGCACGGTGTTGTCGTAGCTCTTGGACATCTTGCGGCCGTCGAGACCCGGCAACGTCGCGACCTGTTCCTCGATCAGTGCCTCGGGCATGACGAAGAACTCGCGTCCGAAGGTGTGATTGAAGCGCTGCGCGATGTCGCGCGCCATTTCAATGTGCTGTATCTGGTCGCGTCCCACCGGCACCTTGTTCGCGTTGAACGCAAGGATGTCGGCCGCCATCAGCACGGGATACATGTAGAGACCGGCGGTGACACCTGCGTCGGCATCTTCTTGCGCCTCGACATTCCGGTCCACGGCAGCTTTATAGGCATGCGCGCGGTTGAGCATGCCCTTCGAGGTGACGCAGGTCAGCAGCCACATCAGTTCGGGCACTTCCGGAATATCCGACTGCCGATAGAACGTCGCTACATTCGGATCCAGTCCGGCGGCCAGCCAGGTGGCGGCGATCTTGAAACGCGAGGCCTCGATGCGGTCCGGGTCGTCACTCTTGATCAGGGCGTGGTAATCGGCCATGAAATAGAACGCGTCGACGTTCGGGTCCTTGCTGGCAAGGACGGCAGGGCGGACGGCGCCGACGTAATTGCCGAGATGCGGCGTGCCGGTGGTGGTGATGCCGGTGAGGACGCGGGTATGCATGGGGACCTTGAGGCTAGCTGACGGTAACCCTTTGAGTTTAGCCCATGTAGGAGCCGCTTCAGTGGCGATGGGGCCTGACTCACCGCCCCCGACCGGGCGGCCTTACCGCATCAACGTCGACTTGCCGAACAGCGACTCGACAAGGTCCACCGCCAGCTTCGCCGTCTGGTTGCGCTTATCGAACGCCGGATTCAGCTCGACGATGTCCAACGAACCTACCCGGCCGGTATCCGCGATCATCTCCATGCAAAGCTGGGCTTCGCGATAGCCCGGCCCGCCACGCACCGTGGTGCCGACGCCGGGGGCGATGCTCGGGTCGAGGAAATCGACATCGAAGCTCACATGCAGATGGGTGTCCTGGTCGACCCCGGACAGCGCTTCTTCCATCGCCGCCTTGAGGCCGATCTCGTCGATATAACGCATGTCGTAGATGTCGATGCCGACTTCGTGGACAAAACGCTTCTCGCCCTCATCGACGGAACGGATACCGATTTGCCGGAATACGTCCGGTGTCGTCGCCGGGGTCGTGCCGCCGATGTGCGTGAGCTCGTCCGGACCGTAGCCACACAGGCAGGCCACGGGCATGCCATGGATGTTCCCGGAGGGCGTGATCTGACTGGTGTTGAAGTCGGCATGGGCATCGAGCCACAGCACGCGAAGCTTCTTCCCGGCATCCCGGCAGTAGCGGGATACCGCTGAGATCGAGCCAATGGCCAGGCAATGATCTCCTCCCAGCACGATCGGCAGGTGTCCCGCACCCAGCTCGGCGTAGACCGCCTCATGCAACGAGGTATTCCATGCCACCACCTCGCCCAGATGGCGGTAACCATCGGTCGGCGGCAGCCAGGGATTGAGCGGACCGGAAAGGTTGCCGCGATCGACCACGTGCAGGCCGCGCTTGGCGAGGCGTTCGCCCAGGCGTGCGACGCGCAAGGCTTCGGGGCCCATGGAGCTGCCGCGGTGACCGGCACCGATATCGGTGGGAACGCCAATGAGGGCGACCGAACGTGTTGTAGGACTCATCCGACAAGTTTACACCGGCCTTTAAAACACCCACGTTGCACTGCGTCAGGGGTGAAAAAGAGGCACGATGGGCCGGTATTTTCACCGGCACAGCGAAAATGATCCGACTGGATGACCTGCAAGTCTTCGTGCAGACGGCCGACGCCGGCAGCTTTTCGGCCGCCGCGCGGCTGATCGACACCACACCGGCCATGGCCAGCAACGCCGTTCAGCGACTGGAGCGCGAGCTCGGCACACGGCTCTTCGTCAGGTCCACGCGCAGCATGCGGCTCTCGGATGACGGCGAGCGCTACCTGCCGCACGCGCGCGCCATGCTCGCGTCCCTTGCCGGTGGCAGCCAGGCCCTGGCCGAGGGCCGGGGCGAGATCGCCGGTCCGCTGCGCCTGTCCTTGCCCTCCGACCTCGGCCGCAACGTGCTGGTGCCCTGGCTGGACGAGTTCCAGGCAGAGCATCCGGGTCTATCCCTCCAGCTTTGGATCAGCGACCGCGCCGCCGACCTCCTTCGGCATCCTATCGACGCAGCGATCCGCTATGGCGCGCTGGACGACTCCGGCCTGGTCGCACAGCCCCTCGCTCCCGACAATCACCGCGTGCTTTGCGCCGCCCCCGACTACGTTGCGAGACATGGGTTACCTACGCATCCTGACGATCTCCGCAGCCATAACTGCCTGTGCTTCGTCTGGGGTGAACAAGTCCACGACCGCTGGACTTTCGACCTGCCCCGCGGGCCGTACACCGTCGACGTCAGCGGTAACCGCGTCAGCGACGATGCCGATGTGGTGCGCCGCTGGGGCCTGGCCGGCCACGGCGTCGTCTATAAATCGAGGCTGGACGTGTCGGCAGATATCGCCGCCGGCCGGCTGGTCGAGCTGCTGCCCGGCCTTGGCCAGCGCGCGCCTGTAAACTTAGTCAGCGCTCACCGCGCCCAGCTCACGCCGGCCGTGCAGCATCTCAGGGATTTCCTACGGGAGAAACTGGCTGCTTTGGCGCCTTGACTCAGCATCCAGCTACTCAGAACCGAAGCGCGTGGCAAAACTCGTCGGTACGAAGAATGGTGTTGTGACCGGCTGCCACATGATCCCAGCGAACCGGTGGCTGCGGCAGTAACCGGACGAGTGCCTCGGTGCGTCCCGACCCTATCACTTCGTCCTTGGCGGCCTGCAGGATGTAGACGGGAACGGTGCCGAGACGAGTGGCGGCTGCACCGCTGTCGTACTTATCGCGCATCAGCCAAGCCAACGGCAGCCCTCCAAACGTGTCGCTGCCTACCTTAGCCATGTTGTCGTATGGCGTAACGAGTACCAGTCGTTGCGGATGCTTTGCGGCGGCGACCTGGGTCGCGATGCCGGTACCGAGACTGATGCCGAGAATCGCCACGTTCGCGTGCTTCTTCCCAGCTTCGTCCATGAGGGCGATGCCGTCGGCCACCATGTCGCGCTCGCGGGGCGCACCCGCCTGGCCTTCATAACCGCGATACGGCATCAGGTAGATGGCGCGATCCGAGCACTCCCCGAGGCGTGTCGCGAAGCGTGACAGGCTCATGCCGTTGCCGCCGAAAACGATTAGCGCGTCGTCGGCATCGGGGTGCAGAACCCAACCTCGCAACGTCACGTCGGGGCGGGTGATCATCAGGTTACCGAACGTATCCACAGCCTGGGCGCCTGGATAAAGCAGACGATCCTGCATGAAGTAAAGGAAGACGAACGGCGCCACGATGAGAACGACAATGATCGCGATCATCCATTTGACGAGCTTCATGGCTGTCCTAGACGGCGACGCCTTCGCAGTGGAAGTCGATCGCGGTAATCGCACCGCTTACCGGGCCACGGCAGAGCAGTCGGGCTTCGACGGTCGAAGCGTGATGCTTCAACGGCATCTTGAGCTCCAGCATGCCTCCCTTTATGTCTGCCAGATTGACCTTGGTAGAGGCGATCCTCTTTGTTCCCTGGTCGGAGCTCACATCGATCACGGCACGCCCCGACTTCGCCACGGTCGTATCGAAATAGACGCGAAGGACCCACTTCCCCGGGGGCAGGGAAATGTAAGGACCAAAAAGGCCGTATCCGCGGTCGGCACCATGGAGGACGATATGCTCGCCGCTTTTCACGCCTACCTGAGTCTGAAGGCGGCTGTCGGTGGCGGGGAACGACAAGGTCGTCGCGACATCGTTACGCGTCGCCTCCCAGACGGACATCCAGCCACGTTCCGCAATCGTGTGTTTCTTTGCCGACCAGCCAGACCGCCGGAGAACTTCCACGAAATAGTCCGTCCGAAAACCCAGCTCCAGCCAGCCGTTCGAACGAATCGCCCACAGGGATTCGCCATCGGTCCGGACGCCCCACGGAATGGGGAAATCATCGACGACAGGCTCGGCCCCGAAATAGATTCGCCCCTCCGGCTTCACGGCGGACTTGAGGGCCTTGAGGAGGCGCACATGATCCGAGCAGTGGTGGAAGCATTCGTAGAACAGGGCTGCATCGTACGGCTCGGTAATCGTCTCCGCAGAGAAGAAATCGCCATGGATGACTTCAATGTCCAGGCCAAGCTTTGCCGCGCGCAAGGAGATCAGGTCGCAGAACCGTTTTTCGATATCGACCACTGTGACGCGGTAGCCGAGCTGGGCTAGTGCGATAGACGTGTTTCCCCACCCCGCACCGAACTCGATGATGCGACCACCCTGGGGAACCCGAATATTCCTCAGCAGGAAACCAAGGCAGATCATGTGCTCGCCGGCGAGTTCCGCGTTGCCGTTGCAAAAGGGAAAAGGAATCCGGGCACCCAGTTCCGCGTCCAGGAAGCTCACTTCGTTTTCGGGGACGTAGGTCTTGCCCGCAAGATGCCGGTAGAACTCCATCTGCGCGTCGAGATAGGCCTGCCCGAACGGGTCGGCCGGAACATTCCTCGATATGTCCATGCGAAACGAAGAGAACACTCTACGCAGTGCGTCGTCTGAAGCGGCAGCGCTACATTCGGCGAGTTTTTCGTCCAGTGCGGCCAGGGTCGACAAAGTCTGCATGCATGGAAACCTTCGGAAAGATTTCCGAAGACTACCCTGCCTTCCCGATCACGCAAAGTATCGGGGCGAGGTGCTTATGTGGATTGCTGGTGCCGACACCCGGATTCGAACTGGGGACCTACCGCTTACAAGGCGGTTGCTCTACCAACTGAGCTATGCCGGCGAAGGCGGGGAGTTTATCAGAAGCAGCCGGTCGGTTTGGAGCTTGCGCCGGGACTGCGAATGCTACGGCGGATGTCGGCATTGGCATCGTCGGGGACGACCACATCGAGCCACCAGACGGGCGTGACTTCGGTGCGCTCGCTCATGCGCGCGGGGAAGCCGGCGGCGATCACTTCGTCCCGGCGCTTCTTTGCGTTCGCGGGGTCGTGGAACAGGCCCAGGGCGACGGAGTTCTGCAGCTCGCCGGCGGCGCTGACAACGAAATAATCCTTGACGCCCTTTGCCTCCAGGCGGCGTGCCTGCGCCAGCGCCAGATCGCGTGTGGCCTGGGCCGGGAGGAAGACACGCCACCCGTGGGATTCACTGGTCTGCTCCTGCCGCTGGCGGCTGCGAACCGTACGGGGGGCGAGCGCGGTGCGCGTGCTGCGCAGGTCGACCTGGTTGCTGAAAGGCCCGATGGCCAGGCAGCGGTAGCTGCGCTTGGCGCTCGTCGGCGCGTCCACGGTGGAAGTGGTCGCCAGGAGTGGGGAGGTCGCTGGTGCTTCGGCGGGCGCTTTCTTTTCGGGCTCGCGCGGGGCCGGCTTCGCGGGCGTGGCCAGGGGCGTTGAGGCGACAGGGGGCGTTGCAACCGCCGTGGTCCTCTCCGTCGACGCTCGCGATGGTGTCGCCGCGGCCGCGGCCAATGTCGACGTCGCCGCCGAGCCCGAGACCGCCGGCACGGTCGAGGCGGGCGCCGGAAGCTCAGCGAGCAACTTGAGCTTGGGTACGCCCTTATCGGCCGGATCCACCGCATGCGTGCCCGATTCGCCCAACAGCAGCCACGCGGCAACCGCGATGTTGAGGGCGATCAGCAGAACGAACATCAAACGCAGAAGCATGGCGGCCTTGGGTTTCCGGGTGGGCCAGCGCGCGTTCCCCTGTAAGAACCGGCGGCGTCGCGATTCTAGGCGAAATGATCCGCTTGAGTGTGCGCTTTAGCCCAGACGGCCAGCCCGCGCAGCACGGTATCGGGCACGAGCAGCACCTCACGCTGGAGCAGGGGCGCCAGCACGGTGGCGTCGCCGCCGCCGAGAGTGACAGTCGGCGAACCACCGAGCAGCGCGGCGGAGCGATCGGTGAAGCGGTCGACCAGGGCCGCGCAGGCCTGCCAGCAGCCCGATGCGAGACCGTCGGCCGTGTTGTCCGCGAGGTCGCGTATGGCACCTGCCTGCGTCGGTCGCACCTGCACGGTGGCCCCAAGCACAGACTGCTGCATCAGCAAGGGTCCAGGCGCGATCCAGCCACCGAGGTGCGTGCCGTCGGCATCCAGCGCATCGAGGGTCAGCGCGGTTCCGACACTGGCCAGCACGCAAGGCGCACGCCCGGCGGCGAAGGCATCGACCATGGCGAGGAACCGATCGACGCCCAGACGGTGCGGCTCGGCGTAGGCATTGGTGACGCCGCAGGCTTCGGCCGGTGTACGCACCCACACGGGCGCAAGGCCGAAGGCGTTGCCGGCGGCAACGGCGACCGCCGTTTCGCGGGCCGTGTCGACCACCGAGGCACCGACGATACGCGTCGGCTGCGGCCACTGGGCCCATAGCGTGGCCAGTTCGTGCGCGATGTCCGCATCCCAGCCAAAGGCGCCACGGTGGATGAAGGTATCGCCGTCGAGCAGGGCGAACTTCAGGCGGGTATTGCCCAGATCGAGAAGCAGGATCATGCGCCGCTCCGTCGAACCGAAATTTCAGCACTGTCGACCGTCACCATCTCGCCGGTGGCCCGACGCACGCGCAGGGCGCCACGCTCGTCCACACCCTCGCCCGTGGCGTTGTACTCGCCGCGGGGGTCGATGACCCGCAGCGGCTGCCCCTGGAGCAGGTCGCTTGCGGCGTACTCCCTGGCGAAGGCGGCAAAGCCGTGCCGCTCGAAGCTCAGAAGACCTTCACTGAGCGAGGCGACGACGGCAGCGGCGACGCGATTGCGCCCCGGCGGCTGACCGCCGCTGAGCGAGGCGAGGTCGGTAATGGGCTGGCCCGCGCGTTCGTGCAGCGAGTCCGGAAGACGAATGTTGAGGCCGACGCCGATGATCGCCGCGCACGGGCCGGAGTACTCGCCGGAAAGCTCGACCAGGATGCCTGCCAGCTTGGCGTTCCCCGCCATCACATCGTTCGGCCATTTGAGGCCCGCGGTACGGATGCCCAGGTCGTCGAGCGCACGAATCAGCATGACGCCGACGGCGAGCGACAGGCCGGACAGCGACGCGAAGCCCGAATCGAAACGCTTCAACACGGACAGATAAAGATTCATTCCCGGCGGCGAGAGCCACGTGCGCCCTCGCCTGCCACGACCGGCGGACTGCGTCTCGGCCATGACGAAGGCGAGGTCGTCCAGCACGGGGATGCGCCGGGCCAGTTCGCTCGAGGTGGAATCGATGTCCCAGTGCACTTCGATCATGCCGACATCGGCCAGCGCCCCGGGCGAAAGGCCGGCACGGATACGGGGTGCCTCGAGCAGTTCGGTCGGCCAGGGCAGACGATAGCCGCCGCCGACCTTGGCCTCCACGGGCACGCCTTTCAGGCGCAGCGACTCAATCTGTTTCCAGACCGCCGCGCGCGTGACGCCGGCCGTCCTGGCCAGGGTGGCGCCGGACACGGCGTCGCCTCCAGCAAGGGCTTCGAGAAGATCGCGTGCGAGCATGGGTAGCCGTCGGGCCGTCAGGCGGCCGGTGTCGGGGATGGGGAAAGCCGGGACATGCCGGGATTCTAGCAGGCGCCGCCCGCCGGACCTCCAGCACTGGCGGCCTTGTGAAATTTCTGAGAGGATCGGTCGTCCCCCGGCATGTCCGGAGGTTTTCAGGGTTTACCGATGAACGCCAGAGCTTACATCTTCGGATGTCTGTGCCTCGTCGGTGCCACCGGCACCGCCGCCGCTTCCGACATCGACCCGACCGGTGGCCTGCTCTCGCTGAGCGGGGCCGTTTCGTCGTCGTTCGAAAGCAGCAGTGCACGTTCCTCGTCGGGCAATCGCGACAACAGTTCGGGCGATGTCATGTCGAACCGTTCGGGCAATGCCTCCCCGCGCAGCACCACCCCGGCACCCGTACCCTCCCCCGTCGACACGGACGAGGGCCCGCATGACGGCGCGGCCCCGATGCGCTCGCCCGCTCCCAGCTGGCAGTCGATGCTTCCCGGCTCGATGCTCTGAGTCTACCCGGTCGTCCCTGGTGAGCTTTGTCCAGTCGTTGCTTGCACGGTTCCGCGCGCCGGTGCCGCCGATCGACGACACGCTGTGGCGTCAGGCGGTCTCCCGTCTTCCTCTGGTCCGCGCCCTCGATGCGCCCCGCGCGAACTATCTGCGCCAGCTTGCCGCCGGCTTCCTGCATACCAAGCGATTCCATGCACTGGGTGACGCTGCACTGGACGATTTCTGGCGCCTGGTCATCGCCATGCAGGCCAGCCTGCCCGCCCTGCCCCATGGCCCGAAGGCCTTCAAGGGCTGGACCAACGTGCTTGTCTATCCGGGCGAGTTCAACGTACGCCGCAACCACTACGACGCACCGACCGGCGTCGTGACCGACAGCCAGGACACCCTGATTGGTGAGGCGTGGGAACGCGGTCCCATGGTGCTGTCGCTGGCGGACGTAGCGCTGGATATCGACGCGCCGTGGGACGGCTTCAACGTGGTCGTGCACGAGATGGCGCACAAACTCGACATGCTGGCCGGGCCCGCGAACGGCGTACCGCCCTTGCCTTCGCCGATGAATCGTCGCGAATGGATTCAAACGATGCAGCGCGGCTTCGACACGCTTTCGAAAGAGGTCGGCCGAGGCCGCAAAACGGCGATCGATCCGTATGCCGCCGAGGCGCCGGAAGAGTATTTCGCCGTCACCAGCGAACTGCATTTCTCGCAACCGGCACTGCTTCGCGAAGCCGCACCGGATGTGGCCCGCCTGCTTGACGCTTTTTACGGGCCGTCACCCGGGGACTAAGGCGTCTCGCCGAAGCCCGCCGCTTTCAGCCAGGCGGAAGACGAACACTGAAGCGGGCACCGCCGAGTTCCTCGGAACGATCGACATGCAGCTCGCCCTGATATGCCTTGACGATGTCCTGCACGATCGACAGGCCGATGCCGTGGCCCTGCACGCGTTCGTCGCCGCGTACGCCGCGCTGCAGGATCTTCTCGATCTTGTCCTCGGCGATGCCGGGCCCGTCGTCTTCGACGATCAGCTCGAGGCCGCTACGCCCCTTGCCCTTGCCGCTGCTGCGCGCGGTGAGCAGCACACGATGAGAGGCCCACTTGAAGGCGTTCTCGACAAGGTTGCCCATCAGCTCGAGAAGGTCGCCCTGCTCGCCCGCGAAGGCAGCGCCATCGTCGATCTCGAATTCGCAGAGAACGTTCTTGGCGGCGTAGACCTTTTCCAGGCTCTGCACGAGATCTTCGGCGTGGCCGGCAATAGGCTCTTCGGCGGCAATCGTTCGTCGGCCGGAGGTGGCGGCGCGAGACAGCTGGTAGGCGACGATCTCGTCCATCTTGCGCACCTGGTCGAGGATGTCACCACGCAGGCTGCGGGCATCGCCGTCGGTTTCCAGCTGCGATCTCACGACGGCGAGTGGTGTTTTCAGGCTGTGCGCGAGATCGGCCAGGGTGTCGCGATAGCGCGAGCGCTGCTCACGCTCGCTGTCGATGAAGGCATTGAGGCGACGGGTGAGCACGGTGAGTTCGACCGGATACGGCCCATCCAGGTGATCGCGCGTGCCGCGCTCGATGTGCGCCAGATCGCTCGAGACGCGACGCAATGGCAGCAGGCTCCAACGCAACAGGAACAGCTGCAGCAGCATGAGCATCATGCCGAGCATGGCCAGCCACAGGAACTGGGTGCGCCGGTAGGTAGCCACCTGGCGCTCGAACTGGTCTTCGGTCTGCGCCACCGCGAACGTCAGCGGCACGCTGCGCTTGTCCGTCGTGTCCAGCGATACGCCGTAGCTGAAGACATAGAGCTTGCCGCTACGTGTCTCCACCGGCTCGAAGGCGGTCTCACCCGGCGACAGCATGCGCACGAAATCGAAGTCGCGGCCGAGGGCCGATGACGACTCCCAGCGAAAACCGTCGTTGCCCACGATGATGGCGTAGAGGCCCGAGCCCGGACGCGAGAAGTCGGGGTTGGGCTGGCTATCCGGCGTGGTGACCTTGCCCGCACGGGTGGTGTCGGTACCGGTGATATAGGCGATGGCGTAGTTGTGCAGCCGGTCGTGCATGGCCGACAACTCGGAAGCGTAGTTCGCCTTGTTCTGCGCCAGGCCGGTGAGGCCCAGGAAAGCGGCGAGCGCGAAACCGGTCGCCAGCGCCGCGCGCGCGGCCAGCGAAAGAGGCCGGCGTTTGGTGGATGAAGCGTTGTCCATGCTTCGAGCTTACCTCGGGGTGGCGCGACGACTGGATCGCGCCACCCACGGATGGATCAATCTTCGTCCGCTTCGTTACGCGGGATGGCGAACCGGTAGCCCCGGCCGCGCACGGTCTCGATCGGCTTGAGCGCGCTTTCCGGATCCAGCTTGCGACGCAGGCGGCCGATGAACACCTCCAGCACGTTGGAGTCGCGGTCGAAGTCCTGCTGGTAGATGTGCTCGGTGAGGTCGGCCTTGGAGACCAGCTCGCCCGCGTGCAACATCAGGTATTCCAGCACCTTGTATTCGTAGCTGGTGAGGTCGACCTGGCGGCCTTCGACGGTGACCGTCTGGGCCGTGGTGTCCAGCTTGATCGGGCCGCACGCCAGCACCGGCTTGGACCATCCGCTCGCGCGGCGGACCAGGGCGTTGATGCGGGCCAGCAGCTCTTCGACGTGGAACGGCTTGACCAGGTAATCGTCGGCGCCGTGCTTCAGGCCTTCGACCTTGTCCTGCCAGCTACCGCGGGCGGTGAGGATCAGGATCGGGTAGCGCTGGCCGTGCTCACGCAGCGCCTTGACAAGATCCATGCCCGACAGCTTGGGCAGACCCAGGTCGATGATGGCCAGGTCGAACGGCACCTCGCGGCCGAGGTACAGGCCTTCTTCGCCATCCTGGGCGGCATCCACGGCGAAGCCGTCGCGCTTCAGGCGCGCAGCGAGAGTCTCGCGCAGCGGGGCCTCATCCTCTACAAGCAGGATTCGCATCAATGTTTCTCCTTGTTATCCCCGGCGCTGGCGTCCAGGGGCTTGGCGGTTTCGGTACGGACCGGCACCACGCGGACGTGACCGTCCAGCGTAAGCACCTTGACCCGGTATTCGGTGAATCGACCGCGCTCGACGAGCCGCGTATCCGCAGACAGCACCTTGCCCCCGGTATCTTTTTGCACCTTGCTTACCGCCTGCTCCAGCGTCAATGACTGGTCGGCCTGCACGGCAAAGGGCGACGCAAGGCAAAGTGCGGCGAAAATTAGCGGAAGGAACGTGATTTTCATGTCTGGCGCAGAAAGACTGGTCGGCCGATCATGCCCACGCCCGACCAGCCCGAAGCTGAACGAAATCAGGCTGCCTGACGAAGTGGCGCCATGGCGGCCTCGATCAGACCCCAATCGGCGCCCGGAAGGTGGGCTCCCTCGCTGAGCTGGCGGCGGAAACCGCGGGCTCCCGGCTCGCCCTGGTACAGGCCCAGGATGTGCCGCGTGATGTGCTTCAGCTGTCCACCGCGGGCCAGCTCGGCCTCGACATAGATCCGCATGCGCTCCAGCACCTCGCTCCGATCCGGTAGCGGCGTGCCGTAAAGGTCGGCCTCCAGCTTCGCCAGCACGAAGGGGTCGTGGTAGGCCGCGCGGCCGATCATCACCCCGTCCACCTGACCCAGGTGCTCGCGGACCGCCTCGACGGTGGTGATGCCGCCGTTGATCACGACGGTCAGCTCGGGGAATTCGCGCTTCAGCCGATAGACGCGCTCGTAGTCGAGCGGCGGAATCTCCCGGTTCTCTTTCGGGCTGAGACCCTCCAGCCACGCCTTGCGCGCGTGCACCACGAGGATGTCGACGCCGGCTTCGATCATGGTGGTGGTGAAGCGCTGCAGGTCCGCGTATTCGTCCTGGTCGTCCACGCCGATGCGGCATTTGACCGTTACAGGGACGTCCACCGCCCCGGCCATGGCCCTTACGCAGTCGCCCACCAGATCCGGCTCGCGCATGAGGCAGGCGCCGAATTTACCCGACTGCACCCGGTCCGACGGACAGCCCACATTGAGGTTGATCTCGTCGTACCCGGCCTCGGCGCCCATCGCCGCCGCCTTGGCTAGCTCTACCGGGTCGCTGCCACCCAGCTGCAGGGCCACCGGATGCTCTTCGTGGCTGTGCTCGAGGAGGCGGATCTGGTTGCCGCGCACGAGGGCGGCGCTGGTCACCATCTCCGTATAGAGCCGGGCATGGGGGGACAGCAGGCGGTGGAAGTACCGGCAGTGGCGGTCCGTCCAATCCATCATGGGCGCGACGGTGAGGCGGAAGGCGGAGGGGGAAGTGGGTTGCATGGCGACTATTCTAACGGACGCCTTGCTTGCTCTTGAGCTTAAGTTAAGCCGGCTTGCCTT
>Ga0247742_10001571_pt1 | contig 15747 bp, 12 predicted proteins | sample UWRJL208509C2_FD_180944 | JGI IMG/M metagenome (GOLD analysis project Ga0247742, IMG submission 180944) | Plant litter microbial communities from Arlington Agricultural Research Station in Wisconsin, United States - UWRJ-L208-509C-2 | ecosystem: Environmental > Terrestrial > Plant litter >...
ACGGCCGGACGATGTGGTGGCGGCCCAGCCGTCACGGTTGCCCCTGTACTGGAAAACCGGCACCTCGTGGAGCTTTCGCGATGCATGGACGGCCGGTAGCTTCGGCCCTTACGTGCTGGTGGTGTGGATCGGCAACTTCGACGGCAGCGGCAATCCCGCCTTCGTCGGCGTGGACGCCGCGGCGCCGCTGTTCTTCCGTATCGCCGATGCCCTGCGTGCGGAACGCCCGGGGCTGGCCGAACCGATCCGGCGAAATCCACCCAACCTCCGTCGGGTCCCGATCTGCCTGGCCAGTGGCGACCTGCCGAACGCGTGGTGTCCCCAGGTCGGCAGCACCTGGTTCATCCCGGGCAAGTCGCCGATCCGTGTCAGTACCATCCATCGCCCCGTCGTCGTGGACAAGGACAGTGGAAAGCCGGCATGCCCTCCGTACGACCCCGAACGCACGCGCACGGAAGTCTACGAATACTGGCCGTCCGATCTCGCCCGTGTGTTCGCACAGGCGGGTATGGCGCGCCGCACTCCGCCACCCTTGCCTGATTGCCAGGGCGGCGGCCAGTTGGCCGGCGATCCGCCGAAAATCACCTCGCCACTGAAGGGAAGCACCTATCAGATTCGCGTGTCGCGTCTGGGCAACGAGCGTATCGGCTTCGCGGCGACGACGGACGCCGGATCGCACACGTTGTACTGGTTTGTCGATGACGCCTATCTCGGCAGCGTGGCGAGTGGGCAATCGCTCATGTGGGTGCCCGAGCGCACCGGGCGTTTTCTGATTCGCGTCGTCGATGACCACGGACGCACGGATTCGCGTCTGCTGAGCATCGGTGTCGTCGAATAAACCGAATCCGTTGAACCTGCCACATGTAGGAGCCGCTTCAGCGGCGATGGCCGACCAACGCTACGCGTATTCGGCAGTCCGCATCAAGCCTTGCCGAGCGCGCGTCGATAACGATGAGCGAACCATCGTCACCGGGCAGGAAAACCTCATGCGCATCGACATCCTTACGCGTCTTCGTCGTCTCTTCGGGAGTTCCCGCACGGACATGCGCGGCAAGATCGCGGCGATCGACCGGACGCAAGCGGTGATCGAATTCGCGCTCGATGGAACGATCCTCGATGCGAATGCCAACTTCCTCTCCGCGCTGGGTTACGCGCGCGCGGACATCGTCGGTCGGCACCATCGTATCTTCGTCGATCCGGCGGAGGCGGCCAGTGCGGCATACGCGGATTTCTGGGCGCGCCTCGGCAAGGGCGAGCCCGATGTCGGCCTGTATCGTCGATTCGGCGCCGACGGCCGCGAAGTCTGGATCCAGGCCAGCTATAACCCGGTGCTGGATAGCCGGGGGCGCCCCATCAAAGTGGTGAAGTTCGCCACCGACGTCACCGAGCAGCGCCTCCGGGCCGCCGACATGGAAGGGCGTCTCGCCGCGATCGACAAGGCCCAGGCGGTGATCAGCTTCAGCCTCGACGGTGTCATCCTCGATGCGAACGACAACTTCCTTGCGACGATGGGATACGCACGCGACGAAGTCATCGGCCAGCACCACCGCATGTTCGTCGACCGCGCGGATCGTGAAAGCGCGGAGTATCTGGCGTTCTGGGCGAAGCTGGGGCGGGGCGAGTACGACTCGTCGCTCTATCGTCGCGTCGACCGGCGTGGCCGTGAAGTGTGGATCCAGGGTAGCTACAACCCGATCCTCGATATGGCGGGTCGCCCATTCAAGGTCGTGAAGTACGCCACGGACGTGTCGGCGCAGACGCGCGCCACGCGGACACTGCATGCATCGCTTACCGAGTTGGCGGACACCGTGCCGGCCATCGCGGAACAGGCGCGCGTAACGAATGCGCTGGCTAACGACGCCAGTCGTTCCGCCGCCGATGGCGGTGCGATGGTCGAAGCCGTGATCGCCACGATGGCGGCGATCCAGGGCGGCGCACAGGATATCGCCGAGATTGTCGGCCTGATCGACTCGATCGCGTTCCAGACGAATATCCTCGCGCTCAACGCGGCCATCGAGGCGGCGCGCTCCGGAACGCACGGCAAGGGCTTTGCCGTGGTGGCACAGGAGGTGCGCATGCTCTCGCAACGCAGTGCCGACTCCGCGAAGGACATCCGCACGCTGATCGAGAGCACCCTCGACCGCGTTCGCGAGGGGAGCGAGCGTAGTGGCGAGGCGGGCGCGGCGATGCGTGACATCCTCGCGTCGGTCAGCGCGCTGCTGGATCGCGTCTCCGACGTGGCCCGGGCGACCAATTCGCAGGCCGGCGGCATCGACAATGTGCGCCGCGCGGTTGCGGAATTGGCGTAACGTATGGGCTCCCTGACGAGGAGCCCGCGCCATGAACAGCACGATCATTCCCTGTCTGCGCTACCGGAACGCGCTCGAAGCGATCGATTTCCTCTGTACCGCCTTCGGCTTTGCGCGGAACGCGGTTTACGTCAATGCGGAGCAGCCTCACCTGGTCGATCACGCCCAACTGACGCTGGGCGGCGGCATGGTCATGCTCGGCTCCGTGCGCGACGACACGCCCTTCAGTCAGCACATGATTCAGCCTGACGAGACCGGCGGCCGGGAGACCCAATGCGCCTGTGTCACCGTCAACGATGTGCGGGCGCATTACGAACTGGCCCGATCCCACGGCGCGCTTATCGTCGACGACTACGAAGAAAAGGAATACGGAGGCGCTGGCTATTCCGCCCGGGATCCCGAAGGTCACCTCTGGTATTTCGGCAGTTACGACCCGTGGGCCCCGCCGCCGGGTTAGCTCCAACGGCGCCCGCGTTCCAGCATGTACAGGCGGATCTCGTCCTCGGCGATGTCCGCCAGGGCGCGCAGGCCTTCCTCCTGCATCGCATCCAGTCGGCGCGGCGTGCGATCGACGACGCACAGCGAGCCCAGCGTATGACCGTCCGGACCGCGTAAGGGGCAGCCGGCGTAGAAGCGAAGGTGGGGTTCGCCCGTGACCAGCGGGTTGTGTTTGAAGCGTGCGTCCTCGCGTGCGTCCTCGATCGTCACCATCTCGTCGCTGAGGATGACGTGATTGCAGAAGGCCTGGTCGCGCGGCGTTTCTTTCAGGCTGGTGCCCAAGGCCGACTTGAACCATTGGCGCCTGGCGGTCAGCAGCGAAATGACGGACATCGGCGTGCCGGCGATCAGGCGCGCCAGTTTGGTGATGCGGTCGAAGGCGGGATCCGCTGGGGTATCGAGCAGGCCCGTACGCCCGACCATGCGCAGCCGTGCTGCCTCGTTGGGCGGTACCGGATAGGTGGGAGCACGCTCGGCGCGCAGCTCCTGCGGCATGGCCAGCACGGTGTCGGCGGACATCGCCGTGCGCTCCTCGAGCAACGCGATCACCGCGCTTTGTCGCATGCGGCGGTGCCCCCCGGGCGTTTTCCAGGACTCGAGCGCACCGCTCTCGATCCATTTCTGCGCCGTGCTGACGGAAATGCCGAGGAGGCGCGCGGCGTCTCGCGTCGTGAGCGTGGGATCGTCGTTTATGGGTTGGGTGGGCTGAATGACCAAGGCGGCAACGTGCGTAAGAGTGAACCAATTGACGCTAACACAGGCCAATGCTTGTCACGCTTGGCGACGCTTGCGTCTTTCGGTGGTCAATGTCGGAAAACACGCGTGGCGACGCGCTGCTGACGCCACTTCCGACGACGGATGCGATGACGGTGATCCGATCATGAAGGCAGCTGCGTGGCGCTAACGACTTTGCGAATGAGTTTGCCGAATCCGCGCACGTTCTTGCGTAATCACCCCTCGCCGACGCAGCGCATACGGGTTGGATACATGTCGTGGCATCCAATGCCCAGGCCCATCTCCCGCGAAGGACCGATTCCATGGATGCCGCTGTCAGACAAGAAGCCAAGGCCGCCCACCCGAAGGCGGCCATCGTCACCACCTGTATCCTCGCCGCGCTCGCCGGTCTCATGTTCGGGTCTCGATATCGGCGTGATTTCCGGTGCTACCCAGTTCATCCAGGCCGATTTCAAAGTTTCCGACAGCATGATCGAGTGGATCGTCAGTTCGATGATGCTTGGCGCATGCGTGGGCGCTCTTGCCGCGGGCTGGATGTCCGCGACGCTGGGACGTAAGCGATCGTTGATGTTCGCCGGTGTGGTCTTTATCGGCGGATCGCTGTTCTGCGCCGTGGCGGGGTCCCCGGCCATACTCATCCTGGCGCGTTGCGTTCTTGGCGTCGCCATTGGCGTGGCGACGTTCACCGCGCCGCTCTACCTGGCCGAAGTGGCTCCGGAGAAGATTCGGGGTGCGATGATCTCCACCTATCAGCTGATGATCACGACTGGCATCCTGCTGGCCTTCCTCTCCGATACGGCTTTCAGCTCGACAGGCAACTGGCGATGGATGCTCGGCATCATCGCCGCGCCCGGCGTGTTGTTCCTGATCGGCTTGTTCTTCCTTCCCGATAGCCCGCGCTGGCTGCTCATGCGTGGTCGCCGCGAAGATGCCGAGGTAGTGCTTGCCAGGCTGCGTGGCGACGAGGCCGTGGTAAAACAAGAAATTGCCGCGATCGACGAGCAGCTGAAGACGAAGCAGCACGGTTGGAGCATGTTCCAGAAGAACGGCAACTTCCGTCGCTCCGTCGGGCTCGGTGTGCTGCTTCAGGCCATGCAGCAGTTCACCGGCATGAACGTCGTCATGTACTACGCGCCGCGCATCTTCAAGGACATGGGCTACGACACGCATGCGCAGATGTGGTTCACCGCCGCGGTGGGCCTGACCAATGTCCTGGCCACCCTGATCGCCTTCGGTCTCGTCGACCGACTGGGTCGCAAGCCCATCCTCTATGTGGGATTCACCATCATGGCGATCGGCCTGGGTGTCGTCGGTACGATGATGTCGCTGGGCATCCACTCGCGTGGCGAACAGTTCTTCACCGTCGGCATGCTGTTGCTCTTCATCGTCGGCTTTGCGATGTCGGCCGGTCCCCTGATCTGGACGCTCTGCTCGGAAGTGCAGCCGCTGAAGGGACGGGACTTCGGCATTGCCGCCTCCACCTTCACCAACTGGGCGACGAACTGGGTGGTCGGCGTGACCTTCCTGAGCCTTCTCAGCGGTATCGGCAATGCGCAGACCTTCTGGCTTTACGGCGGGCTCAATGCCGTCTTCATCGTGATCACCTTCCTGCTGGTGCCGGAGACGAAGGGCGTGACCCTGGAGCAGATCGAAAGCAACCTCATGAGCGGCAAGCCGCTGCGCGCGATCGGCCGCTAAGACAGAGTCACCTCGGGATGCCGAGCCGCGCTGCCGATCGCCGCAGGTTGGCGCGGTCCATCCCGAGCTCTCGCGCTGCCGCGGCCCAGTTCTGCGCGTTCTTTTGCAGGCTGCGCTCGATAAGGGAGCGCTCGTAGCGATCGAGATCGGCGCGCAGGGGCAGGCCGGTGGCCTCGCGCGTGGGTTCGGGTAGCGAAGGCGGCGCTGACTGGGTCACTGGCAGATCCAGATCGGCGGCCGACAAGGTCAGCGCGCGTGGTTTACCGCCCTGTCGCGAGATCGCCTTCAAGGCGCTGCGACCGATAGTGTGTTCGAGTTCGCGCACATTTCCGGGCCATGTCCAGGCGAGCAAGGCGGCTTGTGCGTCAGCGGCAAGACGCAGGCCTGCCAGGCCCAGCCGACCCCGGTTCTCTTCGAGAAACGTACCGGCCAGAAGCAACACATCGTTGCCGCGCTCGCGCAGGGCGGGAACCCGCAGCGGGTACACGCTGATGCGATGGTAGAAATCCGCGCGGCAACGTCCGGCTCTCACCTCGTCGGCCAGATCGCGGTTGCTCGCGGCGATGATCCGTACGTCGACGCGATGCTCGCGATCCGAGCCGACGCGCTGCAGCTGGCCGCTCTGCATCACGCGAAGAAGCGTTGCCTGTGCCGCAAGGGAGAGGTCGGCGACCTCGTCCAGGAACAGTGTGCCGTGATCGGCGAGTTCGAACTTGCCGCGCCGGTCGGTCATCGCGCCGGAAAAAGCGCCGCGTACATGACCGAAAAGCTCGCTTTCCACGAGGTGTTCGGGAAGGGCTGCGCAGTTGACGGCGATCAGCGGCCGATCCGCGCGAGGTGACGCCGCATGGATCGCCTGGGCCACCAGTTCCTTGCCGACACCGGTCTCACCCCGGATCAGTACGGTGAGGTCGCTGCCGGCGACCGTGGCGATATCGTCGGTCAGGTGGCGGAAGGCCGGGCTGCGGCCCGCCAGCACGCGGTCTGGCGCCTGTCCGGCGGCCAGGCGAAATCCCTCGGCGCGTGCGCGCTCGTGTTCGGCGGAGCGCTCCAGGCCGCGCATGCGCTCAGCCACGGAAACCGTGGCCGCGGCCAGGCTGGCGAAGGCACGTACCGTCGCGAGATCGGACGGTTCGAAGCGACCGGCCTCGAGCGCGTCGAGGGTTACCAATCCCCACGGCCTGCCGTCGATCATCAACGGGCAGCCCATGCAGTCGTGGACATCGAGTGGCAGATGCGCTTCGACCAGACCGTCGTACGGGTCGGGCAGGTCGCTGTCGGGCGGAAACAGCGTCGGTCCCTCATGGGCCAGCAAGGCGGCGAGGCGCGGATGATCGGAGACCAGGAAGCGTCGGCCGAGCGTGTCCTCGGTCAGTCCGTCGACCGCGAGGGGCACCAGTTCCCGGCCCTCGAGACGAAGCAGGGCGCTGGCATCGCACGGTACGAGGGAGCGCAGGGCATCGAGCAATCGGCGGTAGCGCTCCGCCTCCGGCAGCTCGCGCGACAGGTCGTCCACCAGGGGCAGAAGGGCGCTCAGCTCGGCTAGCGGTGCAGTCATTTCGACCTCATGGGGGTCAGAGTGACCCCTTGGATGAACGAGTCACTTCGACCGTTTCCCATTCTAACCCTATGAAGTTGCAAGTGTGTCGGCGTTGGCACGGGATGTGGATAGAGAAGGCATCCCCAAGCACAAGAGACCGACCGCATGCTTTCCGCCGAACACCGCGCCATCGTCCGTTCGACCGTCCCCCTCCTCGAACAGGGCGGTGAGGCGCTCACGACTCACTTCTACCGGATCCTTCTCGACGAGCACCCCGAAGTGCGTCCCTACTTCAACCAGGCGAACCAGGCGACCGGCGAACAGCCGCGCGCCCTGGCCAATGGCGTGCTGATGTATGCGCGACACATCGACCGGCTCGAAGCGTTGGGTGATGTCGTGGGCGCCATCATCAGCAAGCACGTGTCGCTGCGGATTCGTCGCGAACACTATCCGGTCGTGGGTGCGTCGCTGCTCCGTGCCATCCGCGAGGTGCTCGGCGCCGATATCGCCACGGACGCCGTGCTCGAGGCCTGGGGCGTTGCCTACCAGCAGCTCGCCGACATCCTCGGCGATGCCGAAGAAGTCATCTATGACCGCGTGGCGTCCAGCCCCGGTGGCTGGCGCGACGGCCGCGCCTTCGTTGTGGCCCATAAGGTGAAGGAAAGCGAGGAGATCACCTCCTTCCACTTCGTTCCGGCCGATGGCGGCACCGTGATTGTCCACGAGCCGGGCCAGTACATCGGACTGCGCCTGCAGGTGGGCGACCAGGATGCGCGCCGCAATTACTCACTATCGGCGGCCTCTGACGAACGCGGCTACCGGATTAGCGTCAAGCGCGTGCCCGGCGGTCTCGTGTCGAACTATCTGCATGACCACGTCAACGTGGGCGACTCCGTCGAGCTCTTTCCGCCATCCGGCCACTTCGTGCTCGAGCACAACGATCGCGCACTGGTGCTGATCAGCGGCGGTGTCGGCATTACACCGACCCTGGCCATGCTGCAGGCGGCGTTGGCTACCGAACGTCCCATTCACTTCATTCACTCGGCTCGCCACGGTGGCGTGCATGCCTTCCGGGACGTTATCGACGGACTGGCGGCGAAACACCCAAGGCTGCGTCGCTACTACTGCTACGAGACGCCGCGGACGGGTGATGCCGAGCCCGACGCCACCGGCTTTCTCGACAAGGACCTGCTCGCCGCATGGTTGCCGGCTGCCGATACGATGGATGCTTACTACCTCGGGCCGAAACCTTTCATGAAAGCGGTTCGTCGCGCCTTGCGCGATCTCGGTGTCCCCGATGCGCGGGCGAAGTTCGAGTTCTTCGGACCGGCCTCGTCGCTGGACTGAACGAGGTCACGCTTATCACTGTACTTGTGCTCGTGTCTTGAGAAGGACGGCCAAACCGGCGCGACCTCGACCTGGTGAGTGTGTAAGAAAACCCTTCTTTTGAGTATTTTTCCATATGGGTGGAAGGGAAAATCCCACACACTCTCTTTCGCGCTCGCGTTGGTCGAGCTCGGCTGCGTGATGCGCGGGGATGACCCCGTGTCTCCCCAAGGCCGGCGACCGCTCCGGTCGTTGATCAACACAATCAGTGAAAAGGTTAATTGGATGAACCTCAAGGCAACACTTTCCGCCCTGCTCATGGCTGGGCTGGCCGCACCGTCGGCCTTCGCGTCCGACGGCACGATCACCTTCGACGGTGAGATCACCAACGTCACCTGCAGCATCAGCGGAGAAGGCGGCGTCGGTCCGGACTTCACCGTCAACCTTGCCGGCGTCGATGCCTCGAAGTTCGGGGGTATCGGTACTCGCGTCGGCGAAACGGGCTTCCGTATCTATATCGGCAAGGTCGGTGAGACCACGTGCACCGACACGACGAAGGTGTGGGCGTCGTTCGATCCGGACAGCGCCTTGGTCGACAGCGCGACGGGCATGGTGAAAGTCACCTCCGGCACCGCGACGGGCATCCAGTTCCGCCTCATGAACGAGAACCAGGATCCGATCGACATCTGGGGCGACCAGAAGGTCGTCAAGAAAACGGTGACGGACAACCAGGCGATCCTGGCGCATGTCGTCGCTTTCGAGCAGACCGCGGGGACGGTCGCTCCGGGTAAGGCGGGCGGCTCGGTGAAGTACACGATTCGTTTCGAACCGTAAGTCAAACGTCGGTCGCCGGGTTTCATTGGCGACCGACCCGCCCCCAGGAACGTCATGACAGATCAGTCTTCCAGCTTCCGCGTGCGGTGGCTTCGCCTCGCCGTGGCACTGCCTTTTGTCGCCGCATGCGTGACGCCGGCCGCGGCGACGGTCGTGATGAACGGCACGCGCTTTGTTTAAACTTCAAGCTCAAGGTGAGCGAGTGCAAGGATCCCATCGGGCTGGTGGCGCAATTCACTTTCGGCGCCACGTCCGATGCGGACCCGCTGGCGAAGGATCTGTTTCGCATGTTCAGCGGGGGTCCGACCCACGTCGGCCTGGAAATCGCCAATGAAGCAAAGCGCACGATTACGCCAGGGCGGCCGTACCAGGCCAATGCGCTGGCCACGGGCGAGAACTTCGAGTTCTACGTGCGCCTTCGCGAATCGGTGCCCAATGTCGGGGGCGGCGCGTTCGTCCGCCCGGTGACCATTCGTGTCGATTTCCTTTGAGCCGCTTTTAGTAATCCGCGACGAGGGTATGGAATGGCTTTGCCAACCGTAGCCCGTCGGTGTCGTAGATGGATACCGTCTTTCCATCGACCGTGACCCTGGCTGGCTTCGTCCGGTCCGGCCAGAACACGCGTATGGCCGTGCCCGGTCGGATCCCTTCGCCGAGGGTGATGGTCAGGCGCTTCCCCTCGCGCTTTGCCGTCATGCTCAACGACCCATAGGCCACCGGCAGGCGCGTCACCGACAGCCCCTTGCCGGCGACCCAGGAGGGTGGCGTCCCCGGCAACAGATAGAGGCCGTCGTCAGCCTCGCGCATCAGCATGCCGAAGAGCGTTCGTGCGTATTCCGACCCGATCCACGTATGCGGCATGTCGCCAAGGTATCCCGGATGGCGAAGCCGCGAATGGACGACCTCGGCCCACATGTTCCACTCAGGCGGTCGCCGGTCGCGCACGACGTCCATCAGGAGTTCTTCGGCGTCCTTCGGCCTGTCCAGGTAGACATAGGTCAGCACGTTGCGAAGTTCGTACGGCGTGTAGGCGAAGAGTTCGCCGGGAGCCTCGCGTTTGCGTACGTCGGCGATGTAGCGATCGAAGGTGCGGCGCAGCGCATCTGCGGGAAGGACGTCCATCTGTCCCGCCGGGTCGAGCGCGATCGAGACACTGGTCGGGTCGCCGTCACCGAGGTCGGCCGCGGCGGGAATCGTGTCGACACCTTTCCAGGCCATCGTGGTCTCGATGGATTTCCGCAGCGACTCGCGCAGCGCCGCGTACTGCTCGTGCGCATACGCGGCCAGGTCCTTGTCGCCCCATTGCTCGGCCAGCCATGCGCCGTCGTGCCAGCCCTTCAGTGCCCAGTAGTCGTCCCAGTAGCTGTGCGTGGGGCTCGAATAGCCCTCGTGGCTGATCGAGGGCGCGATGATGCCGTGGAAACGCTCGGGATAAGGGAGGTCGCCGAGGTAGCCCGGGACCATCGTCCGTTCGCGCAGCTCTTGCATGAAATGCATCGCCGCGCGCACTTTCGGCTCATACGAGCGAACCGTTTCGGGGCCGCCGCCGAAGCGTGCCACATCAGCTACCAGGTTGATGAATTCACCCTGGCTGTCGTACTCGATGTCGGAGCCGAAGCCACGATTGACGCTGCCATCGGCATTGAGGATCGGCGAGACCAACCCGTTCTCGTGCACGGCGTGCGCTGCGTACCAGTCGAGGTAGTCACGTGCCGTCTTCGTCTCGCCCATGCGCAGCAGGATCGAGGCCGTCGCCGCACCGTCGCGAATGAAGGAGCGGTTGTAGTTGCGCGGTCCCGCTTGCATGGCGTGACCTGTCTGGTTCACCAGCATGTAGGCAGCCTGGGAGCGCAGGATGTTCACCAGGGTTTCGTCGGGCAGCGAAATGCCGACGCCGCCCAGACGCTGCTGCCACTCGTCGGAAACACGCGCCGACAGGGCATCGAAGCTTTCGGCGCGAAGCGATCCGCGATCGATCGTCGGCGGTTCGGCCAGATGACCGTTCGCTTCGGTCGCGGTGTTGCCCAGCGGGAAGGCGAGCACGACGTCACGCTGCTCGCCCGCGGCGAGATGCACCTTGTAATCGAGAACGGCAGCCGCGAGACCGTCGTCGTCGTGCGCCTGACGCGTGGAGGGCGATGTTCCGTTGGCGACCATGGCGGTGATTTCCGTCTCGCCATGCGCGCCGAACGGTGCGGCACCCGCGGCATCCACCGGTGTCAGCGACGCGAGTAGCGTGCGGTCATCCACGCGCACGCCCGCGTTCGCTGCATCGCCGACGATGGCGATGTCATGCATGGCCGAAGCGCCACCGTTCTGCCAGGGCGGATTGACCTGGATGGGGCGCACGACGAGCGACAGGACGCCATCGACGGCCGTGGCGCCGGTGTTGCGAAGCCGGTGACGAAGCATCACGACGGGCTGTGATCCGTCCTGCGTGGCGAATGCCTCGCTGGTCACCGCCAGTCCGGGTTGAGCCGTCCACCCCACGGAAGGCATCGGCTTCCACCCGTCGCGTAGTGCATGCGTGCGCTCCGAGGTGTCGGAAACGCTTGTGTGGCCGGACGCGTCGCGCCAGATGGCCTGCACCTGTGGGCCGCCCTTGTAAGGCTCGATGTTGCCGTACTCGTCGAAAATGGATTTCTGCAGGCCCGCCGGGACGCCGACGGCCGTCCAGTACACCTGCTGCATGTGCAGGGAGGAGGGGAAGAGTGCGGCGTTGGCGCGGCCGGCGATCACCTGGTAACGCTTCATCGGCGTCATCACTCGCAAGGGGCCAAGTAATCGCAGCCGCTTCACGGCAGGCGCTGCCCCGTCTTTGACGCCGACCATAAGGCGAAGCGCATCGACATCGTGCGGCTCGCGCGCGGCCAGGTACGACGCGTCGCCCAGGCTGCCGGGATCGCTGTCGAAGGCCGTCCAGCGTCCGTGCGTGTCGCGGCCTTCGAGCCGGGCGCCATCCCGGGGGCCGGCCCACTCGATCTCGAGGCCAGCGATGTTCACTGGCCGGGGCAGGGCGATATTCAGTTGCCGCGCACCGTTCGGGCCCTTGCCGACGATGTGGCGGGTGCTGCCATCCGCCCAGAGCGCGGCGCCATCGCCAGCGCCGTCCAGCCCGACGATGCGCGCCGCGTCGCTGGCGGCGAAGGGTTCGAACTCGAAGACCGACACCCCCCAGTCGGCCGTCCGCGCCGGGGCGGCCAGTCGGATGTAGCGGGCCTCGGCTGCGGGAAACACGAGGTACTCGGTGCCGCCCGGCGAGTCGGTCACGCTGTACACCGGGTGGAAGGCCTGGCCGTCGGTAGACACCTGGATCGAGTACGAGGCGGCAAAGCCGCTGTCCCAATGAATACGTACGCCGCCGATCCGGGCCACCTTGCCCAGATCCACCTGGAACCACTGCCCCGGGCTGAACGAGCCGCCCCAGCGCGTCGTCTCATCGGTGTCGATTGCATGGGCGGGCGCGAGCGCCGGTACCTGCTGCGAGGAACTGCTGGCCCGCCACTCACTGCGAGGCGGCAGCGTGTCGGCGGCGAACGTGGGGGTGGCGACCAGCCCCAGGAGGGCGAGGGTCAGGCGAGTGGCGTGCAGGGTGCGACGAGGGAACATGCGGGATCTACCTCCGGGGAGGTCACCAAGCCTAGGCACGTAACGCCATGTAACCAAGCCTTCGGCGCTAGAATTGGTGGTCTCGCGACCCTACGAATGCCCCGATATGCGTAATCCATTGCAGGAACAGTTGCTCAAGGCCGGTCTGGTCAAGAAGGACAAGATAGCCAAGGTCGTGCGCGAACAGGCCAAGCAGCGTCAGGGCAAGGCGCCCGTCGTTGCCGACGAGGCCCAGGTCGACGCACGCAAGTTGCAGGCCGAGCGCGCGGAGCGCGATCGTGCCATCGCCGCCGAGCGCAACGCCGACGCACGCAAGAAGGAAATCCGTGCGCAGGTCCGGCAGATCGTCGAGACCACCCGGGTCAAGCGCGACGGCGAGATCGCCTACCGGTTCACCGACGGCGAGAAGATCACCAGCCTGCTGGTGAGCGAACCGCTTCGCGCCCAGCTGGCGGCCGGCGTGCTGGCCATCGCGAAACTGGACGACCGCTACGAGCTCGTTCCGCGCGCGGCCGCGGACAAGATCCACATGCGCGTGGCCGACGTGGTCGTCTCCGACCACGGTCGCCAGGACAGCGCCCCCCTGCCGGCCGACGACGATGACGACTACTACAAGCAGTTCGTCGTTCCGGACGACCTGATCTGGTAAGGAGCGGTTGCCGATGAGCGTTCTCGTCACCGGCAGCGCCGGCCACCTGGGCGAGGCCATCGTCCGCCGTCTTCGCGCCGAGGGGCGCGAGGTTCGCGGTATCGACATCAAGGCCTCGGCGTTTACCGATCATGTGGGCTCGATCACCGACGAGACCTTTGTTCGCGATGCGATGTCGGGTGCCGCGTCGGTCATTCATAGCGCCACCCTGCACAAGCCGCACGTCGCCACCCACTCGAAGCGCGAGTTCGTGGATACCAATGTGGCCGGTACGGTGGCCTTGCTCGAAGCCGCCGTGGCGCATGGCGTGAAAGCGTTCGTCTTCACCAGCACGACGAGCGCCTTCGGGGCCGCTCTGTCGCCGAAACCGGGCGAGCCGGCCGCCTGGATCGACGAAGACGTGACGCCGATCCCCAAGAACATCTACGGCGCGACCAAGATCGCCGCCGAAGGGATGGGTGAGCTGGTTGCGCGGAAGGACGGTCTTCCCGTCATCGTGCTGCGAACGTCGCGCTTCTTCCCCGAAGATGACGACAATGCGGGCATTCGTGCCGAGTTCGATACGCTGAACATGCAGGCGAACGAGCTGCTCTACCGCCGCGCGGACATCGACGACATCGTCGAAGCGCACGTGCTCGCTGTGACCCGGGCACCGGACATCCGTTTTGGCCGGTACATCGTCTCCGCCACCCCGCCCTTCACCCGGAACGATGTGGTCGCCTTGCGGGCCGATGCCGCTGCCGTGGTGCGCCGACTGTTTCCGGATGTCGATGCGCTCTATGCCGCGCGGGGCTGGAAGCTGCTGCCGAGCCTGGACCGCGTCTACGACAGCGGCCGGGCGTCACGGGCGCTGGGCTGGACGCCCCGGCGAGACTTTGCCTTCGTGCTCGACTGCCTGCGTCGCGGGGAGGATTTCCGCAGCGACATGGCCCGGGCGATCGGGGTGAAGGGGTATCACGATGCGGTGTTTGATGAGGGGCCCTATCCCGTGGCGGGTTGAGGGATCCCATCGCCGCTGAAGCGGCTCCCACAAAAGGCATCGCCGCTGAAGCGGCTCCCACAGGGCCGCGGTGCTCTGTGTGGGAGCCGCTTCAGCGGCGATGCTCTTGCTCTGATCAGACGACCGGCTTGGACCGGTCCGTCTCCAGCGCCTTGTTGATGCGCAGGGCCAGCAGCGTGCAGGCCGCGCCCGAGAGCAGGTAAACGCTCACCGCGCCCAGGCCGAACCGGGTCGACAGCCCCAGAGCCACCAGCGGGGCGAAGGCCGCGCCGAAGAGCCAGGCGAAGTCGGAGGTCAGGGCGGCACCGGTGTAGCGGTAGCGCTTGGCGAAATTCGCCGTGACCGTACCGGCCGCCTGGCCGTAGGACAGGCCGAGCAGCGCAAAGCCGATCAGCAGGAAGGCATCCTGCGCCACCTTGGCGCCACCGAGCAGCCAGGGCGAGGCGATGGCGAACAGCGCGATCAGCACGGCCATGCTGCCCAGGGTGTTGCGGCGACCGAACTTGTCAGCGATGACGCCCGAGGCCATCGTGCCCAGGATCGCCAGGAAAGCGCCGATCAGCTGCACCACCAGCACATCGTTGATGTCCTGCGAGCGGTTGAGCGCGATCCACGACAGCGGGAAGATCGTGACCAGGTGGAACAGCGCATAGCTGGCCAGAGCCGCAAAGGCGCCGATAAACAGGTTGTAACCCTGGGCCGTCACCATTTCGATGATGCCGATGGGCTCGAGCTCGCGCTCTTCCAGCAGCTGGGTGTATTCCTCGGTCACGACCAGGCGCAGGCGGGCGAACAGGGCCACCACGTTGATCGCGAAGGCGACGAAGAAGGGATAGCGCCAGCCCCAGCTGAAGAAGTCTTCGGTCGACAGCTGGGTGTGCAGGAACAGGAACAGGGAGGCGGCGATCAGGAAGCCGATCGGCGCGCCCAGCTGGCCGAGCATGGCGTACCAGCCCCGGCGGTCCTTCGGGGCGTTCAGCGAAAGCAGGGACGGCAGGCCGTCCCAGGAGCCGCCGAGCGCAATGCCCTGCAAGAAGCGCAGCACCGAGAGAATCACAATGACCGCGTAGCCGTGCGACGTGTTCGCCGGCAGGAACGCGATACAGACCGTGGACGTGCCCAGCAGGAACAAGGCCGCAGTGAGCTTGGTGCTCCGGCTCCAGTTCCGCTGGATGGCCATGAACAGCGTGGTGCCGAGCGGGCGGGCGATGAACGCGAGCGAGAAGATGGCGAAGGCGGCGAGGATGCCGTCCAGCTGGCTCAAAAACGGAAAGAACACCGACGGAAAGACGAGGACGGACGCAATGCCGTACGTGAAGAAGTCGAAGTATTCCGAGGCGCGGCCGATGACGACGCCGACGGCGATTTCACCGGGGGCGACGGGGGCGTGGCTGGTCTCGTGCTGGCGGCGGACATCCTGTTCGGCGCCTTCCGCGGCATTGTGATGGGCGTGTGAAATGCTCGACATCGTATTCGGCCGGTCTTGGAGATGGATGACAGGATAGCCAAAAATCGCACCACTCGGCTTGTAGGGCCATGGGACAATGTG
>Ga0247742_10001572_pt1 | contig 15742 bp, 18 predicted proteins | sample UWRJL208509C2_FD_180944 | JGI IMG/M metagenome (GOLD analysis project Ga0247742, IMG submission 180944) | Plant litter microbial communities from Arlington Agricultural Research Station in Wisconsin, United States - UWRJ-L208-509C-2 | ecosystem: Environmental > Terrestrial > Plant litter >...
CTGCATCGTTTGGGTCGTCGAACATGCCTGTGCCTTCACGCGTCTGAGGTCCAACATAGACGCCTTCCGTTCTTCCTATTCCCCCCGTTCCCCCCGAATCCATAGGCGCCCCGTTGGGATGTTTCTCCGCATCAGCCTCTAGATCTTGAGGTAGTTTAGCATCTCCATTTTGAAGAGGCATAGACGAGTTTGAAAGAGACAAGATCGAGGTGCTTGTGGTGAAGCGGCTGAAGCTCAGAGAAAACGTTATGTAAGCAACACAAAGGAGGTCAGACAGACATGGCAATTGTGGCGAGCGCTTAGTGTAGTAAACTTCATTCAGGTATGCACAAGATCCATGATAGAATGTGATCAAAAGGAACCCGCTTGACAAATGAGTCAGATACTAAAATATAACAAAAAATCATGTTTTGTAAACGGGTATTGACGGTGTCATCATGCGTTGTAATCGATTTGTGAGCGCGACGCCCATCTGGTACACGAGAAGTCCATTATGAGTCAGAATCAGGCTCCGTGATACACTTGAAAATACACCTATTTACAGACAAGAGATGTCAGAAAGAAGCGAAGCTCCTCCGGTGCAAAAGTTGTCCAGACAAGCATTATATCCTTCATCTACGCTCTCGGTCCTCGCCATTAGGCAAGTGGTCAAAATGGAGAGAGATTTGCCAGCCTTGGTTGTAGATAGACCTAGTATGTAAGTGAAGAACGATCATGTCTCTCACGCACTTTTATAGGACCCCTTTAGGGCAGGTCAGGACAAGTAGTGACATTAAACGGGCCGGGTCGATCACAATTCATCGGCGCCGTCGATGTTCCTCATGTCTCCCTGTCTACGTCCACCTCGCCTTTATGAATTTAGGAGCCCATCTTAAGTATATTGTCCTAGCCGCTAGATGACCCTTGCTTTCTGATCGTCCAATTGCTTGCATAACGCTGTCTGCCGTCATTAGATTAAACTCTATCCACTCCTTATATTTAAACGGTACCTGCCCATCCTTCCCTTTCAAACCCTTCACAGAGGCACCTCAAGTCCTCAGTCAACCATGGCCCCAAAGTCAGCAATCCCGGACTTTTATTACTTCTGCTTCGGCGCGTATGAGCCATTCTTGACCACTATTGGCTTCCTGGGAGCTATGGCGTATGTTTTGTGCAATTTATCGAGTGAGACCCTCATACTGACCCTCTCACAGTGATCCAATAACCGTATATATTCTACAAGACCCCGTCTTCGTCGTCTAATCATACTCTTACAGGCTCACAACTCGCAAGCACCTTGGCCAGCCGACGCACACCCTTATAAGGTCCTCCCAACCGCCACTCTCGTCACCATGATTCAACTCGCGCATGTTTGCGCTCTGCTTGGACTCGTCAACCTGTTCGTACTGTTAGCAGTACGTAGACACATGAAGGACATGCCTGCTCTACAAGAAAAGATCCTCTTCGCCCTCTTCACGCCACTTCTCATTGGAGATGTATTCCATTTGGGCCTAACACTCTGGGCCCTGGGAGATCAAAAGTGGAATATCATCAATTGGACCCCCATGTTATGGACAACTTTTATTCTCGGACTATCACTCATGATCCCGCGCATTTGCTGGCATCTGGGCATCGGACGCTATGTAGATACAAGGGACGGACAATTTCACAAAAGTTATCCTCCAGGTGTTAAAGGTTAGGCTACTTGTAAAACACTTTCGTTTGGTTGTTACATGGACAATAAATTGGATTTACAAAGGTATCATGAGTTAAAATTGAAGGCGATAATATACAAGGCGGGTGACTGCTTTCACTGCTCTAGGATATCAATACATACGTTACCAAATCCAAGGGAGATACGACGATGATCAGTATGGGGAATGCACGATCGACGAGTGGCTTGGGAGCTTCGAAGAGGGTGCCAGGGAGTATCTCGTCGGCTTCTTGAGGTTCTTCTTGTTGATGGCAAGGACGTTGTTGTCCAAGGCAACGATCTGCAGAAACAATTAGAGCATGGTCAATAGCAACATAAAAATCCGAGACTTACAATCTCTTTGTCATCGCCGAACTTGAAGTTATCTTGGACGACGTGATCTTCGTACTTCTTGATCTCATACTGCTCAAGTTTGCCTTTCTTAACCTTCGTAAAGTCCCAAGCAATAACATATTGGCCAGTAGACGTAACAATTGCATTCTCTTCCAGATCTTTGCCTTGGTTAAACCTTAAAAAGACATTGAACGTTAGCTTTGGAACTATCAGTGAAAGAAATCCACTAACCTAGCAGGGGTGAACGAAATCTTATTCCCCATATATGCAACATGCTCCGACTTGAGCTGCAACCGCCTCGGCTGGGGCTTCGCAGTTGCAGGAAAGCTCCTATCAAACCCAAGCTGCCCCTGATACCTTCCCTCCCCAATAAGCGTATCAATCAACAACAAATATGTCTCCGTAGTCGCCACAATCCACCTCCCATTTGCGGTAACATCAATACCGATAATGGGATCTCCAAGGGGTGGCAACGCAGTCTTGGCGTTCTTGCCGATGGCGTCGAAGAGTCGGATGTCACCCTTCTCACTGGCCACTGCGAGCTTGCCTGAGGATGTGGTGGCTACGCCAGAAAACTTGTTCTTGCTGACGTATTGCTTGAATTGGCTCTCTACCAGCTTGGTACCCGACACACGAGGGTCGATGCGGAAGAGCGCATTGTGAGAGGCACCAACAAGTGTCTGCTCGCGAGTGGTGGGTGCGAATTTGTTTTCGGGTGCTATATGGTCGACTTGGATATCGTCGTGGACTTTCCATTCTTCGACGACTTTGCCGCGCTCGATGTCCATACTGTAGAGAGAGTTTGGGTCGGAAGGGTTCTGGAGAATCATCTTGGAATCTTGGTCGTGGAGCATAACCTATTCAATAGCAAATTAATGCTTATGCAGAATGAAAGCACTCTAGTACCTACATGCTTGGGTTTGAAGCTCTTCCCCTTGGGAGTTGCAATGTTGCTAATCGTGGCATAGTACTTGACAGCGTTATCATTGGAATGGCTGAAGACACCAATATTATTGCCGCGAACAACATAAGACCTATCGCCTTGGTAGCCGACAGTAAGTTGTGAGTTGCGGTCGCCTGTGCTGAGTTTCGGGGCGTCTTCGTCTTCTTCTTCGTCTTCTCCTTCCTCTTCCGAATCGTCGCTAGCCTCTGCAAATATCCAGAATGTAAGATGACATGTCTGACTGACAAGCCCAACGACAACGAACCTTCATCTGGATCGAGATCTGCAGCAATTTCCTCCTCTTCGTCTTCCTCATCGCTGACATCCTTCATCTCGACGTCATCGTTGGCGGCCATGATGTAGCTTTGTTCTTCCGGCTGATACGACTGTTAGCCCAAGCTCGAGGACCAGAAATAGTACGCACCTTGATCTTTCCCCAAGGAATTTGATGAAGAGTCTCCCAGAGGCACTTGGTGAAGGTTGTAACAAGGTTCCCGAAGTCCTCTTGCGTCTGGAAGCGGAAGAGCCAACTGCTCTGCGAGTTGTCCTCGGTCAGATGATTCCAGGTCAACGAGAGCATCTTGTGCGAGAAACGCTGGTTCATGTCTGACGAGATTGGGTGAGCCAGGAGGATACCATTGTCGTTGGAGGCAGTCAGCCAGTAGCCAAATTGTGTGTCTTTGTCCTGGCTGATCCTGGCGATTACGATACCGTCATTGCGGAAACCCTCCTGTACCATGTCCCAGAAGTACAGTTCAGCCTCTTCCTCGAAGATAGTAGTCATCTGAGACATATATCCTTGGTCGACTGCGCTTGCTTGAGCTGGTGTCTCCTCCTCTTCGTCGACGACAATAGGTGCTACTGCTGATGACTGGACAGGGGTTACAGGTGCAGGTTCCGCCTTCGCGACTTTACGTCTGGGTGCCACCTTTACAGGTGGAGGGCTGTGAGTGGCGTTATGAGTCAAAAGTGGCTTGGGGAAACAAAAAGGTAACTCACTGCCAAACAAACTCCTCCAAAGCGGAATCTTGAATGACGTCTGCACTCCTTTTATATTTGCGCTCGTACATCGCACGATACATGCAAGTTTCAAAGAATGCGCGAGTTGGTGCGTTCGTGCCAGCCGCGACGAATTCAAAGAACTCGTCAACATCGCCGTGGAGGTCGCGCCACACGAAATTCGGTTCACCGTCTGTTTCGCCTGAGCGGAACTCGAGCTCTTCACTGATTAGAAACACCTTCTCCTCATCCGCTATCCATCAAGGTTGAGATTAACACGTCACCTATGAACCGCGCAGTACAGGACTCACTTTCGTCCTCGTCTTCCAACAAGTCCTGGTCTCCATCCTCATACACTTTCGTGATCACAAGTTGGAAATTGTGTTCGACGGAAGGAAGGCGTCGAACAGTGGCCATGCAGTCATTGTAGCTTTGGATATGTTCAGGAAAAAGCAAGATCGGAAGTAAAAGCCTACTCACATGCATTCGCGCGACGTTCGAATATTACCTGGCCGCACAAGATAAAGTTGACCTAACGGACAGTTGAGAGAGTTAAACCAGAAAAAGTGGAGTGACAGCATACCAGACGAGATTTTCACAACCTCTGCAGCATTTGGATCTTCTGTGGCACATGTCAGTCGCGATTCTGAGGGTTAAAGCACTTGATCCTAAACACGAACGCCAAACTTTGCCGATGACTAGAGAAAAAGAGATACATCAGGGTACCACAATAATTGAAGATCAAAGTGTACGCACGACTTCGAAAAATATTCATGGTGTAGATCCACCAGCTAACGGATGTGGAGAGCTGGAGTAAGGAAGTAGCAACTGACTAGAAAGTCAAAGAACCAGATTCACGTCGTGACCGAGTCACGACATCTATGTCACATCGCTCTGTAACGTCATTGCGCTGATCTTTCACTCCAACCAGCATGCCACAGCCCACCTACCAATGCTGCTTTCTACTTGGATAGACATCGATCATCACTGAATTTCTGCCTACAGACCATTGTTGAACTTCGCTGTGCTTACCTAGTAAATATGTTGTTTCAATGGCCAAATTGGATCTTGCTTGAAGTTCGCTCCACCAAGGATTGATAGTCGGTTGAGGAAAAGTGTATCCACTCACTGAACTTGTATTCGCCCACAGAAATCAAATAGTGCTTATTTGTTAGTTTTATGCTGAAATTCGAGCTGGCAGAATCAGTCTTCAGTCTTTGCCCACTGATTTGTAGAAATCCACCACCAGGAGAACTGCCGCGGCGCACTGGCAGATGGGCTGGAGAAGCCTTTCACCGTCCTCTCCAAAAATGACGCGGTACACTTACCTTGATTCTATAGACTTCTACGGTCTTGAGACCTAATGCGCTGGATATGAGATGCACACCGCCTCCGCCTCGTGCTATCTTACACGGTTGTGCAGCCAGGATTTAGTTCTCTGTCTAGTGTCGAAGCGGTCTCCGATGGCAACAAACCTCCTCGACCAGGTCATTTCGCCGACCCCACTCATGATCCTTACAAACCACTCGGATATATAGCGTTAAATACTTCGATTGCCATTGCATTCGGTGAGTTGTCACGTACTAGTAGACCACTTGTTCACAGCTCTTAACCTCATCATCTCATTTTTGCAGAGCTGGTTTATAAATAAATTGGGGTAAATAGATGTTATACATGACAACCGGTACCTACTGTAGGCGGCAGAAACCATTTGACTTTAATCCTGCTTACAATCCACGACAGTAAGTATTCGCCAATGGATTGGCGCTTCGCTATATGCTGACAAGTTTAACAATTCTCCTCACACTGTTACCAATGCCCAGGGTGCTTGGCGTCGAATGTTTCTGACGCAGACATCTTGTTTGACCGATTGCAGATTGAAATTCCGCGTTCAGAGGTCACAGGATGCTTCAATGAACCATTCCTCCAAGACTCATCGTTCCCCAGAAATTTGGGCATGGGTTTTTAATCACGCCGTCTGTTCACTATTCTTCTTTGTATCAGTCACCACCTTCATAATTGGGCTTACATACCACTGACAGATGGAGGTTGAGAGCTGCGAAATTACACTCGGTATCATCTAGCTCCCGTCAAGGCTCCACTAATAGTCAATAGCCCCGACTAGGGCTTATGTCGATTGGAAGTTGACGACAGCCAGCACGGAGCCGCCATCGCGAATGATCAGAAGTTCGATCAGCAATCGTTGACGTTATCGACAGAGCAGCAACTGATGTTCAAGGAACCCTATATCAGGATCGTTGAACATCCTTATGTTCATATTTAGACCTACACAAGTAAAGGCTCGTTGGTATTATGATAGAAATCCTTGAAGTTCCTGAGTTTGGTTAACGTCCCAATGGCCCAGAGTGCACGGTATGAGTAGATGTTCAATCGGACTTACATGACCGCCGAACGCAGCGCTGCCTTGACTAGGCTCAAAAGTATCATATACGGCGCGCCCAAGCACCAAGAATGTTCCCAATATCGAAAATGTGACTGGCGCGAGGGTTGAGTACAATAGAATTATCTGCGCTCTACCGCATCCGCATCGGAAAACATTGCATTCTGAACACTCTGATGTCTGGAATAATGAGTTATGTGATTAAAAGTTACTATCATTAGAATCCACCATCAATTTGAATATATTCAGGCCTGGGCGTTCGGCGATGAATGAACGCCTGTCTGTCAAGACGTCCAGAGGGCGATACAGTTGAATAGGTCATAACGCATAGGCCCTGAACGACCCCCAGCGCTATGCGTTATGAGATTTATGCACAACCAAAGTAGTCACATAAATGTGACCTTTGTGACATCGCGCGCCAGGGCAAGTCGTACGACGACACAAAATATGCATTTCAAGATGTTTACAAATGGTGTACGCTACGGATTGTGAAAGAATGTATCAATTGTAATCTGCTTGGAATTTTTGAGCTCTTCCCGCTTCAAGTGCGCTCTAAATTTCCGCAACTCTTGGTTGAGATCAAGAGCATTGCCTTGCTTGCAGCCAAATTTGACGGAAAGACGCTCGAGTTTTGCAGCAAGTTCCAGGGTCTCGTGAAGTGTGACATCTGGGTCAAGATCTTCACTGTCATCATCGTCCGAGTCATCATCAACCTCCATAACCTCGCCTCGAGCAACCTTGTTTTCATAATCTACCTGCTTGATGATGTCGTCATCTCCTCCAGGAAAGGCATAAGGTGAGTCGTCAAGTGAGTTCTCGCGTTCTTCCAAAGGATCCACAATTTCGTTGATGGTCATAGCGGGTCCAAAAACTCGATTCCGAGATCGAAGAGTTGAAATCGAGGCCATCAGCTCAGTCTCAGCTGCAACAAGCTGTGCAGGACGAGCTTCTGGTGCCGTGACAGTCTTGGCCAAATGCTGAGTGGGCCTGACGTTCGACAGTTGGTCCAGGGCTTCTTGGGCAGCTGTAACATTGCCCTCAGCATCCATCACGGCTTTCAGCCCTGGGCGCCAGTCAGCATCCTTGTACTGGTCACCGAGAAGGTTTTCGAGCGCTCGCTCAGCCTCCGGTAGTCCCATGTCAGAGGTCGCAAATTGTCGAAGGATATGCCATGCCTGGGTGGATTTATCATCAGTGGCTTGAGGAACAAACACATCTGTAGTGGACTGCTTCGGAATTCTAGACGCCACTGATCAGATCTGTAATGATGAAAGAATATAAAAGTTGCGCACGGTTGAATACCCGTATGATCCCAGCAGTGCCTAATAGTCTCTGGAGTTACTGCGTCCCAGGCTTCGAGGGCCATCTCCATTGCTTCCTTGAGGTCAATGTTGAAGATCTCGCGCTCGCCAAGCTCGTCCAACTCTATAGCACGACGACAAAAGTGCTTTCGGTAATGGGCTTTGAAGCAACGAATAATCCCAGCGTCAAGCGGCTGCATGAATGAGGTCATATTTGGCTCAAAAAACTCGATTTGGATATTGGTGGGTTCGTAGTCAATGCTATGACCCGAGAAATTGTCAATTGTGAGCAAGACATGTCGATTTTCAGCCTTCATCTTGCCGTCAAGCTTCTTGATCCACTCTTCGAAGATTATTGAATTCATCCAGGCTTTCTTGTTGTGACGGTAGTAATACCCAGCACCAACGGGGCCTTGCTTTCCAAAGCATCGAGGCTTCTTGGCCTTTCCGATAAAGAAAGGCTCAAGCTTCTCACTCCCGTCAGCATTGCAGGCAAAACCTATCGTTATCCTAGTCTTCTCTTGTTTCTTGCCACTCATTTGCTTTGTAGCGAGTCCCCGATCGGGTGGTGAACTGAAATTTATTTAGTGTTCTTGTCATGAATAGACCAAGTTGAAAGCATACCGCCAGAACATGCCTGATTCATCGAAGTTGAGGCGATCACGAGGGGCATACTTTTCCAACAACCCTTGCATGCGCTCGCGTTCGGTCACAACAGCATCCAGATTCACGGAACCGGCCTCCCCATGTCGCCGGTACTCTTTGATTCGGAATTGCCTGCAAAATGGATGAATCCATCCCTTGCCCGAGAGTCGCTGTTCCTCAGGAACTTGGAGCATGATTTCAAACCGTCTCCTCTTAGATTGAAGCATGTCACCTGTGTAAGTTTCACCCATTTCTTCAATGTGTCGGATCCATAGAACGAGCGCACGCTCAACATCGGGCCGTGTGACAACACGTACGCGTTTGGAAGACAGGGCCATTGGTGTAGATTGGCTGCGGGCGTCAAGTTCATGTCGCTTTTTGAAGTTGCGAGAGAGGGCAGACTGTGAGAATGTAAGAGCGCCATGCTTCTTTTCCCCAAAGTAGCGGACAACCTCTTCTTGGGAAAGCAATGGATGGTCATCAATGAAGACGAAGACACTGAGCCAGTCTGCAAGTGTGAGATTCTCTCGGCCTTTCTTCACAACAGGCATCGTGGCAGAAGTCTTCGGTGTGTTCTTGTCGACGACCTGTTTAGGCTTTCGCACATACGGTGTTGGCTTTTGGCGTGGCTTTCGAGTAGGTTCCTTTGAGCTCGAAGGTTTGGCCATTGGAGACAAGGGAAGTGTAAGAAAGCTATGATACGACATTAGGCCAGTGGTATATGAAAGTAAGTGCGAGAACCCACCTCAACGGTTTTGTGTGGCAAATAACTGAGGGAGCTCGAGGACGTTCTGCAGCTTAAATATGTGCGTTCGTGTATACAGGATAGACTTGGGAAGGAAATGGGACGATACTGGAAATAGGAATGAATATTTGCGATGCTCATTAGGCGAGCATCGCGCACTACAGAATAGGACAACAGGCGAACAAGAAGACAGGTGCCTGCACCACAAATCGGAGCCGATGCAAAGGTGTTCGCGTCGCATCGTAGCATGATGAGTCCCATGTTCAAACAGGAAGTGGTCAAAAAATGTGAATTGATAATGCATAATCTGCCGGCGAGGGCCATGCATTATGCGATATGCACTATGTACCAAATTTCTTGGGAACATGGGTGGTTTCCGCCCTGAAGCTATGCATTATAAGAATTATGCATTAAGACAAAATGCATTATGACATATTCAACTGTATAACTAATGCAGTCAGTGAATGTAGACCTAGACCTGCATCGCGCACGTAGTTATAAAACGAGCTGCAGTTTGTCAAACTTCCTCACTGCCCAAAGCCCTACCTAGACTGCTCCGCAAAAACTACGAAAATGAAACTCACTACTTTCTTGCCTCTTTTTGTCTTTGCTGGCAGCGTCCTTTCCCAAGGAATGTACGTAGATTTTGTGGACGCTCTTCAATTCAGGGGTAATTTATAAACCCATAGCAGTTACCATGAGCCTGAGACCAACCAGGCCCCTCTCCGCGAGAGCCGTGAAGCGCGTCTTCTCAGTGCTCTTCGACAGGCCAAGCTCGACGCGGATGAGCATGTAAGTATTATCTATCAACATATTGATACCACCGCTGATTAATTCCTTAGGCCGCGTCTCTCGCACTTACTCTTGAGAATTTCGATAGTGAGATCTCCATCCTTGAGACCTGGGGCACCGGCAAATATACGTTCGACTTGGACTACTACCACAGAACTGTCAAGCCGGCCATTATAAGCGAATTCAAAGGCCACGACGGCGGAGACTTCAAATACAAGGTGAAAGGGAAGGAGTTGACGCGCAACTTCAACGTGTGTGGTACCAACCCCGATTTCGAAGTTGATAGGACTGGGGATGTCTGGCCGAACGCCATGAAAGACCCAAAAGGTCTTTGCGATAAGGTGAGACTGCATAATTCTACTCGATCGAATATTCCGAGCCTAAGTACTGATGCTAACCTGACAGAAAATCTTCAATCTGGACTTGAGCGAATTGCTGACAAAGTTGAAGGAATGATTCAACGTCGCTGGTACTTGGAACTGGCCTCCAATCATTCCAGACCAAATCTAATAAATTTTGCTGTAAATATATCGCTTTGTATTGTGGGGGCATTGAAAAACGGGATTGACTTGAGATTATCTGGGATTGGCATCACCTATTGTAGTCGGAGGTGAGTACAACCTACTCAAGAACAGTTTCCGATTTTTAGCTGTGAGAGTCTGAGGCTCGCTGTTATGTCGTGAAATATCTGTAGGTCGTGGCGAGAAGATGCATACGCCTGCTCCAAGGCTGAGCATAGGCGCCCGCACTATTTTTAACTCTCTGCTGGCTCTGAGTGTAGCTCAAGCCCAGGTGTTCGGTCACGAGATGTCCCGCCTATATCTAGTATCACCTCCTTTTAGTTTGAAAGAAATCCCTAGCTTCAGTAGTCACTGGTCACCTACGCAATGCCCTGAATATAATGATGCACGTTACCGAGTCTGGCCAGAGTAGATAGTGTACTTTACGAAATCATAAAGTTTGTAAGTACTTCTGGTAGATTGTAGTGGATAAGCACTGTAATGGCGCCACCACGAGTACCCTCTAAATATAGCAGTACGATCTCGTGGCTCCATACAAACACTTTCATTCATCTAGAACACAAATCCATACAAACGAACGTGCGAGATTCATGCAAAATTTAGGACCAAAACCGGCAAATTTATATTTTACATTTCGGTCGCAAATGGTTTATTTCTTCAATTACATTTCAATACGTACAATTTCTTGATTCTGAATGGAATTTTTCAGGAAAAATCCGGGATGTCAAATAAATGTTACATGCCTTCAGTGTTCTTGTGTTCTGCTAGCCTCCACCGGGCGCTTCTTTGAGTGCTTAAGCCAACGTGGGCTTAGCATGGGGTGGGGTCTCGGTGGAAGTGGTGTCGGTAGGGTGATAGAGGGTGGCATTGAGAATGTGAGGAAAAGTTGGCCTGGGAATGGGAGGGAAAGTTGATTTAGGTAGTTTGGTTTAAGGAGGCTTTGGAGGAGAATCGGATGGGAATGATATCGAGTAAGTAGAATTAGGTAAAAGAAGGGGTGTGGGTCTAGGTGACCTGCGAAAAGCTGGACGGGTGAGCCCCTAAATGTGCTTTCATTGATTTCCGCTGAATTATGGTTCGTGTGCGATCCGGGACCGCTTCCCATTGTGAACACCCAAACGAAGCCCAGTCAACAGAATGTCTATAGCAAGATACAGATCATGCCATTTTTACAGTAACATAATTAACACGTTTAGATGTGTCGTGTAATTTGGACTTGTCCCAACATTGCTTCCCACATACAGTTCCACAGGCAAACCATTGGTCTGGATGGCACTGCCTGACACAACAGTCTTGGAATGCAAACCATGGAACAGTCAAAAGACTATTGACCACGTGAGAAGTATCTTGGGGGTGAGGTAGTTGACACATGCTCACCAGTGTTGTGCCATTGCATTCATGCAAGGAATGAGAGTTGTTATGATATGCTTTATGTTCCCGCGTCCAACTTCAATGAGCTCACATCTCCGTAGGTTTATGTTAATATAAGCTATGGCCAGAATCCCAGATTTAAAATATACACAGAAACCAACAAAATTCCACCTATGTTGAGTCTTCATGCTTGCTTTTCGTAGATACTAGTGAGGGCTAGTGAGCAGCCTATAAATAGTCATCAAATGATTTGCTTCCGTTGATCCGTGTGTGATTCGGAACAGGGACCGAGCCGCAAACCTCCCGAATTTTGGTAACATGATGATACCATAGCGTTAGAGAAGTCGCAACAGTGCAGCTGGTATGCACTGCAGTCTATAGGGTACTGTGCGGTGAATGATGACATTTGTGACTACATTCCAGCAATCTAAGGACCTGAGCTGCATGTACTTTAAGGGAGAGCCGAACGTCGATTCATCCTCAGGACAAAAGACTCGCCACCCCGGGAATTTCCTAGACTCCAAAGTCAACTTCACTGAAGCAAACTTTACAATGAAGTTCACCGCCTTCCTGCCTCTCGTTCTTGTCGCTGCAGCAGGCGCCAGAGTTGTTTCTCAAGGATGGTATGTACCTCATAGACGTCCCATCAAAGCTATGTGCTGATAGTGTATAAACGCTGATAGCTATCACGAAGCTGTTCAGACCCCACTCAGCCGTGAAGAGCGTCTTCTTACAGCTCTTAAAGAAGCCAAGCAGCAAGTCGATGAACATGTAAGGCGTTACCTTCTTATATTAGCAACACATTGGCACTAGATCTAATTGAATTTATTTTTATCACATCGCTTCTCGGACATGTAGGCCGCATTTCTCGCGAGCACTATCGAAGATTTTGACGGAGAAATCAGCATCTATTGGGGCACCGGGAGGTACAAGATCGATGACGACACATACCACAGAGAAGTCAAGAAGAAGATCATCTCAGAATTCAGAAACCACAACGGCAACGGCGATTTTACATACAAGGTTAAAGGGAAAGAACAAACGCGTAACTACAAGGTCTGCGGTGACAACCCCGATTTCGAAGTTGACGGAAAGAGTGGCGAGGTCTGGCCTAACGTACAGAAAGGGGACCCTAAAGGCCTCTGCAGCAAGGTAAAACTTACAATCCTATTTGAGACGTATATTCAAGTACGAATCCTGATTCTTTGCCTCACAGGATATCTTCATTTTAGACTTGCATGAGCTGCTGTCGAAATATGTTAACAAATTTGTCTGAGACTTCATCACAACGTTGAAATTTGCTGTAAAGTTTCATATCTTTTTCTAAACTTTGTACTAAACCTAAATACTTGCAAATGTTTTCCGACTTGTACCTAGCAAGAAATTCGTGATCCAGCTATGAAATCTATAAAATGATCTTTCCTCCATGCTATCTGAGCCAGGTCCTCATGCCCAGTGTAATAAATAACTCCTTTTGAGAGACTTAAAATTTATTCTACATGCTGGTATGTTTTTACCAGTCATAAGTTGCTAAGACGATCACAATGTTTTATTGGGGCGACGCGTCGAATACACAAAGGTCACGTGCATCTATTCCTTCGTGTCAACGTCATTTCAACACGGTTGAAGCTTGAGCTTAAGCTTGGCTTCAGACCCAAGTCAGTGCGAACTCGTCCGCATACCATCTTTTACATACATCCCAACGGCTCATACACAAAATGTCTGCAACACCACCTCGACTGACGTCTCCCATCTCTCCGAGTTAGTAGGCTTTTGTTGACATCTTAACGGTGCAAAACATTGAATGTTTGTTTGACGCAGGGCATTCAACAACACCTCTGACTCCCGCCAGCAGCCAGAGGCAGACGCGAGCGAGCCATAATTCACTGTTCTCAAGCACTAGCGAGGTTCGTGTCACCAGGTCCCACCTGATTCTATTCATTTTATAAACCACGAATGTCTTTTCATAGGAGAGCTCACCGACGTCTACGCTCTCGGATCAACCAGCTGCTATCGGCCCTCTCAGACTAGGCGGTGATTCAAGGGCGGCACTCCGCAACCTTACTGCGTCAAGTTCACGGATGCTGTCGGTTCGCTCAGACCCGTCGATGTTGACGTGTTTCGACCCCGCAGATAAGGAGCTATATGATCTTTGGGCACCTAAACGGTGAACAGTGAGATGCTGAATAACACACAGCTCTCGTTTTGCTACATTGGAAGGTTCTGTCTGTTGTCGCCAACCTTACTTTCAACTTGATGTTCATATTCATAGCTCGGATGACCACGCGCCGATGTATGTATTCTTGTCCAAGTCAATACCACTCTATCATCTCAAACGGAGGCTTTTCTTCCCTCTCCGAAAGTCTTGGAAACCACACAACCACAATGTTCCGGGGCCCGAGCCCGATCCAAGTTGCAATATCGCATAAAACATATGACCAATGGTGGTGGATTATTGCTGATTGCTGGCGAGGCTAGGCACAATCATCGGCCACCCGTGAAGATCAGCATCAAATCCCTGGCTTTGGGCTCACATCGGGAAAATGATTCGCGTGGTGCATTCCCGCTTCAGTAGAAGTGGCACGGTTGATGGGGTTTAGCTGGTTCAGCGACTTCACTCTGTGCTTCCACCATCTTTACCTGAGGACGTTCGCCGCTGGATCGCAGACGCTGAATCCATCATTGACAAACCGAATAGACGCAGATGTTTCGTCTACACCCACTCTCCCTTGTCCTCCCCCTATTGGGACTGATATCTGGCGCAGAGGCACTCGTTAAAAAAATAATTCCTAAACCTGATCCGTTCAAGGACCCCGCTCATGACCCTTACAATCCGCTGCGATACATTGCTTCGAATACGCTGACTGGTATTGGATTCGGTGAGTCTGGACGATACGTTGTCATCAAATGCTGGAGTTGAGCGACCAACACGACTGTAGCTCTGGTGTTTATCGTCGCCCTCCTGCAAACGTGGTGTATCGTGAAATGGGGTGCAAAGTGGATGTTATCTATGACTATCGGAGCGTACTGTACGTGAGGGCGATATTTTGGCCTCGATCCTAGACGACTTAACTCTCTATAGGTTTTGCATTGGGAATTGCATTCCGCTTTGGCCTGCACGTTAATCCACAAGGAAAAGGGATATACATCGCCGAGTATCTCTTTGTCGTTTTATCAGTACGCTTTTACTTTCTCTATTACGTCTACTTGATTTACCAATGCATATATGAACACTAGCCTTGCGCGTTTATTGCAGCAGATTATGTGCTGCTCGGTCGACTCGCGCGGCACCTTAGAGGCGACCAGTATCTCGCCATCTCAGCCAAGAAGATCACAATCGTTTTCATTGCGTCTGATATCACAACCTTCTTGATTCAGGTTGGTTCCTGCTCTTTCGCTGGCATTGGATATACGTGCTTATCATTTACTAGGCTATCGGCGGTTCATTATCAATTTCAGCCAATGACTTTGACAAGGCGATTATTGGCTCTCGAGTAAGCGCGATTGTCTCCATGTTGGCTTTGTACTCATCTGTGAACAAAGGTCTTCCTCGGAGGTCTGGCTGCTCAGCTTCTCTCATTCGCGACATTCACAGGCATCTTCCTCCTCTTCCTCCATCGCATCCGGAAATTCGAGCCTGCAACTTGGTCGATGGATATCCACAAACCCTGGTATAGCCGATGGACCACGTTGGCGGCTGTGTTGTTCATCAGTTGCATTGGTATCCTTGTGAGTGCATTGCCGTTGTATTGGAGTCTAATTTCTTAGAGAACCTTTTGCGTCGCAGATACGTTCATGCTTTAGGGTCGTTGAGCTTTCTGAAGGCTTCGCTGGACCATTGACGAGGTCTGAACCGTTATTCTATGGGCTGGACACGCTCCCGCTGTTTATTGCTATCTCTGTTTACATTCCATTCTGGCCTGGACGGTTCATCAACGATGAGAGAGCGGCGGATGTGCCATCGAGAGGAAGCGAAGAGGAGGTCAAGGAGAAGGGCG
>Ga0247742_10001573_pt1 | contig 15734 bp, 15 predicted proteins | sample UWRJL208509C2_FD_180944 | JGI IMG/M metagenome (GOLD analysis project Ga0247742, IMG submission 180944) | Plant litter microbial communities from Arlington Agricultural Research Station in Wisconsin, United States - UWRJ-L208-509C-2 | ecosystem: Environmental > Terrestrial > Plant litter >...
GGCGTACCGAGAGGTGCGGTAGCGCGCGATCGGGCTGAACGTGTACCCGGTCGCGGCGGACCAGCGCTCGATGGCCTCCTCGAGGTCGGGGACGAGGATGCCGATGTGCTCGATAGCCGGTGCGGTCATGGCCGGGGTTCCTTTCAGTGGGTGAGGCAGTAGCGGATGGTGGGCAGCAGCGCGAGGAATCCGGTCGATGCCCCCGCCATGGGCGGGTAGACGTTAGTCGTGTAGCCGACCGAGATGCCGCTCTCGCGGTCGGCGAAGGCCGCGGAGCCGCCGGCTGCCTCGTGCCCGAACGAGCTCGGGCCGAGGAGCGGGAATTGCGGGAACGGCAGCTGCATCCCCGTGCCGAAGCGAGTGATGATCCCGAGGACACGATCGACGCCCTCCGAGCGCGGCTGCACCAACTCCGCGAGGCTCCGGTCGTCGACGAGTCGCACGCCGTCGACCTCGCCGAGGGTGGACGCGAGCAGGCGGGCGAGGGCGCGGGCGCTCGCCACCCCGCTCGTCGACGGCCAACTCGCGGCGAGGGCGCTCGGGGAGTTGAACAGATCCATCGTGGCGGCGAGCTGGGAGGTCGTGCCGGCCGGGATCGGGCTGCTGTCGATCCAGGCCGCCCGCAGCGGGGTGAGCGCTGGCGGGTCGTAGAGGATGCTCTGCACTCGTGGCCACACCGCCTCCGGCGTCCCGATCCACAGATCGAGGCCCAGCGGGGCTGCGAGGCGCTCGGCGACGAACGTGCCGACGTCAGTGCCGACAGTCCGGCGGAAGACGCCGTTCATGAAGACCCCGAAGGTGAAGGCCCCGTATCCGTGCGCCGTGCCGGGCTCGAAGTAGGGCTCCTGCTGCTCGAGGGCGCGCTCGTCCTCACCGGCGAGCACCTCGGCGAGGCTGAGCCGGCGGTCGACGGCAGGGATCCCGGAGCGGTGCGAGAGGACCATCCGGGTGGTGATCGCCCTGGTCGATGCGCGGTCGAACTCCGGCCAGAAGGTGGCCAGCGGCGCGTCGAGGTCGAGGGCCCCGTCGCGCTCGGCGATCACGGCGGCGATGGCCGTCACCGCCTTGCTCACGGAGAAGAGGAGCTGCACGCCGTCCTGGGCGTAGTCCCCCGCGACGAGGTCGACGACCGGGCGGGAGTCGCGGTAGATGCTGAGTGCCGCGCCACCACGCCCCTGTGCCCCGACCACGCGCGCGAAGACGTCCTCCAGACCCTCGAACCCGGGCTCGGTGAAGCCGCTCACGGGGACGATCCTCGCCGCACTCATCGGCTCAGCTGTAGATCGGGGCGAGGCGGGTGCGGAAGAACTCGAGGCCCTGGCGGAGCTCGCCCACCGGGTCGGGCGAGTTGTCGATCTCCTCAACCGCCCACCCCGCCCACTTCGCGTCGCGCAGGATGCGCATCCACTCTTCCCAGTCGACGATGCCGGAGCCCAGGATGCGGAAGTACGTGAGCATCACCGAGTGGCGCTCCTTCTGGTCGCCCCGGAGCAGGTGGCCGGAGAGCGGAGTCGCGCAGTCCTTCCAGTGCATGGTCGGGATGCGGTCGACATGGGCGCGCAGCACCTCGACGGCATTGCCGCCGTCGAGGGTGATGTGACCGGCGTCCGGGCAGAGCTGGATGGTGTCGGGATCCGTGAGGGACAGCACCGTCGCGATGTCCTCGTTGCGCGAGCAGATCGAGTACGCATCGGTGTGGATCGCGATCCGCACCCCGTAGGGCCGAATCACCTCGCCGATGCGGTTGAGCTGGTCCGCGAACCTCTCGTGCACCTCGCGGGCGACCGGCCTCGTGAAGTCCTCGGCGGTCGCCGTGTCGTCCGGGCTCTCGTTGCCGAACCGGGAGCGCGCCAGGTTGCCGCTGACGATCGTGGTCGCACCGAACTCGGCCAGGAATTGGGCGTGCTCGGCGAACTCGCGGTCCGCGTGCGCCTCGAGCTCCGGGTCCTCCATCGCGTGGCCGATCAGCTGGCGGCCGTGGGCGTAACTGGAGCTGAGCACGAGCCCGCGCTGGTCGAGGGCGGCCCGCACTCCCTCCACGCCGCCGTACACGCCGAGCGCCGCGCGCCAGCCGCCGGGGTCGGGTGCGAATTCGACGCCCTCGACGCCCGACTCCTGCGCTGAGTCGAGCATCGTGTCGAAGTGCCGCCGGGGGTCTTTGACGAACTCCTGGGCGAACAGCGCGTGCGTCAGGTCGGGCTCCATCCCCAGGAAGGCGCTGTCGAAGAACGTGATGATGTTCGTGCTGAACCGGATGTTCTTCTCGCTCATCGGGCCACCGCGAAACGGGTGGGGACGGCGACCCAGGAGTCGGACGCCGCGGCCTCGATGACAGCCTCGACGATCTCCTGGATGTGGGCGGCATCCTCGAAGTCCGGAGCGCTCGTCTCGCCGGTGACGATGGCGCGCACGAACTTCTGGAACTGCACGGCGGAGACCTCTACGTACCCGGTGCCGAGACCGGCGATCCGCCACATCCCGCCCGGATGCTTGTCGTTGGTGTGGACGGTGCGGAAGCCGCGGTGGTCCGGGGCCTCGTCGGTGTAGGACACGCGGAATTCCTCGCGGCTGTTCCAGTCGAACTCGACGGCGCCCAGGCTCGCGTCGAGCTCGAAAGCGACTCGGTTCATCCTGCCCGAGGCGAAGGAGCTCACCGCGAACGTCCCGATGCCCCCGTTCGCGAACTCGGCGAGCCAGACCGCGCCGTCGTCGATGAGGTCGCGGTCGACGCGCTCCGAGTCGTCCACCCAGCCACCCTCGGCGGCGGGCTGCTTCGCGCGCGCCCGCGCCGCGACCTTGACGATGTCGCCGAACAGGTACTCCGCGATGTCGATGATGTGCGAGCCGATATCGCCCACCGCGCCGGAGCCGCCGGTCGCCTTGGTCGCGCGCCAGCGGTTGGGGTCGGCGGCGAAGCCGGTCTCCTGGAGGTACGAGGCGCGGAACTGCAGGGGCACCCCCAGTCGGCCCTCGTCGAGGAGCCGCTTCGTGTAGGCGATCGCGGGCGTGTGGCGGTAGTTGAAGCCGACCTGGGTCACGACTCCGGCCGCGCGGGCGGCCTCGGCCATTCGCACCGCCTCCTCGACCCGATTGGTGATCGGCTTCTCGCAGAACACGTGCTTGCCCGCCGCGATCGCCGCGAGCGCGATCTCCTCGTGGAACTGGGGAGGCGTGCAGATGTCGACGATGTCGATGTCGGGGCGCGCGATCACCTCGCGCCAGTCGGCCGAGCTGGAGGTCCAGCCGAGTTCGCCCGCCAGCCTCGCCGCGAGTTCGGGGGTGGCATCGACGAGCACCTCCTTGATCACCGTCGCCCCCAGGTTGTCGGCGATGGGGGCGACCGCGTAGGCGAGGCTGTGTGCCTTGCCCATGAAGCCGCCGCCGATGAGCGCAACGCGTAGTTCCTTCACAATCCCTCTTCTTCGTGCCTGGCCGCGCTCCCCGCGCCACCGTAGCCCCCAGCTTCGCCGTGGGGCCCTCCCGCTGTCTTGCGTGTGTCGGACCTGCCATTGACCCTCGCCGCCTCGTGGAGCACCGCGACGACGGAGGCCGGATCGTGCGCGAACCGCCCCAGGAATAGGCCGTCGACCGAGGCCCCCAGCCGCTCGAGGAGGCCGGGACCGGCGCTGCCGCCGTAGAGCACGGGGCTCGTGTCCATCCCCAGCGCGAGAAGGTGCTCGCGCAGCGCGATGCACACCGCGGAGACGTGGGCGGGATCGGCCGGAGCCGCCGCACCGATGGCCCAGCGTGGCTCATAGGCGACGATCATCCGACCCCGCTCGTCAGCCTGCGCGAGGGCGGCGTCGAGCTGGGCGATGGCGAACTCCGCCGCAGCGGCGGGATGCTCCCGGTCGGACTCGCCGACGCACAGCAACGGCACGAGCCCGTTGCGGTACGCGGCGGCGACTTTGAGGGCCACGAGCTGGTCGTTCTCGCCGAAAAGGGCGCGGCGCTCGGCGTGGCCGATCTCGGCGATCGAGCAGCCGATCTCGGCGAGCATCCGGCCGCCGGTCTCGCCGGTGAGGGCGCCCGAATCGTCGTGGGCGATGTTCTGCGCTCCGACGAGCACCCCCGAGCCGCGGAGCACTTCCACTACCCGCGGGATCACGGGGAAGGAGGGGACGACGAAGAACTCGACACCGCCGGGCACCGCGCCCACGGCGTCGCGCACGCGCTCGGCCCAGCGGACCGTCTCGGCATACCCGAAGTAGGCCTTGAGGCTCACACCGAGGGTCAGCAACTCCCCGTCGCCTCGTACTGGTCGAGCACGGCGACCTTCTCGGCGCTCGCGCTCGACTCGTCGAAGCGGTAGGTCAGCCACTCGCGGGCCAGCCGCCGCGCGAGCTCGATCCCGACGACCCGCTGCCCGAAGGTGAGCACCTGGGCGTTGTTGCTGAGCACCGAGCGCTCGACCGAGTAGCTGTCGTGGGCGGTTACAGCCCGGATGCCCGCCACCTTGTTCGCGGAGATGGCGACCCCGAGGCCCGTGCCGCACACGAGCAGCGCGCGGTCCGCCTCCCCGGCCGCGACGAGCTCCGCGGCCGTGATCGCGACCCGCGGGTACGGAGTGCGGCCGTCGGCGTCGACGCCGACATCCACCACCGACTCGACGAGGTCGCTGGCCTCGAGGTCATTCTTCAGGATCTCCTTGTAGTCGAACCCGGCGTCGTCGCTTCCGACGACGATGCGCAGTCTGGCGGTCATGCGCCGCTCCCTTCCTGGTCGAGCACCTCGGCCACCGCGGTGGCGATCAGTGCGAGTGATGCCGCGCCGGCATCCGGTGTTCCGAGGCTCTTCTCGGCGTGCGGCCGGGCGCGCCCGATCCGCGGCAGCAGGTCCGCGGTCGCGGCAGCGGCTTCGCGGGCGTCTGCCGCGGCTCCCGCCCAGGCGGCGGCGAGCGGCTCGGTTGCCGCCCGTCCTGCGAGCGACTCCGCGAAGGGCACGAGCACGTCGACCATCGTCTTGTCGCCGAGCTCGGCCTTGCCGAATGCCCTAACGGCGTCCGATGCGGCAGTCACGGCCGCCGCCACGGCCCGCGCGGTCGGGCGATCGGCATCGCCGAGGACGGTGCCCACGGTGCGGAGGATCACTCCCCAGAGTGCCCCCGACGTGCCGCCGGCCCTCGCCGCCCAGGCGTCGCCGGCGCGCTCGAGAGTCGTGCCCAGACCGGCTCCGCGGGCGAGCACCGCGGCCGCCTCCCGGTTCGCGGCACCGGCACCCCGCTGCATCCCGATGCCGTGGTCCCCGTCGCCGGCAACGGCGTCGATACGGCCCAGCTCCTCGGCGTGCTCGTCGACCACGGCGGCGATGGCTGCGATAGCGCGGCCCGCCGTGGCGGCGGCGGCGACCGAGGCAGGTGCCGCGGGCGGGATGACGGCCTCGACGTCGGCGACGGCGGCATCAGCCTGGCCCGCGATGTCGTGGTGGCGCTTCGAGTAGCCGGGCGCGTCGGCGGGGGCCCTCCAGAGGCGCTCGAGCTCGTCGTCGAGCCAGAACAGAGTGAGGGACGCGCCGGCCATGTCGAAGCTCGTGCAGAGCTCTCCGACCTCGGGCTCGACGATCGTCACGCCGCGCTCCGCGAGCAGCAGCGCCACGCGCCGGTAGACGACGAAGAGCTCTTCGTACTTCACAGAGCCCAGGCCGTTCAGGATGACGGCGGCGCGCGAGCCCTCGGCCTCGACGCCATCGGGCATCTCCCCGAGCAGCGCGTCCACGAAGAGGAGCGCCAGCTCGTCGGCCGAGGGGAGGTCGGCCTCGCCGATGCCCGGCTCCCCGTGGATGCCCAGGCCGATCGCCATGCGCCCCTCCGGGACCGTGAACAGCGGCTCGTCGGCCCCGGGCAGGGTGCATCCGCTGAAGGCGACGCCGAACGACCTCGTGCGCTCGTTGGCGGTCCTCGCGACGCGCGCTACATCGGCCAGGTCGTACCCGGCGTCCGCGGCGGCCGAGGCCGCCTTGAAGACGGCGAGGTCGCCGGCGATGCCGCGCCGCCGGGCTCGGTCCGCCGCAGGGGCGCTCGAGATGTCGTCGGTGACCGTCACCGTCTCGCAGGCGATGCCCTCTGACCGAAGCCGCTCCTGCGCCTGGTCGAAGTTCAGAACGTCGCCCGCGTAGTTGCCGTACGTCAGCAGCACTCCCCCGCCGCTCTCGGCGGCGGCCGCGACAGCGTGCACCTGCTGCGCCGAGGGCGAGGCGAACAGGTTCCCCATCGCCGCGCCGTGCGCGAGTCCGTCGCCGACCAGTCCGGCGAACGCGGGATAGTGGCCGGAGCCGCCTCCGATGACGACCGCGACGGAGCCCGCGGGGGCGGGCGCGCGGCGCACCACCCCTCCGGCGACGGGGCGCACCCAGCGCGAGCTGGCCGCGACGAATCCCTCGATCATCTCGTCAGCGAAGGCAGCCGGGTCGTTGAACAGCCGGGTCATCGGACGGGGGCCCCCGTGGTCGCGCAGTCTTCTCCGCACGTGTGCGAGGTGTGGGCGACCCGGTACGCGCGCGGGGACAGTCCGTAGGCCGTCTTGAACAGGCGGCTGAAGTGGGCGGCATCCCAGAGTCCCCATCGCGCGCCGATGCCGCTCACCGAGCCCGCGTCCGCGTTGCGGTCGACGAGGTCCAGGCGGCAGTGCTCGAGGCGGCGCGCGCGGATCCAGCCGCCGATCGTGAAGCCCTCGCTCTCGAACAGGCGGTGAAGAGTCCGGGTGGAGACGTTCTGCGACGCCGCGATGCGGTCCGGGCTCAGGTCGATCTCGCCGAGGTGGGCCTCTATGTACTCCTTGGCCTTCACGAGCAGCGCGCCGTGGCTGCTGCCGTCGGTGAGTCTGGCGTCCGCACACATCAGCACGAGCAGCCCGACGATGTGCTCCGCGAGCCGGCCCGGGTTGCCGGGCATGTAGTCGTCGAACTGGGCAGCGAGCCCCTGGAGGAGGTGCGCGACGAGGCTGGCCGTTCCGTTGCGCGTCGCCCAGATGTAGCCGTCCGCGGCTGCGAGCACCTGGCCGTGGGGCCCGACGGATCCCTCGGGGATGCGCATCACGAGCAGGTCGGAGCCGGGCTCGCTCGTCACCCTCAACGGTGCGTCGTTGCGGATGACGCAGACGTCGCCCTCGGCCAGCTCGAGAGTCCGCTCCCCGTGCAGCACGGTAGCGCTGCCGGCGAGAGGGGAGATCGCGAGATAGGGCCACGAGGCGATCTCCCCGTGGTCGGGTCGCTGCAGCTCCCAGCGCGGGGCGAAGACCCGCGCCACCTGGAGCCTGTCGTAGCTGCGCCGATGGGTTCGGCTGTCGAGGGCCTCTACGGCGCTCATGAGCTCAATCCAGACTGCGACAAGGTGTTTACCTCCTCGTAAACGGCCGATCAGTTACACGTGTAACTTGTGAGCGAGTTTACACGTGTAACCGATTTGCGCAAGAGCTGTTCGCTACGCCGCGCAAGAAGCCCTGGCGAGAGGCGGCAGCCGCCTCGGGAGGGGCGCGGTTGCGCCGCCTAGGCGCTGTCGCGGACGATCAGGTGCAGGTAGTCCCCTGCGGGGTCAGGCTGCGGCTTGTCGTCGATTGCCGCGAGGACAGCGGCGATGACGGCCTCCGAGTAGGCCTCGACATCCATCTCGATCGTCGTCAGGGCGATTCGCGCCATCGGGATGTTGTCGATGCCGATCACCGCGAGGTCCTTGCCTGCGACGAGGCCGCGCGAGGCGAGGCCCGTGCAGACCATGATGGCGACCTCGTCGTTGTGGGCGCACACCGCGGTAACTCTGGGCTCCGAGGCCGCCCAGCGGTCGAGGGCCGGGAAGACCGTGACCGGGTTGTCGACGCTCACCGTCTCCACGATCGGCTCGGGGATGCCCAGGCGCGCGCACGCACGGCGGGCGCCCGCGAGGCGCTCCGCCGCGACCAACTGGACCGCGGGCGAGTCGGCCATCGCGTAGCCGAGCACCCGGTGCCCCTGGGAGTACAGGTACTCGACCTGCATCTCTCCCGCGCGGTCCTGCGGCACGATGCCGTGAGAGCGGACGAATTTCGCGTGGCTGTCCTCGATGATCGCCTGCTCCGGCACTGTCAGGCCGCCCATCGCGACGACCACGTTGGGCGAGATCAGCCCCCAGAGGTCGGAGAGCGGCCGCAGCGACTCGTCGAACCGGTGGGCGAGCACGACGAAGCCGCGAGCCGCGAGCGCTGTGTCGAGCTCGCGCAGCACGCGGTGCGAGACGAATCCGAAGGCGAAGTCGCGCACCAGGGCGAGCACGATGTTGCTCTTGCCCAGCCGCAGCGTGCGCGCCGGCGCATAGGGCACGTGGCCGAGGCGCTGGGCGGTCGAGAGCACGAGCTCCCGTGTGGACTCGGAGATCACCCGGCCCGGAGCGTTGTTGAGTACGTAGCTCACGGTCGCCCGGGAGACACCGGAGACCCTGGCGACATCCGCGCTCGTGACCCGCTTGCGAGGCGTCGCAGACCCCTCGTCGTGCGGATCGGCGGTCATCGCAGTCCTCTCTGAGCCGTTGTCATGTCACCGACCATTGTGGGCCATGACCGGGCTCATGCGAACTGGCGGGCCGGGCGATTGCCCGGCCCGCCAGTCTGCCTGTTGTGGTTCCTACTTCTGCTTGTAGGCCTCGTCCATCGCCTTCAGGACGTCGTCGGGGCTCTGGGTGTCTGTCAGGATGCCCTGCACGCCCGCGTACATCGCCTGCTCCGTCCTGGCGTTCGGCCAGAACTGGTTGAGGAAGTGGACGGTCTGGTTGTCGGCGAGGTACTGCGAGATCGTCACGAGGTTCGGATCCGTCGACGTGACACCGGTGGGGATCGACGGGACCGTGCCGGCGAGGGCGTCGTTGTAGATCTGCAGGTGGTCGGGCTCGGCGAGGTAGTCGACGAACTCGAGGGCGAGCTTCTTGTTCGCTGCTTTGGCGTTCACCGCCGCGCCGCCGGCGTTCGACACTGCCATCAGGTTCGTGTCGGAGTCGTCATCGCCCGAGATCGGGTAGAGCGTGAACTGCTTGTCGGGCGCGTAGCCGCGCAGGGCCGCCAGCTGGAAGCCGATACCGAACATCCCGAAGGCGCCTCCCGCCGCGACCAGCTTGTTCTGGTCGTCCTGGGTGGTCCCGGTCGGGTCGTCGTTGAAGCATCCGGCCTTGTACATCTGCTGGTACTCGTCCATCGCGGTCTTCCAGCCGTCGTTCGTCGAGAACGTGGTGTCGCCGGAGGCCAGCTTGTCGTCGAACTTCGAGTCGGCCCCGTAGACGAGGTCGGGCACGAGGCCGTAGAGCACGTTCTGGGTGACGTCGAGGTTCGCCGCTCCCAGGCCGTAGGCGACCTTGCCCTGCGCCTTCGCCGCCTCGCAGAACGGGAGGATGTCGCTCCACGACTTCGGCGCGGTGAGACCGGCCTCGGTGAGGGCGGTGTCGTTGTACCACGGGCCGAACGACGTCACGGCCGGGGCCATCAGGTACGTCTTGCCGTCGAGCGAGGTCAGGTCTGCGATGGCCGGCGGGTAGTCCTTCACCCAGGCGTGGTCGGAGAGGTCCTCGACGAAGCCGCCGGGAACGATCTGGCGCAGAGCCGCGGGGTTGCCGTTGGCGGGCCACATGAAGATGACGTCCGCGGCGGTACCTGCACTCAGCTGCGTGCGCAGCGTCGCCTGGTACTGGGAGGTGTCAGCGGTGGTGACGATGACCTGCAGGTCGGGGTTGTCCTTCTTGTACTCGGCGACGACGGCGTCAATGCCGGGCTTCTCCGAGCCCTTCCAGAAGATCTGCAGGACATTGCTGTCGCCGCTGCTTCCCGTGTCGCCACCAGTGGGCGCCGTGCTGCATGCGGAGAGCATGAGCGTCGCCGCTACAACGGCGACAGCGCCCTTGAACAGCGTGGATGTGATTCGCACTGTGTTTTCCTTTCGAGTGTGCTTGCTGTGGTGTCGGCCGGGCGCCGGCACTGCGCTAACCCTTGACCCCGCTGGCGAGGCCCTGGATGAGCGACTTCTGGATGAAGAAGAACGCGATGAGCACCGGCAGCGCGCCGATGATCAGCGCTGCGAAAACGAGCTGCCATTGTGTGGCGTACTCGCCGACGAAGGTGTAGATGGCGACCGGTATGGTCTGGTTCCCGCTGCCGCTGAGGTAGAGCAGCGGGGTGAGGAAGTCGTTCCAGGTGAACAGCCCGTTGAGGATGATGACGGTGCCCGTCACCGGCCGCACGAGGGGCAGGACCACACGGAAGAACGTCTGGAAGACTCCGGCACCGTCGAGCGATGCGGCCTCCTCGTAGTCGAGGGGGATCTGCCGCAGGAACTGGACGAACAGGAAGATCGAGAACGGCAGGCGCAGCCCGACGTAGATGATGATGAGCGGCAGCAGGCTGCCCAGCAGCCCGAGCTGGCTCATCGTCTTGTACAGCGGGATGAGCCCGAGCTGGAACGGGATCAGCAGCCCGATCATGAAGCCGTAGAAGGAGACCGTCGACCAGCGCGCGGTCGCCCTCGCCAGGGCGTAGGCGGCAGACGACGAGAGCAGCACGATGAGCGCGACACTCACCACGGTGATGATCGCGCTGTTGATGAGCGCGCCGCCGAGGCCGGCCTGGTTCCAGGCGTTCACGAAGTTGTCGAAGGTGGGGTTCGTGGTCGGCACCAGAGGGGACGACAGGTCGTCGAGTGGGCGGATCGAGAGGTTCACGAGGATGTAGATCGGGAACAGGAAGAGGATCCCGACGAGGATCATGACGCCCTCGAGCGTTCCCGTGCGGGCGGTGTAGCGGTTCATTTGGCCACTCCTGATCGCAGCACGTAGCGGTACTGCACGATTCCGAAGACGGCGACGAACACCGTGAGGACGACGGCGATTGCCGCGCTGTAGCCCAGCTCGCCGTACTGGAAGGCGTTGCGGTAGACGAGAGTCGACAGCGAGTCGGTCGACTGCGCGGGACCGCCCTGTGTGGTCACCCAGATCTGGTCGAACACCATGAACCCGCGGATGAGGGAGAGCATGAGGTTGACCGTGATGGCGGGAGCGAGCAGCGGGCGCACCACGTACCAGAACCGCGCGAACGGGCCCGCCCCGTCGAGGGAGGCGGCCTCGAGCTGCTCGGCCGGCACGGACTGCAGTCCAGCGAGGAAGATGATCATCGAGTAGCCGGAGAACTGCCAGATCACGATCGCCGCGATCGACCAGAGGGCGATCTTCGGGTCTCCGAGCCAGTTCTGCGCGAGGCCGTCCAGGCCGATTCCGCGCAGCACCGAGTTGAGCGGGCCGTCCGGTGTGTAGATGTACTGCCACAGGAACGCGATGACGATCGTCAGGATCACGACCGGCGCGAAGAACACGACGCGCAGGATGTGGCGGCTCTTGAGCCTCCCGTTGAGCGCCAGGGCAAGCAGTAGGCCGATGAGGTTCTCGAGCACGGTCGCCACGACGGCGAGGCCGAGCGTATTGAGGACGGCGCGGACCGCCTGCGGGTCACCCGCAAGGCGGATGTAGTTGTCGATGCCGACGAAGGAGAACGACGGGTTCAGGCCGTCCCAGTCGGTGAAGGAGAATCCGGCCCCCTGAATGCCCGGCACCAGCACGACGAAGACGTAGAACACGACGGCGGGCAGGATGAACGGCCAGTACCTCGACCCGCGCCGGGCTCGCGCCCGTGGCGGTCGTGTGAGGCCCGTAGCCGCCTGCGCACTTGGGTTGTTTTGCATCCAGAATTTCCGTCTCGCTCTTGCGACCGTCACCGCGTCGCACCTGTTCCACTATCGCCGTGGACGCTGAGAAGGTCTTGCCCCTTGCAGACGCGTTCTTGGGCGCGAGCGCCGCAGCTGGAGTTGGACGCCCTCGCGGGCCCCGCTGAACGGGGTGCGGGGTGGAGAGGCTCAGCCTGCCGAGGTGTGGAACTTGAGCTGGGCAGCAGCGAGACCCTGGGCCACCACCAGCTCCGTGGCATCCGCCGCATCGACCAGCAGGTTGGGGAGCACCTTGCGCTCGTCGGCCGTGAAGTCGTGCAGCACGAAGTCGGCGGCGGGCTGGCGGCCCGGGGGCCGGCCGATGCCGATGCGCACGCGCGTGAAGTCGGGGGTGCCGACCGCGGACGCGATGTCGCGGATGCCGTTGTGCCCGCCGTGTCCGCCGCCGGACTTGAGGCGGACGGTGTCGAACGGGATGTCGAGCTCGTCGTGCAGCACGATGAGGTGCGACGGCTCGATCTTGTAGAACTTGAGCAGCGCCGCGACAGGCCCGCCCGAGAGGTTCATGAAGCTGTGGGGCTTGGCCAGCACGAGCGGCAGTCCCTGCGAGAGCCCGGTAGCGACGGAGGCGCCGGCCTTGTGGTTCTTGAACGTCGCGGATGCCCGGTCCGCGAGTTCGGCGAGGGCCATCTGGCCCACGTTGTGGCGATTGCCGGCGTAGCCGGGCCCGGGGTTACCGAGCCCGACTACCAGCCATTGATCGTCCACGGCCTTACGGGTGAAGAAGATGCCTGAGCCAGCTACTACTCGGCGTCCTCGGCGGGAGCCTCAGCGGCCTCGGCCGGAGCCTCCTCGGCCTCGGTCTCCTCGCCCAGGTCCTGCTCCTGCTCGCCGGTGATGCCGACGATGAGGGTGTCGGGGTCGGAGATGAGCGACGCGCCGGTCGGAAGCTTGAGGTCCTTCGCGAGGATCTGGGCGCCCTGCTCGAGGCCCTCGATCGACACGACGATGTTCTCGGGGATGTGCGTGGCCTCGACCTCGAGCGAGATGGTGTTCGAGTCCTGGTTGACGGCGGTGCCCGCAGCCGACTCGCCCTCGAGGTGCACGGGGATGTCGACGGTGACCTTCTCGCCCTTGCGGACGACGATGAGGTCGATGTGCTCGATGATCTGGCGCACCGGGTCCTTCTGCACATCCTTGACGAGCGCGAGCTGCGTCTTGCCCTGGATGTCGAGCTCGAGCACCTGGTTCGACTTGCGCAGGATGAGCGCGGTCTCGTGGCCCGGCAGGGTCACGTGCTGCGGCTCGGTGCCGTGGCCGTAGATGACGGCCGGGATCTTGCCCTTGGCACGGATCTTGCGGGCCACGCCCTTGCCGAAGGTGTCGCGCACCTCGGTGACGAGGTGGTTGCTGTCGTTGTTGTTGGCGTCAGCCATGATGAGACTCTCCTGGTGGTGTGGATACGGAATTGCGCTGGGCAGTCCACCCACCGCGTCGATAACGGAACCGAGAATGGTTCCCTCGCCGAAGTTCAGTGGCCGAGTTTACACGAGTTCGCGCAGGAGCGTTTTGACGATCGCCTCGGGGCTGTGGCCGATGCTGATCACTATGCCGCGCTCTCCATCGCCGAGGGGCTCGAGTGCTTCGAGCTGCGAGTCGAGCAGGGTCGCGGGCATGAAGTGGCCCTCGCGGTGGCCCAGCCGGCTGGCGAGAAGCTCGCGCGAGCCGTCCAGGTAGACGAAGAGCGCCTCCGGGGCCGCGCTGCGGATCGCGTCGCGGTACGACCGCTTGAGCGCCGAGCACGCAACGACAATGCCGGTGGCGGATGCCGCGGCCACCGCCTCCCCGACCTTCTGCAGCCAGGGCCACCGGTCCTCATCGGTGAGCGGTATGCCCGCGGACATCTTGTCCACGTTGGTGATGGGGTGCAGGTCGTCGGCGTCGACGAACGGCACGTGCATCCCGGCCGCGAGCAGCTCCCCGATGGTCGATTTTCCGGAGCCGCTCACGCCCATCACGACGATCTGCGGGGGCTGGGGCATCCGTCAACCGTACTAGCCTGTGAGTCATGACTCAGGCGAATATTGGCGTTGTCGGACTCGCGGTGATGGGCAGCAACCTCGCCCGCAACCTCGCTTCGCGGGAGGGCAACACGGTTGCCGTGTACAACCGCACCTACGCCCGCACGGAGACGCTGCTCGACGAGCACCCCGAGGCCGGCTTCATCGGGTCGAAGACGATCCAGGAGTTCGCGGACTCGCTCTCGAAGCCCCGCACCGCGCTCATCATGGTGCAGGCGGGCAAGGGCACCGACGCGGTCATCGACGAGCTCGTGTCGGTGTTCGAGCCGGGCGACATCATCATCGACGGCGGCAACGCGCTGTTCACCGACACGATCCGCCGCGAGAAGGCCGTGCGCGAGACCGGCATCAACTTCGTGGGCGCCGGCATCTCGGGCGGCGAGGAGGGCGCGCTCAACGGCCCCTCGATCATGCCCGGCGGGTCGGATGAGGCGTGGGTGACGCTCGGCCCGATCCTCGAGTCGATCGCCGCCGTCGCCGAGGGCGAGCCCTGTGTCACGCACGTGGGACACGACGGCGCCGGCCACTTCGTCAAGATGATCCACAACGGCATCGAGTACGCCGACATGCAGCTCATCGCCGAGGCGTACGACCTCATCCGCCGCGGCACGGGCAAGACCCCCGCCGAGATCGCGGACATCTTCTCCGAGTGGAACAAGGGCGAGCTCGAGAGCTACCTCATCGAGATCACCGCCGAGGTGCTCAAGCAGGTGGATGCCTCGACCGGCACGCCCCTCGTCGACCTCATCCTCGACCAGGCCGGTAGCAAGGGCACCGGTGTCTGGACAGTGCAGACCGCCCTCGACCTGGGCGTTCCCGTCTCCGGGATCGCCGAGGCCGTGTTCGCCCGATCGCTCTCGTCGAAGCCCGCCCAGCGCGCCGCCGCCTCCTCGCTCCCGGGCCCGTCGGAGGACTCCTGGAAGCCGGGCGACGCCGACGCCTTCATCGAGGGCGTGCGCCTGGCGCTCTACGCCTCCAAGGTCATCGCGTACTCGCAGGGATTCGACGCCATCGTCGCCGGCGCCGAGCAGTACGGCTGGGACATCAAGAAGGGCAACATCGCCAAGATCTGGCGCGGCGGCTGCATCATCCGGGCCCGCTTCCTCAACCGCATCACCGAGGCCTACGCCGAGAACCCCGGCCTCGTCGCCCTCGTGACCGCGCCGTTCTTCGTGGACGTCATGGACCGCGCGCAGACGGCCTGGCGCAACGTCGTGGCGGATGCCGCCCACGCGGGCATCCCGACGCCGGCGTTCAGCTCGTCACTGGCCTACTACGACGGCCTGCGCGCCGACCGGCTTCCCGCAGCCCTCGTGCAGGGCCAGCGCGACTTCTTCGGAGCGCACACCTACAAGCGCGTCGACAAGGAGGGCACGTTCCACACGCTGTGGAGCGGCGACCGCTCGGAGATCGAGTCGGAGGGCTCCAGCCACTAGGCCGGTTGAGTGGCGCCCTCTGGGGCGCGTATCGAAACCTGTGGAGCAACCGGTTTCGATACGGCCGCGGGCGGCCTACTCAACCCACTAGCGCAGGCGCAGCCCGTCGATCGCGACGTCGATCACGCGGTCGCGCTGGGCGGCGTCGGTGAACGCGACCCCGGCGACGCCGGAGACCAGGCGCACGACGTCGCCGATCTCGACGTCGGGGCGCACCGCTCCGGCCGCCTGAGCGCGCTCCAGCAGCGGCTCCCCCGACTCGTAGACGACGGTGCGGCACGACTGCAGGATGGGCGACTCGCTGTTGAAGCCGGCGAGCAGCACCTTCTTCGTGGCCGCGTACTCGGCGAATCGCCGCAGCCACGCTGACACGGCCTCGAACGGCTCGCGCGACTCCAAGCCCTCGGCATACGCTGCCACTCCCGCGACCTCCTCGAGGTAGACGGCCTCGACGAGGGCGTCGCGCGTGGCGAAGTTGCGGTAGAGCGTGCCGATGCCCACGCCCGCGCGTCGGGCGATGTCCTCGAGGGAGGCGTCCACCCCGTCATCCGCGAAG
>Ga0247742_10001574_pt1 | contig 15733 bp, 12 predicted proteins | sample UWRJL208509C2_FD_180944 | JGI IMG/M metagenome (GOLD analysis project Ga0247742, IMG submission 180944) | Plant litter microbial communities from Arlington Agricultural Research Station in Wisconsin, United States - UWRJ-L208-509C-2 | ecosystem: Environmental > Terrestrial > Plant litter >...
GCCCTTGGCGTCGTACGGATTGGACGGCATCACCGTGCGCAGGCCGCAGACCTGGGTGAACACCGCTTCAATACTCTGGCTGTGGGTCTGGCCGCCGTAGATGCCGCCGCCGCAGGGCATGCGCATGGTCAGCGGTGCAGTGAACTGGCCGGCCGAGCGATAACGCAGGCGGGCGGCTTCGGAAATGATCTGGTCGGTGGCAGGGTACACGTAGTCGGCGAACTGAATCTCGGCCACCGGCCGCAGGCCATAGGCGCCCATGCCGACCGCCACGCCGACGATCCCGCTTTCGGAGATCGGTGCGTCGAACACCCGCGAGGTGCCGTACTTGTTCTGCAGGCCTTCGGTGCAGCGGAAAACGCCGCCGAAGTAACCGACGTCCTGGCCGAACACCACCACATTGTCGTCTCGCTCAAGCATCACATCCATGGCCGAGCGCAAGGCCTGGATCATGGTCATGGTCGTGGTGGTCATGGCGGTTTCCAGCTCGATATTGTTGTTGTGATCGTTCATGTCAGATCCCCAACTCTTGACGCTGGCGCTTCAAGTGCTCCGGCATCTCTTTATAAACGTCTTCGAACATGGTCGCGGCGCTTGGAATCTGGCCACCGGCCAGGGTGCCGTACTGTTCGGCTTCTTTCTGGGCCTTGAGCACTTCGGCTTCAAGTTCGGCACTGACCGCCGCGTGTTCCTCTTCGGACCACTGACCAATCTTGATCAGGTGCTGCTTGAGGCGGGCAATCGGGTCGCCCAGCGGGAAGTGGCTCCAGTCGTCGGCGGGACGGTATTTGGACGGGTCATCGGAGGTGGAGTGTGGGCCGGCGCGGTAGGTCACCCACTCGATCAGGGTCGGCCCCAGGTTACGGCGGGCACGTTCGGCGGCCCAGGCGGAGGCGGCGTACACCGCGACAAAGTCGTTGCCGTCCACCCGCAGGGAGGCGATGCCGCAACCCACGCCGCGTCCGGCAAAGGTCGTGGCTTCACCGCCGGCGATGGCCTGGAAGGTGGAGATCGCCCATTGGTTGTTCACTACGTTAAGGATGACCGGCGCCCGGTACACGTGGGCGAAGGTGAGGGCGGTGTGGAAGTCGGACTCAGCGGTGGCGCCGTCGCCGATCCAGGCCGAGGCAATCTTGGTATCGCCCTTGATGGCCGAGGCCATGCCCCAGCCCACGCCTTGTACGAATTGGGTGGCGAGGTTGCCGGAAATCGTGAAGAAACCGGCATCTTTTACCGAGTACATGATCGGCAACTGGCGGCCCTTGAGCGGGTCGCGCTCGTTGGACAGCAGTTGGCAGATCAGGTCTACCAGCGGCACTTCCCGGGCCATCAGGATGCTTTGCTGGCGGTAGGTGGGGAAGCACATGTCGTCGATGTTCAAGGCCAGGGCCTGGGCGCTGCCGATGGCTTCTTCGCCGAGGCTCTGCATGTAGAACGACATCTTCTTCTGACGCTGGGCGACCACCATGCGGTTGTCGAAGATCCGCGTCTTGAGCATGGCGCGCATGCCCTTGCGCAGAATCTCGACTGGCACGCCTTCAGCCCATGGGCCGAGGGCCTGGCCCTGATCGTCGAGCACGCGAATCAGGCCCTTGGCCAGGTCGGCGGTGTCGGCGGGTTCTACGTCGATTGGGGGTTTGCGCACCAGGCCAGCGTCAGTCAGGCGCAGGTAGGTAAAGTCGGTCTTGCAGCCTGGGCGGCCCGAGGGTTCGGGAACGTGCAGGCGCAGTGGTTCGTACTGCTGAGTCATGGCTTTCTACGCTCTATCTTGTGAATTTCTTGTAGTGGGCGCGGTAGCTGACAGTCCTTCTTCGGGTAGAAGAAATCTTGTCCTACAACAATCATAGGCTCGGCTCAGGAGAATATTTATCTCTGTTTCGTTGCGTTGGAGATCATTTGGGGATAAAAAAACTGCATAAACATAATAAACAGGTGGTTTTGTCTCATGCGCAAACTGGACCGTATCGATATCGGCATTCTGAACGCCCTTCAGGAGAACGCCCGCATCACCAACGCCGACCTGGCCCGCTCGGTCAACCTGTCGCCCACGCCGTGTTTCAACCGGGTCAAGGCCATGGAAGAACTGGGGCTGATTCGCGACCAGGTGACGCTGCTGGACGCCGACCTGCTGGGGCTGCACGTCAATGTGTTCATCCACGTCAGCCTGGAAAAGCAGAACGAATTGGCATTGCAGCAATTCGAAGGGGCGATTTCGGATCGCCCCGAAGTGATGGAGTGCTACCTGATGGCCGGCGACCCCGATTATCTGATTCGGGTGCTGGTGCCCACCATCCAGTCCCTGGAGCGTTTCATGATGGACTTCCTGACCAAAGTCCCGGGTGTCGCCAACATCCGCTCCAGCTTTGCCCTCAAGCAAGTGCGCTACAAAACCGCGCTGCCGCTACCGGCTAACGGCATCAACCTCGGCTAACGAACGACACAAAACAAATGTGGGAGCGGGCTTGCTCGCGAATGGGGAGTGTCAGTCACCGAAAATATAGACTGATACACCGCATTCGCGAGCAAGCCCGCTCCCACATTTTGTAGTGCATTTCAAAGCTGGTTGAGGGGAATCTTCAAATAAACCACCCCATTTCCTTCCGCCGGCGGCATCACCCCGGCCCGCACATTCACCTGAATCGCCGGCAACAACAGCGTCGGCATGCCCAACCCGGCATCCCGCGTGGTGCGCATCTCGACAAACGCCGCCTCATCCACCCCGTCATGCACATGAATATTCCCCGCCCGCTGTTCAGCCACCGTGGTCAGGCACTTGGCTGCGCGTCCTTCGGGCGGATAGTCATGGCACACATAAAGGCGGGTTTCAGGCGCGAAGGCCAACAACTTGCGCATCGACCCATACAGCTGGCGCGCATCCCCACCAGGGAAATCGCAGCGCGCCGTGCCCACGTCCGGCATGAACAGCGTGTCGCCCACCAGAATCAACTGGTCATCAATCAGGTAAGCCATATCCGCCGGCGTATGCCCCGGCACATGCAGCGCCTGGGCCTTCAGGTTGCCGATGTGAAACACCTCATCCGGCGCAAACAGATGGTCGAACTGCGACCCATCCACCCGAAACTCCGGCTCCAGGTTGAACAGGTTCTTGAACACTCCCTGCACCTTGCTGATGGACTGGCCAATCGCGATCTTGCCCCCCAGCTGGCGACGCAAATAAGGCGCAGCCGACAGATGATCCGCATGGGCGTGGGTTTCCAGCAACCACTGCACCTGCAAGCCATGCTCGCGCACAAACGCGATCACCTTGTCCGCCTGGCCGGTGCCGGTGCGTCCGGAGGCCGGGTCGTAGTTGAGCACCGAATCAACGATGGCGCATGGGCCACCGTCCGTTTCATAGACGACGTAGGTGTAGGTCGACGACGCCTCGTCCAGAAAGGATTGAATCAACGCTGACATGACGGGTTTCCCAGATAGCTAATGGCGACTTACATTCAGTTAGGTTTCCACATAACCTTGTGAGCTTAAGTGAATTAAAGGACCCGAGGCAAAGGATGGCATCGTGGTGGCAAACAGCTAGGGCGTGGTGCCATACGGCAACGACCCTTGCGTGCATTAACTGAAAAAGGCCATAGACCATGAACGACCAACACTGGGGACCTACCATCAGTGGCGATATCGTTGTCATCGGTGGCGGCTCGGCAGGCATCGGCCTGCTGGCCAGCCTGCTCAAGCGCGACCCGCACCTGAACATCATCCTGATCGAGCCCAGCGACCACCACTACTACCAGCCGGCCTGGACCCTGGTGGGCGGTGGGGCTTATGACGTTACCAGGACCGTGCGCCCCATGGCCGACGTGCTGCCCAACGGCGTCACCTGGATCCAGGCCGCGGTCAGCGAATTACTGCCCGACGAGCAAACCCTGGTGCTCGACAGCGGCCAGCGCGTCAGCTGGAAGAACCTCATCGTGTGCCCGGGCCTGCGCCTGGCCTGGGAGAAGATCGAAGGCCTGCAAGAGACCCTCGGCCGGCATGGCGTAACGTCCAACTACAGCTATGAACACGCCGCCTACACCTGGCAACTGGTGCAGCAACTCAAGCATGGCAAGGCGATCTTTACCCAACCGTCCATGCCGATCAAATGTGCCGGCGCTCCGCAAAAAGCCATGTACCTGTCGTGCGATCACTGGCTCCGCCAGGGTGACCTGAAAAACATCAAGGTCGAATTCAACCTGGCTGGTGCCGCCTTGTTCGGCGTGCCGACCTTCGTGCCGCCGCTGATGAAGTACGTTGAAAAGTACTCGGCGCAACTGGCATTCAACTCCAACCTGGTCAAGGTCGACGGCCCCGCGCGCAAGGCCTGGTTCGAAATCAAGGACGCCGAAGGCAATGTGCGCGTCGAAGAGAAAACCTTCGACCTGCTGCACGTCGTCCCGCCACAGGTCTCGCCGGACTTCATTCGCCACAGCCCCCTGGCCGATGCCGCCGGCTGGTGCGAAGTGAATCCCCAGAGCCTGCAACACCTGCGCTACCCGCACATCTTCGGCCTGGGCGATGTGTGTTCCACCACCAACGCCAAGACCGCCGCGGCGGTGCGCAAGCAAATCGTCGTGGTGGCGGAAAACCTGCTGGCCCTGCGCAGACAGGCACCGTTGCCCCTCAAGTACGACGGCTACGGTTCCTGCCCGCTGACGGTGGAGAAGGGCAAGGTGGTACTGGCCGAGTTCGGCTATGGCGGCAAGTTGCTGCCGACCTTTCCCCTCGACCCGACTGTGGCGCGGCGTTCGGCGTGGTTCCTCAAGGCGAGTTTCCTGCCGTGGTTCTACTGGAACGGCATGCTCAAGGGCCGCGAGTGGCTGACCCGTCTGGCCAAGGTGGATTGAGGCAACCCTATGCTGCTGGCAAGTTTTCTGGGCGTGTTGATGGGGTTGGTCATGGGCTTGACCGGTGCCGGAGGCGGCATTCTTGGTGTCCCGGCCCTGGTATTGGGGCTGGGGTTGACCATGACCCAGGCCGCGCCCGTGTCGTTGTTCGCGGTGGGCGCGGCCGCTGCCGTGGGGGCTGTCGACGGTTTGCGCCATGGCCTGGTGCGTTACCGCGCGGCGCTGCTGATTGCGCTGCTTGGCGCGCTGTTTTCGCCGCTGGGGGTTTTCTTCGCCCACCAGATGTCGGAGAAAGTCCTGATGGGCCTGTTCAGTGCGCTGATGGTGCTGGTGGCCTGGCGCATGCTGCAACGGGAGAAGCTTGAGGCCGGGCCGAGCGACCACGGCACCGCGTCCTGGGGCCAGAAGAACTGCATGCTCGACCAACAGACCGGGCGCTTTTCCTGGACCGCCAAATGCACCGCCACCCTGGCCGCCCTCGGCGCAGTGACCGGTGCGGTCTCGGGCTTGCTCGGCGTGGGCGGCGGCTTCCTGATCGTACCGGCGTTCAAGCAACTGACCGATGTGCAGATGCGCGGCATCGTCGCCACCTCGCTGATGGTGATCAGCCTGATCTCGTTGATCGGCGTGATCGGCGCGTTTCATGCCGGGGTCAGTATCGAGCCGATGGGCTGGGTGTTTATCGGGTCGAGCATTGTCGGCATGTTGGCGGGGCGGCGCCTGTGCTCGGTGATCAAGGCGCGCACCTTGCAGGTGGGTTTTGCCACCCTGTGTGTGCTGGTGGCGGCGGGCATGCTGTTTCGGGCCCTCATTCAGGTGCCTTGAAATGCGGTCAGCATCCCGCCCCTACGGGTATCAGCGCCGCAGGTAGGCACCAAAGTCGATGTCCCCGGCGCTGAGAATCGCCTGCACCCGATTGTGCACGTTCAACTTGCGCAGGATCGCCGAGACATGGGCCTTCACCGTGGTCTCGGCAATCTCCAGGCTATAGGCGATCTGCTTGTTCGAGTCACCCTTGGTCATCCGCTCCAGCACCAGCAATTGCTTGCGGGTCAGGGCCTGCAGCAGCTCCGGCGCAAGCCCCAGGCAATCATTCATGCGCCGTTGCCCGCTGATTTTCTGGCTGCGAATAATCTCCGGCGGCAAATACACATTGCCGTTGAGAATCTGTTGGATTGCCTCGGTCATCTGCAGCCTGGGCGAGGACTTGGTGATGAACCCCACCGCGCCATAGGTGATGGCTTGCAGCACGACCTGCTTGTCCTGCTCGGCAGACACGATCACCACCGGAATCGTCGGCGACTCGTTGCGCAGGTTGATCAGGCCATTGAGGCCGTGCATGCCCGGCATGTTCAGGTCCAGCAGGATCAGATCCAGGTCGTCGTGCTCCTGGCTCAGGGCCAGGGCGCTGTCCAGGTCGCCGGTTTCCATCACTTCGCTGCCCGGGAACCCGTCGCTGATGACGTTGTGGATCGCCTCGCGAAACAGTGGGTGATCGTCGGCTATCAGAATTTTGTACATGGACGTTCGCCTTATTATTTTTGCTTATTCAAGCAGGTCCGATCCATAGGGTCATGCGCCCATTACATGCCAGTCTCGATGCCTTGGGAATGCGACGATAGAGAGGGGAATCAGTACCAAAGTAGTAGATCGTGCCGTACGTCGCGGTTTCAGCGCCACCCATTGGTCTGATTGCATTCAGTGTCGGATGGGTTAGTGTGGAGCGCATCTTCCAGAATAATAAAAACAGGCTTACCAATGAGCCCGAACCTGAGTCTCCTGCGTAAATTCGTTTCCCCTGAAATCATCTTTGGCGCCGGCTGCCGGCACAACGTAGGCAACTACGCCAAGACCTTTGGCGCGCGCAAGGTGTTGGTGGTGAGTGATCCCGGCGTGGTTGCTGTCGGCTGGGTGGCCGATGTCGAGGCCAGCCTGCAAGCCATCGGCATCGACTACTGCCTGTACACCGCCGTTTCGCCCAACCCCCGGGTTGAAGAGGTGATGCTCGGCGCCGAGGTCTACCGTGAAAACCATTGCGACGTGATCGTCGCCGTCGGTGGCGGCAGCCCGATGGACTGCGGCAAGGCCATCGGCATCGTGGTCGCCCATGGCTGCAGCATCCTCGACTTCGAAGGCGTCGACACAATCCGCGTGCCGAGCCCGCCGCTGATCCTGATCCCGACTACCGCGGGCTCCTCGGCGGATGTCTCGCAGTTCGTGATCATTTCCAACCAGCAGGAGCGCATGAAGTTCTCCATCGTCAGCAAGGCGGTGGTGCCCGATGTTTCACTGATCGACCCGGAAACCACGGCGAGCATGGACCCGTTTCTCTCGGCCTGTACCGGCATCGACGCGCTGGTGCATGCCATCGAGGCCTTCGTGTCCACCGGCCACGGCCCGCTGACCGATCCCCACGCGCTGGAAGCCATGCGCCTGATCAATGGCAACCTGGTGCAGATGATCGCCAACCCCGGCGACATCGCCCTGCGGGAGAAAATCATGCTGGGCAGCATGCAGGCCGGGCTGGCGTTTTCCAACGCGATCCTCGGCGCGGTGCATGCCATGTCCCACAGCCTTGGCGGCTTTCTCGACCTGCCCCATGGCCTGTGCAACGCGGTGCTGGTGGAACATGTGGTGGCGTTCAACTACAGCGCGGCACCGGAGCGTTTCAAGGTGATTGCCGAGACCTTCGGCATTGATTGCCGGGGCCTCAACCACCGGCAAATCTGCGGCCGGCTGGTGGACCATTTGATCGCGTTGAAGCATGCGATCGGCTTCCATGAAACCCTCGGCCTGCATGGGATTCGAGTGGCGGACATTCCCTTTCTGTCGCAGCACGCCATGCACGACCCGTGCATCCTTACCAACCCGCGTGAATCCAGCCAGCGTGACGTCGAGGTCGTCTATGGCGAAGCTCTCTGACGATCAGCAACGGGCACTCGCGGGGCTCCTGGGGCTGGGCAACCACTCGGCGCGCAAGAGTCATTACCCCGAACTGACCGCGCGCCTCGACGAGCTGGAAGCCGAGCGCAATCGCTACATCCGCCTCAACGACGAATTGGAACAGCGGGTCGCGGCGCGTACCGACGAGTTGCTGGAAGCCAACCGCAACCTGCAACAGCAAATCGCCCAGCGCGAGAAGATCGAGCAGGACTTGCGCGATGCTCGGGATGCCGCCCAGGCCGCCAACCGCAGCAAGGACAAATACCTTGCCGCCGCCAGTCATGACCTGCTGCAACCCCTCAACGCCGCACGCTTGCTGATTTCCACCCTGCGCGAGCGCAACTTGCCCAGCGTCGAACACGTGTTGGTGGAGCGCACCCATCAGGCCCTGGAAGGCGCCGAGGATTTGCTCACCGACTTGCTGGACATTTCCCGACTCGATCAAGCGGCGGTCAAGCCGGACATCGCCCTGTACCGTCTCGACGAACTGTTCGCACCGCTGGTCTCGGAATTCCAGTCGGTGGCCGCGGCGTCCGGGCTGAACCTGCGGGCGCGTACAGGCCATTACGCAATCAACACCGACCTGCGGCTGGTGACGCGGATCCTGCGCAATTTCCTCAGCAACGCCTGCCGCTACACGAGCGCGGGCTCCATCCTGCTGGGCGCCCGCCGCCGGGGTGAGCGGTTGCGCCTGGAGGTTTGGGACACCGGGCGCGGAATTGCGGCGGACCGCCTGGACGCCATCTTCCTGGAGTTCAATCAACTGGACGTGGGCCGCGCCGCCGACCGCAAGGGCGTGGGACTGGGGTTGGCGATTGTCGAGCGTATCGCCGAGGTCCTCGGTTATCCGGTGGCGGTGCGTTCGTGGCCGGGGCGCGGTTCGATGTTCAGCATCGAAGTCCCCATCAGCGAGGACATGCCGCTGCCCATCAGTGTGGTGGCCGCGCAACCGAGCACCGGCAACCCGTTGCCGGGGAGGCGGCTGCTGGTGCTGGACAACGAAGTCGGCATCCTCGACAGCATGAGCGCGCTGCTTGGGCAGTGGGGCTGCGAAGTGGTCACTGCGACCGATCAGGCCGGCGCACTGGTTGCGTTGCAGGGCCGGGCACCGGAGCTGATTCTCGCGGACTATCACCTGGACCATGGCGTGGTGGGCTGTGAGGTCGTGCACCAGTTGCGCGAGCATTTTGGCTGCAGGATTCCGGCAGTGATTATCACCGCCGACCGCACCGACCAATGCCGCCGTGCATTGCAGCGCCTGGACGTGCCATTGCTGAACAAGCCGGTCAAGCCCGGCAAGTTGCGAGCGGTGTTGACCCAGTTATTGGCCTAGCCACTTGATACCCGTCAACACCGGGCGTGACGCTTTGCCTCATGCTGTGGGCCAGATTTCACGGCCGACGGAGAACCCCATGAGTGCCCCCGCAACAACAGCTGCTTCATTCAAGTTGCCCCTGGGCCTGGTGGTCGGCGTACTGGTGATGGTCGGCGTGCTGCTGTTGCCGCTGCCGGCCGACTTGCCGGTGGCCGGGCACCGGATGCTGGCGATCCTCGCGTTTGCGGTGGTGGTATGGATCACCGAAGCGGTCTCCTACGAGGCCAGCGCGATCATGATCACCTCGTTGATGGCGTTTTTGCTCGGCACTGCGCCGTCGCTGCAAGACCCGACGCACCTGATCGGTTCCAGCCCGGCCATCAGCATGGCGTTGACGGGGTTTTCCAACCCGGCGCTGGCGCTGGTGGCCGGCGCGTTGTTTATCGCCGCAGCCATGACCCATACCGGGCTGGACCGGCGCATCGCGTTGGTCACCCTGACCCGCGTGGGTACCAGCACCCGGGGCATTCTCGTCGGGGCAGTCGCCGTGACCATCCTCTTGAGCCTGGTGGTGCCCAGCGCCACGGCCCGCAGTGCGTGTGTGGTGCCGATCATGATGGGGGTGATTGCCGCGTTTGGCGTGGACAAGCGTTCGAATATTGCGGCCGGGATCATGATCGTCGTGGCCCAGGGTACGAGCATCTGGAACGTCGGTATCCAGACGGCGGCGGCGCAGAACCTGCTGACGGTTGGCTTCATGGACAAGATGCTGGGGCAGCGGGTGTCGTGGATCGACTGGTTGATCGCCGGGGCGCCGTGGGCGCTGATCATGTCGGCGGTGTTGTTGTTTTTGGTGTTGAAGCTGCTGCCGCCGGAGAGTGACAGCATTCCCGGAGGCAAGGAGGCGGTGGCGCAATCGCTGGTGGACATCGGGCCGATGACGGGGCCGCAGAAGCGCTTGCTGACGGTGTCGGTGCTGCTGTTGCTGGCGTGGGCGACTGAGGGGCGGTTGCACAGCTTTGATACGACCTCGACGACGTATGCCGGGCTGGTGTTCTTGCTGATGCCGGGGATCGGGGTGATGACCTGGAAGGATGTGCAGTCGCGGATTCCGTGGGGCACGGTGATTGTGTTTGGGGTTGGCATCAGCCTGGGTACGGCGTTGCTGACCACCCAGGCGGGGCAGTGGCTGGGATCGCAGGTGGTGGCGCATACCGGGTTGGACCAGGTGGGGACGCTGGGGGTGTTTGCGATTCTGGGGGCGTTTTTGATCGTGATTCATTTGGGGTTTGCCAGTGCCACGGCGTTGACCTCGGCGTTGTTGCCGATTTTGATTGCGGTGTTGCAGACGTTGCCCGGGGAGTTCAGTCGGCTGGGGATGACGATGCTCCTGGGGTTTGTAATGAGCTACGGGTTTATCCTGCCCATCAATGCGCCGCAGAATATGGTGTGTTTGGGGACCGGCACGTTTACCGCGCGGCAGTTTGCCAAGGTCGGGATTTTGGTGACGTTGATTGGGTATGGGTTGATGTTGGTGTTTGCGGCTACGTATTGGAGTTGGTTGGGGTGGATTTGAGGTGGGGGGCATATCCGTTATTTCGGTAACGGCCGCTTATGGTTCCGCTCTTACAGCGGCCCGCTTCGCACTGCCTGCGTTCGGCCTCGGGCTCATTGGGGCAGTCAGATCAAGGTCAAAAGCAAAAGCACAGCGGCCTACCGGCCGGCTTGAGTGTTAAAAACAGAGGCAAGATCCAGGGCGAAAGCAGAGCTGCTTTTCTGTGGGAGCGGGCTTGCTCGCGAAGAACCTGAGAGCGCCGGGTTCATTCAGGATGCCCGCGTCATCGTTAACGACCTTCGCGAGCAAGCCCGCTCCCACATTTGACCGTGCCCGCTTTAGCTGTTGATTTACAACACTCAAGCCGGCCGGGAGGCCGCTGTGCTCTTGCTTTTGATCTTGATCTTAGGCGCCCCGTTAAATCACGCTGGCCGGAGTACGGGCACACCGAGCATTAGCGAGGTGCCGAGTGGTGGGGCAAGAGCGTTTTGCTTACTTTTGCGCTGTTAAGAAGTGAGCCGCTGTAAGAGCGGAACCATAAGCAGCCGTTACCGCAGCAACGGATATGCACCCCAACCGCCCAAATCCCTCCCAAGATGGCAAGTTGAACTCCACTCAGGTTTACTACTCCCTGAGTAACCGTTCCACCGGCCCCAAACGCCGGTCATCAAGGCCACCGAATGGACAAATACACCCCCCACACCTGGCAGCCCCACGAGCGCCCGAGCCTGCCGGGCTCGCCGTCGACGCCGCTGCATTCCACCCGCAAGCGCTGGGCCTACGCCCTCGTTGGCGTACTGGTGGCAATCACCGGTGGCCTCGGCAACTCGCTGGTGATCGCCAACCTTGTGTACCTCCAGGGCGCCCTGGGGGCCACGACGGCCGAGATGGCCTGGCTCCCCGCCGCCTACGTCATGACCAACGTCTCCATGAACCTGCTGCTGGTAAAATTCCGCCAGCAATTCGGCCTGCGTGCGTTCACCGAAGTGTTCCTGGTGCTCTACGCCCTGGTCACCTTCGGCCACCTGTTCGTCAACGACCTCAGCTCGGCCATCGCCGTACGCGCGGCCCACGGCATGGTCGGCGCCGCCCTCAGTTCCCTGGGCCTGTACTACATGATCCAGGCCTTTCCCGCAAAGTGGCGGATGAAAGCCCTGGTGCTCGGCCTGGGCACCGCGCAATTGGCGTTGCCCCTGGCCCGACTGTTCTCCGAAGACCTGCTGCAAATCGCCGAATGGCGCGGCCTGTACCTGTTCGAACTGGGCATGGCGCTGACCTGCCTGGGCTGTGTGTTCCTGCTCAAGCTGCCACCGGGCGACCGCTTCAAGACCTTCGAAAAACTCGACTTCCTGACCTTCGCCATCCTCGCCACCGGCGTCGCCTTGCTCTGCGCGGTGCTGTCCCTGGGCCGTATCGACTGGTGGCTGGAAGCGCCGTGGATCGGTATCGCCTCGGCCTGCTCGCTGGTGCTGATCATGGCCGGCCTGGCCATCGAACATAACCGCTCCAACCCGTTGCTGATGACCCGTTGGCTGGGCAGCGGGGCGATGATTCGCCTGGCGTTGGCGGTGGTGCTGATTCGCATGGTGCTCTCGGAGCAGTCCACCGGCGCCGTGGGCTTCATGCAGATGCTGAACATGAGCAACGAGCAGATGCGCACGCTGTATTGGGTGATGCTGGCGGGGGCGATTGCCGGCCTGGCCGTGAGCGCGCTGACCATCAACCCCGCGCATTTGCTGATGCCGCTGATCATCTCCCTGGCCTTCATGGCAGTGGGCTCGGTGATGGACAGTTTCTCCAGCAACCTCACGCGCCCGCAAAACATGTACATCAGCCAGTTCCTGCTAGGCTTTGGCGGCACGTTCTTCCTCGGGCCGACCATGGTCCTGGGCACGAAGAACGTACTGACCAACCCCAGGAACCTGGTGAGTTTCTCGGTGCTGTTCGGGATCTGCCAGAACCTCGGCGGCCTGATTGGTGCGGCATTGCTCGGTACGTTCCAGATCGTGCGGGAGAAATTCCATTCCAGCATGATCGTCGAACACCTGACCCTGCTCGACCCGCGTGTGGCCGCACGGGTGGCCAGCGGCGGCTCGGCCTATGGCGGGGTGATCGCCGACCCCGAGTTGCGCAACCTCATGGGCATTCGCAGCCTGGCCACGGCCGCCACCCGCGAGGCGAATGTGATGGCCTACAACGATGTGTTCATGCTGATCGCGATCATCGCCATACTCACCATGATCTGGATCTTTATCCGCAGCCTCTGGCTGATGAGTACCACTAAAGCTGCCGCCAGTGCAGCGCCTCCCGTTCAACCCAGCGGCGCACTTTCTTCATGACCGAACCGACGACGACCACCACCAACGCCATCGCTTCCACGCCGGAAGGCACCGCGCCGCCGAGCATGCCGACCACCGAACCGCGCTCCTTGCGGGTGCGCATCATCTCTTCCATGGGCTTTGCCGCGATTGCGATTATCGGCGTGCTGATCGTGCTCTACGCCTGGCAGTTGCCGCCCTTCAGCAGCGCCGTGGAAACCACCGAAAACGCCCTGGTGCGCGGCCAGGTGACGATCATCGGGCCGCAGCTCAGCGGCTATGTGTATGAAGTGCCGGTGACGGACTTCCAGTACGTCAAGGCCGGGGATTTGCTGGTGCGCCTCGATGACCGTATCTACAAGCAGCGCCTTGATCAGGCCCAGGCGCAATTGGCGGTGCAGCAGGCGTCCCTGGCCAATGTGGTGCAGCAACGCAACAGCGCCGAGGCGACCATCAAGCTGCGTCAGGCGGCCTTGATGGACAGCCAGGCCCAGGCCCGCAAAAGCACCGCGGATTTGCGCCGCAATGAGGAGTTGATCAGCGATGGGTCGGTGTCCAAACGCGAGCTGGACGTGACCCGCGCCGCCAATGCGCAAACCATTGCGGCCGTGGCCCAGGCCCAGGCCAACCTGGAAATCGCCCGGCAGGATTTGCAGACAGTGATCGTCAATCGCGGTTCGCTGGAGGCGGCGGTGGCCAGTGCCGATGCGGCAGTGGAGCTGGCGCGTATCGACCTGTCGAACACCCGGATCATCGCCCCGCGTGACGGGCAACTGGGCCAGATTGGCGTGCGCCTCGGGGCCTACGTCAACAGCGGCGCGCAGTTGATGGCGCTGGTGCCGAACCAGCTGTGGGTGATCGCCAACATGAAAGAAACCCAGATGGACAACGTGCAGGTTGGCCAGCCGGTGACCTTTACCGTGGATGCCCTGGACCACCGCAAGTTTCACGGCACGGTGCAGCGCATTTCCCCGGCGACCGGGTCGGAGTTCAGCCTGTTGCAGGCGGACAATGCTACCGGCAACTTCGTCAAGATCGCCCAGCGGGTGCCGGTGCGGATTACCGTGGATCCGGGGCAGGAGCAGAGTGAACGGCTGCGACCGGGGTTATCGGTGGTGGTGAGTATCGACACGGCGGGGCGCCTGAAAAACACCCCTCCCTAAGACACAATGGAGATCAAAAATGTGGGAGCGGGCTTGCTCGCGAATGCGGAGTGTCAGTCGCAGATGTGTTGACTGATCCACCGCATTCGCGAGCAAGCCCGCTCCCACATGGGTTTTGTGTTGTTAGAGGGTTTTGTATTGCAGGCTGAAACTGAGTTCTGCCGACTGGCCTTGTTCCAACAGCTTCAATCCCGGCCTACCCGGCAGGTGATGGGCATTCACCGGATGACTCACCGGCTCGAAGCAGAAAAAATCCAGCCCCGGCGGGCAATACAGCAGGTAATAGTCGCTGCCGGTGGCCTGGCATTCCAGGGTGTAACCCAGGTCTGGCTGCTGGATGACGCAGCGCCCGTCCCACTGGCAAAAACCGTTGTCCACCAGTGTCTCGGGCAACGATTCTGGGTGTTGAAAATCCCACTCGGCGGGCACGGCAGCCAGGCCTGTCGGCAATTTCGCCGCATCACTCATCCATACCTGCGAAGCCTTTGCCTGCAATTGCGTGCCCGGCCTGCGGGGTAGATACGGATGCAATCCCAGCCCATGCCACGTCGCCGTTTCCGCCAGGTGCGTGACGCGCAAGGTGATGCTCAACTTGCCGCCCTTCAACTGAACTCGCTGCTCGGCGCGATACGCAAAGGGTGTGCTGCTGTCCAGTTGCAACACCACTTCGTCTGACGTCTGGCTGACCACCTGCCACACCTGTTGCCAGGCACTGCCATGAATTGGCAGCGGGTCCAGCGGGCTGTTGGGCTCAAGTCCCAACCACCCTGATGGGTTATCAAAGCCACCTTCGGCAACCCGGTTCGACCAGGGCGCCAGCGGGAAGCACGCAAGCTTCCCCGGCAGGCCGCTGGCCAGCGACTGTTGATCGGTGTGGCGTAGCAACGGCTGGCCGCTGCTGCGTACTGTCCAGTTGACGATACTCCCGCCCAACGCTGGCGCCAGCGTCAGGTGGGTCAGGTTGTCTTCGAGTTCAAGCATCATGAGTGTCAGCAGACCTATTGAATGATGAATGCTTGTGTGGCGAGGGAGCTTGCTCCCGATGGGCTGCGGAGCGGCCCCAAAAAAAGCGGGAGCGCTTCGCACTCCAGCGGGAGCAAGCTCCCTCGCCACAGAAAGCTCCCTCTCCACACCAAGCTCCCTTGCCACAGCAGCTCCCTCTCCACAATAGCTCCCTCGCTACACGCAGTGTGGGGCTTATAACACCAACCCCGGCAACCACAACGACAACGCCGGAATGTAGGTCACGGCCATCAGCACCAAAAACAGCACGCCATAAAACGGCAGCAACGCCTTCACGGTCTTCTCGATGCTGACTTTGCCCACCGCCGCCCCCACAAACAACACCGCACCCACCGGCGGGGTGATCAGGCCGATCCCCAGGTTCACCAGCATGATCATGCCGAAGTGCACCGGGTCGACGCCAATCCCCAGGATCACCGGCAGCAAAATCGGCGTGAGGATCAAAATCAGCGGCGCCATGTCCATCACCGTACCCAGCAACAGCAGCATGGCGTTGATGCACATCAGGATCACGTAGCGGTTGTCCGACAGGGTCAGGAACATCGTGGTGATCTTCGCCGGGATCTGCATCAGGG
>Ga0247742_10001575_pt1 | contig 15733 bp, 11 predicted proteins | sample UWRJL208509C2_FD_180944 | JGI IMG/M metagenome (GOLD analysis project Ga0247742, IMG submission 180944) | Plant litter microbial communities from Arlington Agricultural Research Station in Wisconsin, United States - UWRJ-L208-509C-2 | ecosystem: Environmental > Terrestrial > Plant litter >...
GAAACCGTCACCGCAATCACAAGACGTATCGAGCTCTCACAGCCAGCCGCTCCTGTTAGGGAAGCATAATAATTAGTTCCATCAACAAGTGCCTGGGTAGCAGGAATTACAGTTCCACCCATAGCGGCTGTATAAAATATAACGCCTGGTTCGTTAACCTGTATATTTCCAACCGTAGGATTGTTTACAAAACAGAACTCCTGAGTTGTATCATTAGTAGTTGGCGTGGCAACATCGATTATGGTTACTGCTATTGAAAGGCGGGTCGAACTTTCACATCCATTCGCATCAACCTGGGCTGCATAATAAGTCGTGCCGTTTACAAGCGCAGCGGTAGTTGCAAGTGCAGTGCCACCGGTTGCAGCGGTATAAAATACAATACCGGTACCATTTACCTGTATACTGCCAACAGTCGCGTTTGCTGCAATACAGAACTCCTGTGTAGCATCATCTGTTGTTGGTGCAGCAGGGTCCGTTATAGTTACGGCAATTGCCAACCTCACTGAACTTTCACAACCATTGGTATCTGTGAGTCCGGCATAATAGGTTCCTGCTACTAATGCATTTGTAGCTGCCAATGCAGTACCGCCGGTCGGAGCTGTGTAAAAAGAAACATTAGGCTCGTTAACCTGTATATTGGCAATTGTTGGATTAGAGGATAAACAAAAATCCTGGGTAGTATCATTAGTTGTTGGTGTTGCAGGATCATTCACAGTAGCAGTTATTGCTAACCTTATAGAACTCTGACAACCATTTCCATCTGTTAATGACCCGTAATAAGTTGTATTTACCAAAGGCGTAGCAGCAGCTATAACAGTACCTCCTATTGCCTGAGTATAAAAAACAACACCCGTTTCGTTCACCTGGAGATCGGCCACTGTAGGATTTGACAATACACAGAAATCTTGGGTAGTATCATTAGTAGAAGGTGTAGTAACATCATTTAGATTTACTGTTATCGCTAATCTTACAGAACTTTCACAACCTGTAACAGTATCTACCAATGCAACATAATAAGTGGCACCCTGCACTAAGGCTGACGTGATGTCTAATGGTGTACTTCCTGTTGGTGCGCTGTAATAAATTATTCCTGTTTCATTAACCTGTATATCAGAAATTGTAGGGTTTGTTGATAGGCAAAAATCCTGGGTAGTATCATTTGTTGTTGGAGTAGGCGTATCATTTACAGCGACTGTTACAGCCAACCGTGTAAAACTTGCGCATCCAGTGGTAGTATCGAAACCAGCATAATAGGTTGATCCATTTACCAGAGCCGTTGTTGCCGGCAAAAGATTTCCTGCTGAAACAGCATCATAAAAAACCACATTAGGCTCATTGACCTGAATATTGGCAATTGTTGGATTAGTTGACAAACAGAAATCCTGAGTCGTATCATTGGTTGTTGGCGTACCGGAATCATTTACCGTAATAGTTACAGCTTTGAGATTACCAGACTGGTTAATACAGCTTGTATCACTGGCCAGGCCAACATAATATGTATATGGGCTGTTCTCTAATATCAGACCGGAGGCTGTAAAAGTTCCATTAGGAGCAATTGTATAAGTAACACCACCTATTACCGCTCCATTAATAATTGGCTGGGTATTATTATTAGATAAAAACCATGAGAATTGTGGATTTGGAAGGGTCGTTGTAGGCGTAGCGACAGCATTGTTTCCCGCACAGATCAGTACATTATCCACATTAATATCTGTAGGCTGTGAAAATGGCAGGATCGTAAAGCTCACCGCTTTTCTGTCACTTTCAGCGGTCTGACAATATTCATCAGAACTGATTCCTGCATAATAAGTATAAGTTCCCGCTGCAAGACCTGTCAGGGATAATGTAGCTGTACTTTGACCAGCCACTAACTGCATCGACGTTCCATTAAAAGAATACCAATAAAAAACAGGATTAGTAATTGTTAGTGTACTGTTGACTGTCGCTGATAATATCACATCCCCTGTTTGGCTACAGATAGTGCTATTAACAGCGCCATTTATACTAATCTCGGTTATGGCTGTTGGCGGTGCTGATTGTTTTACAACGATTGTAACCGGTCCCCTTGCATAAGAAGGACATCCAAAACGCACAGGCTGTATATAAAATGTATGGGAACCGGCAGTCAATGTAGCTGGTACAGTATAACTTGTTCCTGTAGATACTATATTACCGCCTATAGCTGCATCATACCATATATAATTAGCACATGCTTCTTCCTGTACACTTAATTGTATAACATCATTTTGGCAGGCTTCTATAGTATTAGTGCTATCTCCACCTATAACAGATGTATTGGCCCTTCTTTTTATATCGTAAACATTTAAAAAATTTAATACCGTTCCGACCCCACCAAGCCTGATCGTGATTCGATCATATGGCTGTGCCTGAGGCAGAATTATCAATTTTGCCTTTGCGCCACCATCAAACAGATTAAGAGTAAGCAATGTTGAAGTATTGGAAATTGGTGCTCCTACCGGAGTATTCCCTAAGTAAAGCTGTACCGTAAAACCAGAAAGCAAATTAAGATTCAGGATTGTTGCCGGTTTTGAAAGAAGTATTTCGGTAGAATCACTTGGCAATGTTGGTGTATGGAATAAAGCCGTTAATTCGGCCGCTGCCAATATACCCGCACCGCTATATACTGTTGCAAAAGAATTTACATCTGCATCAACTGCATTATATGCGTCAGCAACCCCTACAGTGACCCCTGCAATACCAACTCCCAGATCAACCGCTCCATATAAAACGTCTTCTACATCATTAGGACTACAACTCACCTGTGTAACCTGCTTGTCATAATAAGCTTCGTAGACATTTACGTTCTGGGAAATACTGACCACGGAACCAACGATAATACGGATTCCGTCATATGCTTTTGGCCCTGTTGTATTCGAAGGAACAAAACTGTATTCAAATGTATTTTGTCCTGACAATAAGTTTATTAGAGAACCTGAAATAGTTTGCACTGAACCAATATCAACCGGAACTCCGGAAGAATTTCTTTTAGTACCTATTACAGAATAAGCCCCTGCTACTATAAGTGCACTATATTGGGAACCTAATTTTATGGTTGTAGGAGTACCTGCAGGAATTGTCTGGTTCCATTGAAATGACTGTGAAGTCGTTCCGATTCCCAGCAATCCTATTCCCGTAGTTATTGTAGAAAATGTCTGTGGGTTTCCATCTGCTGCCTGAGCGGGATTGGTAACTGTTCCTGTAATCACAGAGCTCCAGCTTTGGGTATTAGCATAAACTCTTTCTGTCAATACAGGACACTCCCCTGCATCAATAACTGTTACAAAAACACTACCGCTTTGGGAACACGTTCCATTACCGGCTATTGCCGTAAAAGTATAAAATCCTGGACTTGAAAATGGTCCGGCGGTATTGGAAGCTAAAGCATTTCCAGCAGAATCATACCAAACAATAGCTGTATTCGAAGTTGCCTGTAGAGTAACTGTACTTCCCGTATTAACAACAATATTAGGATTGGTTATAACTAACGTGGGCTGTGGATTTACGGTAACATTTACCTGTTGTACTGTAGATGAACAACTTCCACTAAGACTTACAGCCTGAATAGAATAAACTCCGCTTACCTGAACATTAGTTGCTGCAGCAAGAGTTATTGGGGCATTTGAACTATCGAAAAAATTATATTGTATATCGCTTGAACTGTTAAAATCTACAATTGCGTTTCTTAAGTTTACACTACCACATCCCTGTATAGTATTCAAAACAGTAAGACTTAAAGCTGATGAATAATTAACGGTTACTGCTTTAAGTGTAGAAACCAGATTTTCACAAAGTCCGTCTACTGTAATAGAAATATAATAGGTATAAGGAGAATTAATAGCGGTTAGTCCCGAAATATTGAGTTCCCCATTTACACTATTTTTTGTATAAGTAACTCCGGCATCACCTGCAAATCCAGTTATAATTTCCTGTGTTTTATTCTGATCTTTATAGTATTTAAATACTGCCCCTCCTATTGAGGATGAGGGAGATAATACAACAGAGCCGTTACAAGCCTGCAGCTCATTAGGAATAGTAATATCTGCGGCTGTTGGCAAAGCAACAACAGCAACATTGATTTTCACCCGGGGTGATTCCTCGGGGCAATTTATCTTCTTTGCAGAGACATAAAAGGAAGTATTCTGGGATAAAGGATTAGTCACAAAAGCTTCACCTGAAGCTGTGGTATCCAGGATTGTTCCTCCGGTTGCCTGTGAATACCAGTTTAATTCTGTTCCAGCTCCGGTCTGTGCAATTAATGATGCCGTTGAACCCGAACATACTTTTGCCGCTAACGTAAAAGGATCCGTAATTGTAGGATCTGCCGGAGCGCGGCTAATACCATATAAGTCCAGACTTTGGGTAAGCTGAACGTTTAACAGGGAATTATACCTTACTGTAATTTTATCTACTGCTACATTCGGCTTAAAAGATATTGTTGCAACCTGCTGGCCTTGCAAAAGAGTTAATAAATCGACATTAAGCACTGATTCCAGATTTACCGTTTGAAGTACAGTTGAGCCATTCGAAGCTATTAATTGTATATTATTAGCAACACCCAGAGCCAATAGAGAAGGATCAACCTTTAGTTTTATAAAAAATTGGTCAGTTGGCTGGGATAAACCTTCAAAGTATACACTCTGCTCGATAGATGCATTTACAGATAATATCCCCAGGCTTAGTCTTGAAAAGTTATTTTGGTTAGAATCCAAAACATAATTGGGATTTGTAACTCCTGCTCCTCCTAAGCCTAATAGGTCAAGATTCAAACCTGAACCTTCAAAAGAAGTATAGGATGCACCGCCGCATATGTCAGGAGTACCTATATAAAATGCATCGTAAACATATAATCCTTTGGTGTTGTTTAGCCCCAACAAAGATCCGACACGATTTGTTAATCGTATTCTGTCATATTGTTGTGCAGGTGTAATCGCAAGAAAATAATCATTCGCAGCATTTATGACTATTCTAAGTCTTGAGGCAGAAAAATCGCTTATCGTCTGACTATTTCCTAACAGAACTTGCGTATTGCCATTTTTGGCCTGAACAGTAAATTCCTGGTTTCCAATTAATACTGAACCAAGTACATTAGAAAGTAATCCTCCCAAACTCCCACCTAATAGTGAAGGTAACAGATTATCATCTGTTTGAATTTTTACATATGAAGTCGTATTTGCTGGCAGTATTTGCCCGAATTGTAACTCTATATGCCCACTGTAAGCACCAATACCCACAGCAATACCTGAACTGGCCCGAACTCTTGCCCGGGTGGTCAAATTGCCATCATTTGAAAATGATGAGAAATCGACATTATCCTGACTCGATATTGTTGTTGCATATATAGGTACAGATTGTGCATGCAAGCAAGACGGAAGTGTGACCAATGAAACAAAAATTATAAAACATCGTAAATTAACTTTCCGAAAAAAGGTAGTAATCAATTTCATAAGCATTCTAATTAAGTTGATATATTTAGTTGATTTTTTCAGTTGATCAGTTTGATAAATACTTCTAACTTGTTGTCTTTTTGCTTACTATAGAATTTAATTTAGCTTTAGTAATTAATTATATCCTGTTTAACATACTCTTTACGTTAAATTGGTATATATTTGTTATCTATAAAATAAATTATTTCATTAGAGATAAGCGACGTTTTATCGAGTTAGAAAAGTAGAATCTCTATTCTATTTTACGAATCCAAATGCGGGCTTTAATACGTAAATAATTTTAGCCTTTATTCATAAAATGCCATTTTAGCCAGTGTCACTTTATTTGTACGATTAGTTTTTTATTAAAAATATTAACAAAAATTTATCACTAGATAAAATTACAATACATTTTGCGAATATGCAAGAAGAAAACACACTAAATGCGAATTTAATTTTAAATCGCTTGAAAAAAGCTCTAAAAATCAATCGTGATATTCAATTATCAGAGTTTTTAAATGTAAGACCGAATACGATTTCGACTTGGAAAAAGCGAAATACCTTAGACTATAACGCTATAATATCAATATGCGAATTATATGAGATAGATTTAAATGAAATATTCTTAGAAAAGAAATCAACGAGAAGAGATGATTTTACTTCTTTACAAACTCCTTTAATATCAAGGGAAGTACAATTTCAATATTGTCTGGGCGATACTTCTACACTTGAGACCTTACCTATGTATAGTTTTCCTTTTATTAAAGGAGATAAATCAAGGGCATTTCAAGTTACAAGTAACAATATGTTTCCTCTCATAGAAGAAAACTCGTTGGCCATATGTGAAGGAATAAACATCAAAGACGTACAAAATAAGAGTATTGTCGTCATTATAAGTAAATCAAAAGGAATATTTATAAACAGGATCAGTAGAACTACTGCCGAAAAGAAAACTACTTTCCTGCTATCAAGTGAAAACTCATTTTTCAATAACATCACTATAACAAGTGAAGACATTAGTGAAATATGGCTTATAAAAGGAATATTATCTTATAATATGAATTCGGCCGACAAGTTCAAATTGATAAACGATAGTCTCAATAAAATTAACAAGACAATATCCAAAAAAATCTAAGACGCAATAACCGCATTGATCTGGCGGTAGAATTGTCCATCACTAAGAAATGCACCTTGTCGTATCAATTCGAAAATGGCTGTATTTCTTTGTTGGGGATATTGCTTAGTCCCTATTTTCATCTCAATATTATCAGTGAACATATTATCACTCATCCATTTAAGACCAGCTTCAGTAAGAAAATCAATATCTGGCACCATAGATTTTAGTACAATTGACTTTACCTCACTGTCAAAACACTGAAAAAGGAAAACATGATTTTTAGAAAAATGCTCCAGGTATTCAGCCCTTAATAACACTCCTTCCCATATCAAGTCTGAAAAAACATCAAGCTCCTGCTCTGCGGCTTCTGGCTGATCAAGCTTAATTTTATCCCACTCTGCCTTATCGATAGACTGTGTAGCAAGAAAATTAATGAATTCAGGATGCAGTTCATCAAATTGTTCTTTTGTTAATCTCGCGTATTTCATTCTGTTTCGGAATTATAAATTAAATTCTAAAAATATAAATTTTATAAAAAAAGTCCCGATTTACATCGGGACTTTAATATTGAGTTAGTTGAAAATATTATTTTTCAGCTACAATCTCGTATGCTAATTCTACGATTACATCTCTGTGTAAACGAACAGACGCAGTATATTTACCAGTACGTTTTACAACACCACTTGTAATAAATTTTCTGTCTATCGGTTGACCTGCTTTTGCTAAAGCTTCAGCAAGATCAATATTAGTAATAGATCCAAAAAGTTTTTCGCCACCTGCTTTTGCAGAAAGTTTAATTTCTAGTGCTTTTAAAGTTTCAGCAAGTGCTTTCGCATCGTTTACAACTTTAGCTTCTTTATGTGCTCTTTGTTTCAGGTTTTCAGCCAAAACTTTTTTAGCTGAAGAAGTTGCCAACTGAGCCTGGCCCTGAGGAATTAAAAAATTACGTCCGTAACCTGCTTTCACAGTTACAACATCATCTTTAAAGCCTAAATTCTGTACGTCTTTCTTAAGTATAAGTTCCATAATTTTGCTTCTTTATTATTTTAGTAAATCAGCCACATATGGCATTAATGCTAAGTGACGAGCTCTTTTTACTGCAACTGACACTTTTCTCTGAAATTTCAATGAAGTTCCTGTTAAACGACGTGGAAGTATTTTTCCTTGCTCGTTAACGAATTTCAATAAAAAGTCCGGATCTTTATAATCTACATATTTAATTCCGGATTTTTTGAAACGACAATACTTTTTAGTTTTGTTTGTTTCAATGTTTAAAGGCGTAAGATATCTGATATCCCCGTCTTTTTTTCCTTTTGCTGATTGCTCTATTGTAGACATAATTACGCTTTAGTTTTTAGTTTTGCTCTTCTTCTTTCAGCCCAAGATATTGCGTGTTTATCCAAACTTACAGTAAGAAAACGCATAACTCTCTCATCACGTCTAAATTCAGTTTCAAAGGCGATCAAGTGCTCACCTGGAATCTGGAATTCGAACAAATGGTAAAAACCACTTTTTTTGTTTTGGATTTCATAAGCCATTTTTTTCAGGCCCCAATCCTCTTTAGATACCATCTCTGCTCCTTTTGAAGTAAGAAAATCTTCGAATTTGCTTACTGTTTCCTTTACCTGTACTTCAGATAAAACGGGATTCAAGATGAAAACAGTCTCATAATGATTCATAAATAAATTATTTATTTGTTAATTTGGCTGCAAAAGTAATGATTTAATTTTATCCCACAAGCTTTCCTTAGCTTTAATCGATGAATAGCAATTTTTATCTTTAAAAATTAGTTTGTTTAAAAAAAAAAATATAATTTTATTTTTCCCAAATAAAGAAAATGTAGATTTATGAAGATGAATTGTGTAATTGTTGATGATAGCTCTATCCAGAGGATGATTGTTGGAAAATTGGTAAGCAATCATATTAACCTTAAATTAGTGGGTGAATTCTCTAATGCTATTGAAGCCAAAAACTTCATGTCCTACAACTCTATTGATTTGTTATTTCTGGATGTGGAAATGCCTATAGTAAGCGGATTTGATCTTTTAGACGGGCTCAAAGCTAAACCGCAGGTTATTTTCATTACATCTAAACCTGAATATGCCGTAAAAGCTTTTGATTATGATGCTACTGATTATCTCCAAAAACCCATAACTAATGTCAGATTTGAATCTGCTATCAAAAGGGCAATCAATCTGCATGTAATGCTAAAAGAAAGTCAGGAAGAAGACGGGCACCATATATTCATAAAGAGCAAACTTAAAAAACTAAAGATATTTACCTCTAAAATTAAATGGGTTGAAGCTTACGGTGATTACGTAAAAGTTGTTACTGAAGATGAGAACCACCTCGTTTTATCAACTATGAAATCTTTTGAAAATGATCTTCCAAAAGATAAATTTGTACGTGTCCATAAATCTTTTATCGTCAATATTGACAAGGTAGATAAATTCAACAGCAAATTTGCAGAAATAGGCGCAACAAAAATACCATTAAGCCGTAATAAAAAAGAGGATTTGAAGAAAGCTTTGGAATTACCACAAACAGATGCTACACAAACTGAAACAACCCAAATAGAAATCCCTCAATAAAAATCAACATTAAGTATAACTTTTATTGCCCTGTATTGCGCAACATTTTCAAAACTATTCAATATTTTCTGAATAGTTTTTTTTGTTCCTCCTATTGATGACTGCTGTGGAATTTTCACCATTATAGTTCGGATATATTCATTACGGATACGACTGATTGGAGGCTCTTCTGGGCCTAACACCGGTAAATTCAGGTTTTGCTTCATTACCTCATACAACCACTCAGTACCTTCTTTTAACTTATTAAAATCCCTATGCTTTAAAGTAAGCTTAACAAGTCTGAAATAAGGTGGATACTTATAGATCTGTCTTTCGTATAATTGTTCCTTATACATGCCTATATAGTCATTATGGGTTACCTGCTGTATAGTGTTATGATCGGGATTATAGGTTTGAATAACAACTTTACCACGTTTAGAGGAACGGCCGGCACGCCCAGAAACCTGTGTCATCATCTGGAAGCTTCTTTCAAAAGCTCTAAAATCAGGATGGTATAACATATTATCAGCATTCATAATACCTACCAGGCTTACATTGTCAAAATCAAGTCCCTTGGCCAGCATCTGTGTCCCTACCAGTATATCAATCTCCCTGTTTTTAAAACTATCGATGATCTTTTCAAAACCAAATTTACCACGCGTAGTATCCTGATCCATCCTGCCAATTTTTGAATCAGGGAAAAGAGTGATAAGTTCCTGCTGTATCTGCTCTGTTCCAAACCCTTTAGTAGCCAAATCCAGACTCGAACAGTTATGGCAGTTTGTAGGATTTGCCATTGAATAACCGCAATAATGACATCGTAGCTGATTCTTGTATTTATGATAAGTAAGGCTTACATCACATTGTGGACATTGTGGTACATGACCACATGTCATACATTCAACAACCGGAGAATAACCACGGCGGTTCTGAAATAAAATAATCTGCTCTCCTAATGATAGGGCTGTTGTGATTTCCTCAATAAGCGTATCGCTAAAATGTCCTGACATCTTTTTCCTAAAATACTTGTCTTTTAGATCAACCAATTCAATATCCGGCATCATTACATTTCCAAAACGCTCTGAAATTTCGGCTAGCCCATATTTTCCCGATACAGCATTAAAATAAGTCTCAATACTCGGTGTAGCTGAACCCAGCAATACCTTAGATTTATGCGAAGCCGCCAAAACTATAGCAGCGTCACGTGCATGATATCTGGGAGCAGGATCCTGCTGCTTAAAAGTAGCCTCATGCTCTTCGTCTATTATAATGAGTCCCAAATCGTAAAAAGGTAGAAACAAAGCCGACCTTGCTCCTATTATAATCTGGGCTTTTTCAGAATTTTCCAGTACGCGGCTCCATACTTCGACCCGCTCATTATTATTATATTTCGAATGAAAAACCGCAACCTTATCCCCAAAGTATTCCCTGAGTCTCCCAACCAATTGGGTAGTCAGGGCAATTTCAGGTAATAAATACAATACCTGTTGGTTATCTTTAATATATTCTTCAATCAGTTTGATATAAATCTGGGTTTTACCAGATGAAGTTACACCATGTAAAAGACACACTTCTTTCTCGTCAAAGCTATTTTTTATCTGTACAAAAGCTGTTTGCTGAGCTGAGTTTAACTGAAATCCATTTTCATCTGCCTTGCCTTCAAAACTAACCCTGTCTTCTTTAATATGATACTCCTCAAAAACACCCTTTTCTATAAGACTTTTTATAATAGTTGCAGTGGATCCTGAAGCTTCTATAAGTTTTTTTACAGCAACCGGTTTCTTTTCAGCAGCATTCAGCTGAAAATAATTTAATACAATTTCCTTTTGTTTATTTGCATTTTTGAGTCTTTCCAATAATTGCCCCAAACCTTGGTCAGTATCATACTGATGGTGAAGCTTTACATAACGCACTAATTTAGGAGTATAGGTTTCATGTACCTCCTCCTCAAGAGTAAGTATATGATTTTCGATCATTTTACGTATTACAGGAAAAACATTCTTCCTGTTCAATATCGCCATTATATCCTGCACTTTTAATGAGGATTGCCGTTGTAAAGCCTGATAAATCAGGAACTCATCATCTGAAAGTTTGCTCTGGTCGATAAAGGATTCTTTATCTTGTGAAATCATAGTCTCACTTTCCAGTAAAAATGCCGATGGCATGGCACCACGATATACATCTCCTATAGCACACATGTAGTAAGAAGCAATCCAAAACCAATGTTCTATTTGGATTTCAGTGACTATCGGTTTATCATCAAGTATTTGATGGATTTCTTTTGCTTCATACAATTCCGGCTTCTGCTGATGGATATCAATGACCAATCCTGTATAAATCTTGCTTTTACCAAAAGGTACTGCAACGCGCATTCCTTTTTTCACATAATGAAATTCATCCTCAGTGATACTATAAGTAAATGTTTTTGCTAGTGAAAGTGGCAGGATTACCTGAATAAAAAACTGCATGTAGATCTAAATTATGGGTTGTATGGCGACTTATTGATCTGTCAAAATTAATCATAATTTATTAAACTCGATACTAAGACCCAGTATTTTCGACTTTGAAGATATCATCTAACTAATCCTATACCAATACTGTGTCCTTCCAAATAAAGAAATTCCTATATACCCCCTAACCTTAAGTTTATCTTTACCTTCCAGATTGATATAACACTTATATAAATTACCACTTTTCGGGTCAAGTATTTTACCTCCACTATATTCATCTCCATCTTTCTGAAGGCCTTTAATCACTATCATGCCCAGAATAGGTTTGCCTTTATCGGTTCCCGGGCAGTTATCACATTTATGATTGCGGTTTTTAACTTCAAGAATATCGTTGACTCGTCCGTAGATCTTTCCATCCTTTTCATAAATTTCGATTACAGACATAGCTTTTCCGGTTACATCATCTACTGTCTTCCATTTCCCAATAACAGTATTCTGTCCAAAAAACATCGTTGTGATAAATAAAGCTACAAGGATTGATAAGCGATTTTTCATAAATTTAGTTATTTAGTAATGGTAATATAATTTCGAAAACAATATAATATAAAGAGCTGCGGCTGGAGTAACTACTAACGCTTATCTAAATTAAATAAGCTTTGCCTCCTTAAGCGGTTAATTGTAGCATTAAGTTCAAAACCCAATAACAATATCATACAATTTATCCAAATGTAAAACATCATTATCAGAAGAGTTCCTATTGATCCATAAAGTTCGTTGTATTTAGAGAACTTGACTACCCAAATACCAAAAAAATAAGAAGAAATTATGATTAAAACGGTAGTAAAAACTGAGCCTATTGAAATAAAAGAACGCTTAACAGTACGTTTAGTTCCAAATTTAAACAGCATAGAAGTCGTTACCAATATCATTAGCATTACAAATATATAACGACCTACAACAATTAACGAAATATTGTCCTCAATAAATCCCGGGATATTAGTACTCCTGATAAACACCTCAAAAACAACAATTATAGCAACTGTCAGTATCAGTAAAAAAGACATTAATAATGACAGCGCCAAGGCGACAACATATTGCCTTAAAAAACCTCTTTTGGCTATAACATGTTTGGAATTCTCAAAACCACCCAATATTGCGTTCAGCCCATTGGCCTGAAGAAAAATAGACAACAGAAAACCGGAAGAAAGTAATCCTTTATAACTGTTGTTCAAAATATCATTTATAATTGAGGCAATAGCCTCATAAGTATTTGGAGGTACGCTTTCTTCTACAAACTTGAGGAAATCCTGCTGAAATCCCTCAATTGGGATATTAGGGATCAGATTCAGAATAAAAAGTAAAAATGGAAATAATGACATAAAGAAACTAAACGCTATAGAACCAGCCCGATATGACAATGCTCCTTCAGCTATTCCCAGAATATACATTTCCAGCAATTCATAAAAAGAAAGTCCTTCCAGCCATGGGAGCTTGATACGTTTCAATAAGTGCATCAGGTTCCTGACCAATGGGATTTTTTCAAGTTTGCCTTCTATCTCCTGTGACATACTCTAAACAGCTTTCAGGCTTAAGTCCATATTATAAACTGAATGTGTCAACGCTCCCGAAGAGATATAATCAACTCCACAGGCAGCATAAAAACTAATTGTGTTTTCATTGATATTACCCGACGATTCCGTCTGACACTTATCCCCTATCAATGCCACGGCTTTTTTAGTATCTTCATAATTGAAGTTATCTATTAAGATCCTGTAAACACCTTCATTCAGTAAAATCTCTTTTATTTCATCAAGGGTCCTCGCTTCTACTATTATCTTTAAATCCAGATTGTTTGCTGTAAGATAAGCTTTGGTCTTCGTAATAGCATTAGTTATACCACCTGCAAAATCGTTATGATTATCTTTTAACATCACCATATCATACAATGCAAACCGATGGTTTTCACCTCCACCTATTTTCACGGCCCATTTCTCAGCCGCGCGAAAACCCGGAGTGGTCTTTCTGGTATCCAATATTTTGGTTTTGGTGTCTTTCAATAGGCTTGTATATTGACTGGTTTTGGTCGCAATAGCGCTCATACGCTGCATTGAGTTCAGCACAACCCTTTCAGATTTCAAAATAGACTGGGAACTTCCGGAAACATGAAATACTACATCTCCATATTTCACTGGCGTACCATCCTCTATAAAGGTTTCTACTTTCAGGTCAGGATCTACAAAGGCAAAAATCATTTTAGCAAAAGCTACTCCGGCAATTATACCATCTTCTTTTACCAAAAGTTTTGCTCTTCCCTGTGCCGAAGCAGGAATACAAGCCAAAGAGCTGTAATCACCCGGACCAACATCTTCTCGTATGGCATTCTCTATAATTAATTGTAATTCTTTTTGGAATTGGATATCAGAAATCATGCTTCAAATTTTACAATTGCTAAAGTACAAAAAACCAATTGGAATAAACATGTAATAATATTAAGATAAAATCCAATATACAAATAGCTGTACTATTTATAAATCAAAGTCCGCCTATTAAATCCAATAATAGAAATTTCAGGCTCTGAATACCAGTATCCATCCTGATTAAGCTCTAATATTAAAACTTATGAGTGAGATTAGGACAAAAATGTTCAATTTAAACAAATTTAAAATATCTTTAACTATTATTGTATTATCATTTTTAACTGCAATTCATAAAATAATGTAATTTCGCACCTATCTAAATCCTATTACTCTAAAATATAATAAATTTACCAAAGGCTCGCTGATTACAAACAATTCGCAAATGAAGAACGAAGAAATACAGAAAATTAAACAACTGCTCTCAACGCCAAAAAAAATAGCTATCATTCCCCACAGAAGTCCAGACGGTGACGCAATGGGCTCAACACTTGGATTATATCATTTTCTCCTGAAATTAAATCACGAACCAGTTGTTATAGCGCCAAATGAATTTCCAGAATTTCTGGCATGGCTACCGTCTTCAGAAAAAGTATTGGTTTTTGAAAAAGACAGAGAGAATACGACCAGGGTGCTCGAAGAAGCAGAAATTATTTTTACACTCGATTTCAATGCACTTCATCGTACCGGAGAAATGGAAAATGTACTTAATAAATTACAGGCTACTTTTATAATGATTGATCATCATCAAAAACCAGATGATTATGCTATGTATATGTATTCCGATACTTCGTTTGGATCAACCTGCGAAATGTTATATAATTTTATAAGTTTTCTTGGAAAGAAAGATCTGATTGACAAAACAATTGCAACATGCATCTATACAGGAATAGTGACTGACTCCGGTTCATTCCGATTTCCTTCAACTACAAGTGCTACCCATAGAATCGTTGCAGACCTGATTGAGCTTGGAATTGACAACAGTGAGGTACATACATTGCTTTTTGACAACAACTCGTATGATAGGCTCCAACTGATTGGTGCTGCACTGCAGAACATGAAACTGATCCCTGAATTTAAAACTTCATACATAACACTTTCCCAGAAGGAACTTGATACCTTCCACTATGTAAAAGGTGATACCGAAGGCATCGTAAATTATGGACTTACAATAAAAGGTATTATTTTTACAGCCATTTTTATAGAACATAAAGATGAAAATATCATCAAGATTTCATTCCGCTCCCAAGGAGATTTCGATGTCAATAAATTTGCCCGGGAACATTTTAATGGTGGCGGGCATATTAATGCAGCCGGGGGAAAATCATACCTGTCGCTAAAAGATACGGTAATTAAGTTTGAAACTATTGTAAAATCAATGCCTAATTAAGAGTATGAATACAATCCAAAAAATAACATTACTTGCTATAGGCCCGTTAATGATTACTGCTTGTTCCCAACAGCAGGCAAGGAAACCAATTTCACAGACTTCGGGTACTTTCATGAAAGAATCAATCGACAGAAATAAAAAACTGATAGCAGGTGAGGAAGCTGTAATTGATTCGATAATTAAAAGCAATCCGAATACAGCATACATAGCATCAAAAAAAGGGTATTGGTATTATTATGTGACCAAAAATGCCACAGACACACTTAGACCTAAAAAAGGAGATATTGCTTATTTTGATTATGATGTCAAGGACATCAAAAATAACGTGATTTATTCTGAAGTAGAATT
>Ga0247742_10001576_pt1 | contig 15722 bp, 12 predicted proteins | sample UWRJL208509C2_FD_180944 | JGI IMG/M metagenome (GOLD analysis project Ga0247742, IMG submission 180944) | Plant litter microbial communities from Arlington Agricultural Research Station in Wisconsin, United States - UWRJ-L208-509C-2 | ecosystem: Environmental > Terrestrial > Plant litter >...
TCTCCGCGAGCAGTTCCGCAACCGACAACTGGCGGATTTTCGCACAGTCGCGGGCGTTGTCGCGCAACGGCAGCGTATTGGTGACCACCAGCTGGTCGAGCTGGGAGCCTTCGATGTTCTGGATCGCGGCACCCGAAAGCACCGGGTGGACGCAGTACGCGACGACCTTGCGTGCGCCCTTTTCCTTCAACGCCGCCGCAGCGGCGCAGAGCGTGCCGGCGGTGTCGACGATGTCGTCCACCAGCACGCAGGTCTTGCCTTCCACGTCGCCGATGATGTTCATGACCGTGGCCACGTTCGCCTTCGGGCGGCGCTTGTCGATGATCGCCAGGTCCGCATCGTCAAGGCGCTTGGCCAGCGCCCGAGCGCGCACCACGCCACCGACGTCGGGGCTGACCACGATCAGGTCATCCATGCTGTGGTGACGCCAGATGTCGGCCAGAAGCACCGGCGAGGCGTACACGTTGTCGACCGGGATGTCGAAAAAGCCCTGGATCTGATCGGCGTGCAGATCGATCGTCAGGACGCGGTCGGCACCGGCCGTCGCGATCATCTTGGCGGCCAGCTTCGCCGTGATGGGCACACGCGCCGAGCGCGGGCGACGATCCTGGCGGGCATAACCGAAATACGGCATCACCGCGGTCACGCTGCCGGCCGATGCGCGCTTGAGCGCGTCGATCAGCACCAGCAGGTCGAACAGGTTCTCCGCACTGGGGGCGCCCGTCGGCTGAATGACGAAGACCTCCTGCTTACGAACGTTTTCCTCGATCTCGATCTGGGCCTCGCCATCGCTGAACCGGCCGATGAGGGCCTTGCCGAGCGGAATACCGAGGCGGGCGGCGACATCGTCGGCAAGCAGGCGGTGCGCATTGCCACTGAACAGCATCGGGGTGGACGTATCCACGTAGGAACTCCTGGCGTGAGAGAGGGATGGATCGGCTCTGCCACCGCGAACGGTGGCTGGGGCGGCAGGATTCGAACCTGCGTATGCGGGAATCAAAATCCCGTGCCTTAACCAGCTTGGCGACGCCCCAACAGTACATTTTGCCGCAGCCCGCGGCCCTTCCCGTCCTTTACGACACGATCCCCGAAGCTTCGAACCGTTGCCGCGCGACATGCAGCGGCGAGGGGTCGATACCCGCTGCCACATGGGCCCTGAAGCCCCTGGGACAGCGCGAGGCGACCGCAAGGGCCGCCTCGTGGGTTCTCGTTTCCAGAAAAATACAGCCACCACTGCCGGACAGGCGCGCCTGGCCGAAGCCACCCAGCCAGTCCAGTGCAGCCGCTACCTGCGGGTGACGCGCGCGAACCACAGGCTCGAAGGCGTTCTCCGCAGAATCCCCGGAAACAAAGGATGAAATTGTCGCCCGCGGGGCATTTCGTGTCAATTCGGTGGCTTTGAAAAGCGCAGCCGTGGGCACGTTTTCGCGCGGGTCCACGACCACGTACCAGCGCCGGGGCAGGCGCATCGGGGTTAGCTGCTCCCCCACGCCCTCGGCCCAGGCGGAGCGCCCCCGGACGAAGACCGGGACATCGGCACCGAGCCGGAGGCCGAGCGCGGCCAGGGCGTCTTCGTCCAGGCCAGTCCGCCACAGCAGGTTCAGGCCGACCAGGACGGACGCCGCATCGGAGCTGCCACCGCCCAGGCCGCCGCCCATGGGGATGCGCTTGGCAACGGCGATATCCGCACCCAGCTCGGTCCGCGTCTCAGCCGCAAGGAGACGAGCGGCCCGAACGGTCAGATCGGCATCCTCGGGGACCCCGCTGATGGGATTGGGTCGGGTGATGACGCCGTCGCCGCGGATCCGCAGGCGCACTTCGTCGCCCCAGTCGAGCAAGCGGAAAACGGTCTGCAACTCATGGTAACCATCGTCGCGACGACCGACGATGCGCAGGAACAGGTTGAGCTTGGCCGGCGCGGGCCACACGGTCCAGTCGCCGTCCGCCAGCGGTGCGAGGGCACGGCTCATGAAGACGCGCAGGTGGTCGGGGAAACCGTTTTCGCGATCCCGCTCGAGGGCCCGGGCAAAAGCCGGCGCATGTTTGTCGACCACGCTGAAGCCATGTTTGGCGTAGAACGGGGCGTTCCAGGGCACGTCGATGAGGGTGCCGAGATCGATCCGGCGATACCCCGCCTCGCGCGCCCACTCGCAGGCATGCTCGAGCAGCGCAGCGCCGATGCCCTTGCCGCCGAACGCCGGGAGAACATCGATTTCCGCCACGCCGATCGCATCCGGCGCACCGTCCGTATCGAGGCAGACGAAGCCCACGATGTCATCGTCGACCGAGGCGACCCACACCAGGCCGCGGACGATCAGCCCACGGACGATATCGCTCGGCAGGGCCATCGACGAATAGGCACGCCATGCCTCGTGCCCGCGGAACAGTTCGACGGCCGCCCGCTCGATGGCGCAGAGGCGCTCGGCGTCGTCCGCGTGAGCGCGGGAGATCTGGAAGTTCATCGGGGACCGGGGTGCCACAGAGGAGCGGAGTATAGCGGCGCGCTATCGACCGAACGACCAGTTCTCGACGGAAAGCCTGACTTTGTAGGGTGCTTTCTCGGCGAAAACCCGTGTCGGCATGGCCGGCTGCCGCGTGACATCCCACTGTTTGTAGTCGACCGTCCAGCCATCCTGCACCAGGCGCGACGGCAGCCGGTCCGCACCGAACGCGATATCCGCCGGCCCGGTGTCGGCTCGCAGACCCAGGGCCCAGCGCTTGAGCTCCGCGAGGGGAATCTGCCAGCCCACCGTGCTCGCCATTAGCGACTCCGCATCGGCGCCGCGACGCGGGCCGCCATCCAGGCCTTCCAGCTCCGCGCCATCCGGACCACCGGTCAGCCGGAACGTACGGCCGGTGATCGGCCCGCGCACGGTGAATTCGTAGCGGTCGCCGTCCTGCCGCCAGGTCAACGAGCCGGAGTTGCTGTCCTTACCGTCACTGACCGACAGCTTGCCTTCGAGGGTCCAGTGATCGGTATCGGCGAGGCCGCGTTCGCGCTGCTCCTGCAGGCCGAGGGTCGCGGCGTCGCCTTGCAGGCGCACCGGGGCCCGGGTCGTGGCGCAGCCGGCAAGCGCGAGGACAGCAAGGCCGATGGCGGCTTTTTGTAGGAGCCGATTCATCGGCGAAGGGTCCTCGCGAGCAGGCCAGCCATGGGCACCATGCCAGGTGGCGATCGCCGATGAATCGGCTCCTACAACTGCGAAAGACGAGACACTGCCTAGGCGCCTCAAGGCTTCAGCTTCCGCTCGGTCCGCTCCAGGGAAGCGTTCTTCGGATCGATGCGACGCACTTCGTTGAGGACCTTGCGGGCCTCGTCGTGTTCACCGCGGTCCCAGAGCACTTCGGCGAGGTGCACGCCGATGTCGGCGTCCTTGCGCTTGAGCCAGGCATTACGCAGGGTGGTTTCAGCCTGGTCGAGCTTGCCCTGGCGGAATTTCAGCCAGCCCCAGGAATCGGCCACGGACGGGTCGTCCGGTCGGGCACTGCGGGCCGCCTCGATCAGGCTTTGCGCCTCGCCGAGGTCGCGGCCGTTATCGGCCAGCGTGTAGCCGAGCGCATTGCTTGCCTCGATATCGCCCGGCTTGATCTCGAGTACCCGGCGGAAGTCGGCGACCGACAGATCGATCTTGCCGGCCTCCGCGTAGGCAAGACCGCGCCCGTAAAGCATGTCGGTGTCGTCGGGTTTGACGCGCAGCGCCTTGTCATACGATGCAGCGGCGGCATCGAACTGACGGGCATCCATGTACAGCTCACCGTCGAGCGCGAAGGCCTTGAGCAACTGCTCGGGGCGATCGGCATAAGTAGTCTGCAGCTCGGCGACGATTTCGTGCGCGTCGTCGTCCTTGCCCTGCATGTGCAGCACGACCGCGCTGCGGACCGAGGCGTCGTAGATGTGTGGATCGTCATCGCCGACCGCGGCGTACCAGTCCAGGGCGTCTTCCTGCTTGCCGAGCAACTCGGCCAGCTGACCCAGGGTGAAGGCGTTGTCGGACTGGACATCGTCGGACCGGTGACGGATTTCGTCGTAGAGCCGCCCCACCGCCGCCTTGTCATTCGCGCGCGCCGCAAGCGTCATCCGCATCGTATAGGTGTCGCCGTCCTGGGGTCCGGTCGCGAGCAGCTTGGCGGCCGCCTTCTCATCACCCCCCTGGGCCAGCACACTGGCGTAGGCCAGGCGGAGGCGGGTGTTCTTCGGATCCTTCGCGACGGCCTTGGCGAACAGCGCCTTCGCCGCGACCTTGTCGCCGGCGCGGAACTTCTGCTGGGCCGCCCAGGCGTAGGTCGTACCATCGTGAAAGCGCGCCATGGCGCCATCGCCGACGGTTTTCGCGTAGTCGTGGCGCCCCAGGTTCTCGCCAAGCTCGCTCATCGCCAGCCATGCACCGGAATCGTTGGGCAGGCGCTGCGGCGTGGCGATCTTCTCCAGCAGCACACCGGCCTGGGCCGCATCGCGCGCGCTCATCAGGGTGCGGCCGATCTCGCGCCAGGCATCCGGATCGCCGGTGGCGATCATGGCATCGAGCTGGCGCTCGGCTTCCACCGTGTCGCCGCGATCCAGCGCCGCCCGCGCCCTGGCTTCGGCCAGCTCGAGCGGCTTGCCATGGAGCACCGCCCAGCGGTCGATCGCCCGGGTCGTGGCCGCCTGGTCATGCACGGCCAGGGCGAGCTCGGTCGCCCGTCCGGCCACGCGGGGGTCGTCGCTGAGCTGGGCCGCCTGGCCATACGCCGTGGCGGCAGCCTTGAGATCGTTGCCGGCCAACGCAAAATCGCCTGCCATGAGCTGGGCCTGGACATCGCGCTCGGGTGGCAGGATCGCCACCTGAAGCCGGTCGAGGGGCTGGACGCCGGTGCGGGTCGCCTTGGGTGCCTCGTGGGGCGCCACGGCACACCCGGCCGCGGCGGCCATCAGGCTGGCCAGGACCACACAATGCCGCAGTTGCTTGAACTTGGACCGACCGCTCAGCACACTAGTCTCCGTCATAATCGATAGGGCGCTGCAAGAGCCACACGCCTTGTTAGCGCACAATGCGCCCTTAGCTTAGCCGACGCCACCGAAGCCGACTCACGCCCGTCATGCCACTCATCGCCCTCGGGCTCAATCACCTCACCGCGCCGGTCAGCCTGCGCGAACAGGTGGCATTCGATGCCGCGGTGGCACCGCAGGCGCTGGACGACCTTGTCCGTCAGCCGGGTGTCGAAGAGGCCATGATCCTCTCCACCTGCAATCGCACCGAGCTGTACTGCAGCGTCACGGAAGGTTTCGAGGCCATACCGGGCCAGTGGTTGTCGCGTCAGCACCGATTGACCCCACAACGGCTGGACGAGTTCCTTTACCGGCACGATGAGCAGGACGCGGTGCGCCACATGTTCCGCGTCGCCACGGGCCTGGACTCCATGGTGCTGGGCGAGCCGCAGATCCTCGGCCAGGTGAAGGACGCCTACCAGCAGGCCCGATCGGCGCAGAGCCTGCGCGCGCCGATGGAACGCCTGCTCCAGCACACGTTCGCCGTGGCCAAGCGGGTCCGCACCGACACCCGCATCGGCGCCCATACGGTGTCCGTGGCCTATACCGCCGTACGCCTGGCCGAGCAGGTCTTCACCGACCTGCGCCAGGCGTGTGTCCTGCTGATCGGCGCCGGCGAGACGATCGAACTGGCGGCCCGGCACCTGACCGACAAGAAAGTGCGCCGCCTCATCGTGGCCAATCGCACCCTCGAAAACGCGCAGGAGCTGGCCGTCCGCCACGGCGGCTATGCCATCGCGCTGGCCGACCTGCCCCGCCACCTCGCCGAAGCGGACATCGTGATCACCTCCACGGCCTCGCGCCTGCCCGTGGTGACGAAGCAGATGGTGGCCGATGCCATCGCCGCGCGCCGCCGTCGGCCGATGTTCATGGTCGACATCGCCGTGCCACGCGACATCGAGCCCGAAGTGGCTCATCTCGACGACGTGTACCTCTATGGTATCGACGACCTCAAGCAGGTGATCGACGAGAACCGCCGCTCGCGCGAGATGGCCGCCCGCGAAGCCGACGCGATCATCGACCTCCAGGTGGATCGCTACATGTCGTGGCGCCGGGCATTGAGCCTGCGCAACCCCGCCGTGGACATGCGCGTCGCTGCCGAGGCGCAGCGCGACGAGGTACTGGCCAAGGCCCAGGCCATGGTGGCCAGGGGCCGGTCGGCGGACGAAGCCCTCGCCTTCCTCGCCAACACCCTGACCAACAAGCTGCTCCACGCCCCCAGCGCGCGCCTGCGGGATGCCGCGCTATCGGGCGATCTCGACCTCCTCCATGCGGCCGGCCGGCTCTACGGACTGGACCCGGACGACGACGTTTCCGCATGATGTGCGGCTCCTGCCACACCTCGTGTCCCGAATGACCCCCTCGATCCGTCGCAAACTCGAAGCCCTGGCCGAACGGCACGAAGAAATCGGCCTGCTGCTCGCCCAGCCGGACGTCCTCGCCGACGGCCAGCGTTTCCGCGACCTCTCGCGCGAATACGCGCAGCTGGAACCGGTTACCCTGTCGCTGAAAGAACACGACACCGCCGAGCGCGAACTGGCCGAGTCCAAAGCCATGCTCGACGACGCCGAGATGCGCGAGATGGCCGCCGACGACATCGCCCGGATCGAAGACCGCCTGCGCGACCTAGATGCCGATCTTCAGGTGCTGCTGCTGCCCACCGACCCACGCGACGAGGGCAACCTCTTCCTGGAAGTGCGCGCGGGAACAGGCGGTGACGAGGCGGCCATCTTCGCCGGCGACCTGTTCCGCATGTATGCCCGCTATGCCGAGCGGCAGCGCTGGAACGTGGAAATCCTGCATGCCAACGAAGGCGAGCACGGCGGGTACAAGGAAGTGGTCGCCCGCGTCGAGGGCCGCGGCGCCTACTCCAAGCTGAAGTTCGAATCGGGGACGCATCGTGTGCAGCGCGTGCCGGAAACGGAGTCGCAGGGGCGCATCCACACCTCGGCGGCCACCGTCGCGATCCTGCCCGAGCAGGACGAGGTCGGCGAGATCGAGATCCGCGATGGCGACCTCAAGGTCGACACCTTCCGTGCCTCCGGCGCCGGCGGCCAGCACGTGAACAAGACGGACTCGGCGATCCGCATCACCCACCTGCCCACGGGCACCGTGGTGGAGTGCCAGGACGAGCGCAGCCAGCACAAGAATCGCGCCCGCGCGATGAGCCTGCTCAAGGCACGCCTGCTCGATGCGGAGCGCAGCAAGCAAAGCGCGGCCCAGGCCGAATCGCGTCGCCTGCAGGTGGGCTCGGGCGATCGCAGCCAACGCATCCGCACCTACAGCTACCCGCAGGGCCGCATTACCGATCACCGCATCAACCTGACCCTCTATCGCTTGCTCGAGACGATGCAGGGCGATCTGGACGAGCTGATCGATACGCTGACCCGCGAACACCAGGCGGATGAGCTGCAAAATCTGATTGGCGGCGGCTGAGAGCATCGCCGCTGAAGCGGCTCCCACAGGGATACCGCAAGCTCTTGTGGGAGCCGATTCATCGGCGATGGGTGCTCGCACCAAACTTACATTTCCTGTTCCACAATGCCGGTCACCTCCCCCGTGGAACGGAACCGAACCGATGGGCAAGAAAAAGAAGAAAGCCTACGAGCACGATCTCGAGGCGCTGCAGGTCGAACTGGTCGGCCTGACGCGCTGGCTCCGTTCCACCGGCAAGCGCATGCTGGTGATCCTCGAAGGACGCGATGCCGCCGGCAAGGGCGGCACCATCAAGGCCATCACCGACAAGCTGGACACTCGCGCCGCGCGTGTGGTCGCCCTGGGCAAGCCGTCGCATACCGAAGAAGGCCAGTGGTACTTCCAGCGTTACGTCACCCAGCTTCCCACCGCCGGTGAGCTCGTGCTGTTCGATCGCAGCTGGTACAACCGCGCCGTGGTCGAGCCCGCCATGGGCTTCTGTACCGACGAGCAGTACGACGCCTTCATGAAGGCCTGTCCCGCGTTCGAAAAACTGCTGACCGACGACGGCATCATCCTGGTCAAGTATTGGTTGTCGGTCGATCAGGAACCGCAGGAAAAGCGCTTCGCCGAGCGCGCCGCCGATCCGCTCAAGCGCTGGAAACTCTCGCCCGTGGACCTCAAGGCCCGCGAGAAGTACGCCGAGATGGGTGACCTTCGAGACGCCATGATCCAGCACACGCATACCGCCGATGCGCCCTGGTTCGTCGCCGACTTCAACGACCAGAAAGAAGGTCGCCTGAACCTGATCCGCCACTTGCTCGACCAGGTGCCCGACAAGCTCACGCCGGACAAGGAGTTCGACCTGCCGCCGCTGAAGGGCAAGCCGAAGAAGGACAAGGTCACCGCCAAGGCGGAAAAGGTACCGAAGGTCTACTGACGCACGGCGGCACGTCGCACGGGCGCCCTGCGTGGCAGGCGTCCGCTGCGCGACAGCCGCAGCCACTGGCGCAAGGCCAGCAGGCCGCCGGCCGATTCGATCATCGCGGCCGGCACCCACATGATCACCCCACCGATGAGCTGGCCGGTAAGCACGTTGAGGGTGAAGGCGCGGCCGCAAATCTCGAAGATCGGGTACAGGTCGGTCTTCGAGAAGGTCACGATGGCACCGGCCACGATCTGCGGTGTCATGGTGATCGCCGGCGACAGGACACGGATGCCCGGGGACATCCGCCCCGGCGGTTTCGGCCGGTGATCCAGCACGATCCACCAGTACGTCAGGCCCGAGAGCACCATCGACCAGTTCATCGCGCGATAGATCCGCCAGTCCAGCATGGCCATGGTCTGCATGTCGGGAATGAGCCAGACCAGGATCAAGGCGACGAAGAACACGGTCACGAAGGCCGGGTTGAACAGGCATCCGGCGGCGATGCGCCACGCGAGCGATTGTCCTGCGCGTCGCAGGCGTACGCGCAGCCCCAGTGGCAGGCCCGCGCGCAACACGGTGCCCGGGTACGCCGCAATCAGCAGCAATGGCGCAAGGTGATGCAGCAACACCTGCTGGATGCGATGCATGAAGAACTCATGCTCGGCGTAGTAATCGAAATACGTATGCAGCGCGATGTACACGATCGCCATGCCCGCCCAGAACGCGGCCTGGCGCAATGGCGTGACACGCAGGCGCCGGGTCCCGGCGATGTACGCCGCCGCGGTGGCGAGAAAGACGATGAGGAACACCCAGGAGAATTCCCAGGGCACGATCCACTTCATGACACCGGCACCCATCCGCTCAGACGACGCGACGGGCGCGACGCGTGCGCCGCCACCCGTAGATCAGGCCGAGCAGGGCCACCAGGCCTGGCACGAGCACGATGTTGATGAACTTCAGGCGCAGGCCGAGGGCATCGATTTCAGCATTGAGCTGGTGCTGCACCTCGCGCAACTCCTTGCCGATAGCCAGCTTGCGCTGCAGGTACTGCTCCACTTCCCGGCGCTGCTCCGCGGTCGCCGTCGTCGGCGCCGTCGTGCCCTTCGCCGGCTGCAGCTCGGCGAGTCGCCGCTGGGTTTCGTAGAGCTCGTTCTCCAGCTCGCGCTTCTTGACCAGGAACTTGCGATCCGCCGCCGCCTGCAATGCCTTGACGCGGGTAAACGGCCGCTGCGAGTTCACCCGCCCGCGGATCGACAACAGGGCCGTCGACCCACCCAGGTTATCGACGAGGTTGGCGACGAAGTCGCCGTTGTTGGCGAACGGCGTCAGCTGCTGCTGGCCGAGCAGCGGCTGCACGTCGATCCACAGGCGATCCGACAGCAGGTCCGTGTCGGCGACCAGCACGATTTCGCCCGGGCCGCTGGCGACAGCCAGGTGTCCCTTCTCGTGACGTTCCGGAAACGCCGTGTGGAAGGTGTCACGCAGACGCGCGGCGAGCAGATAGCGATCATGGGTCGGCTCGTAGTTCTCGAGCAGGCTGGTCGGATCGCTGGCCGAATCGCGCACGCGCTGGGCCGGCACGATGGCCGCCTCGTCCGAGGTCTGCACCAGCGGAATCAAGCGGGCCTTCGTATCCTGCGCGAGCTCGAAGAAGCCGGCCGTCGAAAAGTTGATTCGCTGCAGGCTGGCCGTGACCACGTCCTCGTGGTTGAGGTCCTGTGCACCGAGACCGAGCATGGCCGGGTGGCCGATGCTGTTGCCGTTGAGCTCGATGGTCAGCGCCTGCGAGCGGTCGAGCACGACACGGGTCGGGTCGAAGACGACACCCCAGGCCGGGAACAGGCGCGGCAGATTCGAATCGTGATCGTCGACCGTGCCGTGCGAGTCGATCAGCGGCGCCGTGTCCATCTCCGCATCCGGATCGACAAAGACGACCAGATGGCCTCCGCGCAGGACGAACTGGTCGATCGCGTATTGCGCATCGTCCGACAGATGCTTCGGATGAATGAGTAGCAGCACGTTGATCGACGGATCGACATGGGTGACGCTGTCCGGGTCGATCGTGGTGACGTCGGCCAGCTGGTCCAGCTGGCGCATCAGCGTCCAGGGCGCCTCGCCGATCACCAGGTTGCCCTCCAGCGGCAAGGAGCTCATCACACCCAGCCGTGGCTTCTTCGGCATACCCAGCTCGTAGAGCAGCTTGGCGATGTCGTATTCGACGAAGGATTCGCGCGCCGGATCGAAGAAAGGAATGGCCTGCGGTGCCGTGTCACCGGGGCCGGCACTGCCAACCAGGCCGAAGAACACGCGCTCGCCGTTGCTGCCACCACTGGCAGGCGTGAGACCGTAACTTTCGGCGGCATCCTCGTCATCCGAGTAAGGCACCGGATCGATCACGCGAAGGCGGATCCGGCCATGGGCGCGCACGGCGATCTCGCGCAGCATCTCGTGCACGCGCTGTTCGTAGCTACGCAGCTGAGCAAGGTCGCGCGTGGCGTGATCGGAGAAATACAGGGTCAGTGTGAGTGGCTTGCGCAAGCCATCGACGATGTCGAGGGTGCCAGGCGTGAGGGTATAGACGCGATCCGAGGTGAGATCGACGCGCGCCGTGCGCAGCGACAACGAGCTGATCGCGATCACGACCGTGAAAAGCACGGCGATGCCGAGCAGCGAGATACGCAGCAGGAAGGCACGGGACAGATGCAGGTGACGCGACATGCTCATCGCGTCCTCTTCAGGTCGAGGACCACGACGCTGGCAGCCAGCCAGGCCACGATGGTGGCGAAGAAGTACACCAGGTCACGGAGATCGAGCACGCCGCGCGCGATGGCGCTGGCGTGACGGGCGATGCTCAGCTGGCCCAGCGCACCGATGATCCTCGGCGGCACCGCGTCCTGGAAGAAGTCCAGCACCTGGGGCTGGCCGGAGAGCAGCAGGAGGAAACACACCGCGGCCGTGAGGATGAACGCGATGATCTGGCTACGCGTCGCCGTGGACATGCACGTGCCGATGGCAATGAAGGCGCCGGCCATCAGCCAGCTGCCGACGTAGCCGGCAAGGATCACGCCGTTGTCCGGATCGCCGAGATAGTTCACGGTGATCCAGATCGGGAAGGTCAGGCACAGGCAGATGCCGATGAAGGCCCACGCGGCGAGGAACTTCCCGAGCACGGCCTGCGAGATCGACACCGGCAGGGAAAACAGCAGCTCCAGCGTGCCTGAGGCGCGCTCCTCGGCCCACATGGACATGGTCACCGCGGGGACCAGCACGAGGTAAAGCCAGGGGTGCATGTCGAAGAACGGCTGCAGGTCGGCCAGGCCGCGGTCGTAGAAGTCGCCCGAATAGAACGTCAGCACGCCGGCCATGACCAGGAAAATCACCATGAACACATAGGCCACGGGCGTGACGAAATAGCTCCACAACTCGCGACGCATGATCGCCGTCACGCCGCTCATGGCTGGGCTCCGCGCGGCTGCGTGGTGATCTGGCGGAACACCTCGTCCAGGCGTCCCTGCTCGAGCTGGATCTCCGAGACCTCGAGGTTCTGCGTGCGCAAGAGGGCCTGTACCTCGTCGAGAATGGGCTGGCTGTTTCGGGGAAACACGGTGACGCGCCCGTCGAGCGGATCGACTTCCACCGAAGCGACATGGGGAATACGCGCCAGCATCTCGCGCGACACACCGCTGCCCGGCGCACTGAACGACACCGCCCCGTGATAACGCGAGCGCGCCTCGAGCTCCGCCGGCGTGGCGTCGGCAAGCAGGCGCCCGTTGGCGATGATCGCCACGCGGTTGCAGAGCGCGTGGACTTCCTCGAGCAGGTGCGTGGAAATCAGGATCGTGCGCTCACGAGCCATGGCATCGATCAGCATGCGCACCGAGTGCTTCTGGTTCGGATCGAGGCCGTCCGTCGGCTCGTCGAGCATCAGCACGGGCGGATCGTGAAGGATCGCCTGCGCCAGGCCCACGCGCCGGCGCAGACCTTTCGACAAGGTGCCGATGGTCTGTTCGAGCACGTCTTCGAGTTCCAGCCGCATGACGACTTCATCGAAGCGGCGGAACGCGATGTCCCGGTCCAGGCCCCGCACGCGCACCATGAAGACGAGGAACTCCCGGATCGTCATCTCGCCGTAGCTGGGCGCGCCCTCGGGCAGATAGCCCAGCGCTCGCTTGGCGGCGAGCGGCTCCTTGCGTACGTCGTGGCCGCAGACCCGGGCCGTACCCGAGGTCGGCGCGAGGAACCCTGCAATCATGCGCATGGCCGTCGACTTGCCGGCGCCATTGGGGCCCAACAAGCCAAGCACCTGCCCCGGCTCGGCGCGCAGAGTCAGGGCATCCACCGCGGTCAGCGGCCCATAACAACGAGTGAGTCGTTCGGTCTCGATCATTACTTCGCAGTGTAGCGAGCGCTTTCGGAAAAAGGTTTTCTTGAGGGCCCTGCGCTCGCGGTGCGACGCGAGGCCGCAGGCGAGCCCGCCCAACAAGGCACGCAATAAAAAAGCCCCGCCGTTTTCCGGCGGGGCTTTCAGGTCTCGCTTTACGCGTGACTTACTTCGAGAGCGTCGGCGCGGAGGCCGCCTCGGCCGGAGCCGCGGCGGTGCCTGCCGGGGCCGGGGCCGTCGACGAACCGGCCGGGGCCGCGTCGTCCAGCGTCTGCGGCTTCAGGCCGGCTTCCTGCTCCGGGGTCTGCTCCGGGAGGTTGTCGCCCTGCAGCGGCAGGTAGATCTCGAACTTCTGCTCGTCGTAACCCTCGATGGTGCCGTGGTTATTGGTCGGAGCCTTGGTCTGGATGTCGTAAGCGCGGAACACCACGTCGTCGTACTTGTAGCCGTGGGTCTGCGAGTAGGCTTCGAGCATCTGACGCGTCTGCGGCAGGCCGGCACCGGTGCCGGCCCAGTCGGCCTTGAGGGCCTTGCCGCCGAAGGCCAGCACGGCCTTGACGTTGCCGTCGACGATCACGCGACCGAGCTTGTCCTTGCTGCCCGGCGTCGCCGCGTCGGCAGCGGCCGGAGCCGCGGCGGTCGAGGCTTCGGCCGGGTCCAGCGACGGGCGCTGGGCGGCAGTGATCTCGACATCCTGGCCATTGATCTTCAGCGTGGTGGCGTCGATCTCGGCGGCCACGTCGAAGGTGTAGTTCTGGTCACCCCAGCTCGTGGTGATCGTGATGCGCGGGCTGGTGATGTTCACGCCCAGCTTCTTGGCGGTCGCCTGGATCTCGGCCATCGCCTTGTCCGACGCGGTATCGACATCGTCGAGGGTGCGCGGCGCGGTGGTGGAGACGAACAGGATCGGCTTGGCCGGCTGATCGACGATCGACGGAACCATCTTGCTGTAGTCGATGTTGGGGATCGACGCCATCAGGTTCTGCAGATTGGACAGGCTGAACTGGATCAGCGCGTCCGGATCGCCGTGGATGTACAGGTTCGAGAAGCGGTTGACCAGGTTGAAACCGTACGAGACATCGTAGGCCCAGTTGACCTTGACCAGCTTCTGGCTGCGACCGGTGCGCTCCAGCTTGATCGTGAACTTCTTGTCGTTACCGCGCCAGCCATTGTCCAGGTTCCAGACAATCGTGCCCTTGCCGGCGTCGGAGATCTGGGCGAAGCCCGGATCGATAGAGGCGATCTCGAGGGAGCCGTCGCCGACCTTCGGGTCGGAAGCCTTCCACGCAATCTTTGCACCCGGGCCGTACGCCTTACCCGACAGCTCGAACTGCACCTTCGAATCGAAGGAGCGCAGCACGGTGTAGTCGGGGAAGCGACGGAAGTTGCTGAAAACGTCGTAAACCTGACGCAGATCCTTGCTGATCAGCATTTCGCGCTCAACATGTCCAGTTGAGGGCATAGCAACGCCGACCACGACACCGAGTACGGCGACGATGACGAGGGCGACAATAAATTCTAACAGACGCGTCATTCCACGGTTCTCCGAACGTCTTACGAACGGGTTTTACGCACGGCCATGGACGCCATACGCTCACCCCTGAAGAATCGGCCCGTGGCAGGGGTTCGCCCGCGCCGAAAGAGCCGATGGTACTTGCTCGCGGCGGGGAACGCCATTGGGTGCCCTGCCCTTTTTCGCAAGCGGGTACAAGGCGATTTTCGGCCGCCGGGGCCCAACCGGGCCTGGCGGTCAGCGCCGGGTCAGACGATACCCAGCTCCAGAGCCTTCAGGACGGCCCGCGTGCGGTCGCGGACCCCCAGCTTGGACAGGATGTTGGAGACGTGGTTTTTCACCGTGCCTTCGGCCACGCGCAGCGAATTGGCGATTTCCTTGTTGCTGTAGCCGCCCGACAGCAGGCGCAGGATCTCGGTCTCACGTTCGGTGAGGGGGTCGGGCTGCTCGAGGCTGGAAAACTGGTTCTGGATGCGCCCCACGCCTGCCAGGAGGCGCTGGGTCACCATCGGCGCCACCAGCGACCCGCCCGCGGCCACCGTGCGTACCGCTTCCACCAGCTGATCGAGCGAGACGTCCTTGAGCAGGTAGCCGCGCGCGCCGGCCTTGAGTCCGGCCAGCACGAGCTGGTCGTCGTCGAAGGTGGTCAGGATGATGGTCGGTGGCAGTTCGTTACGTCCGCCGAGCGTCTGGAGTACGTCCAGGCCGCTCATGTTGGGCATCCGCAGGTCGAGCAGCACCACGTCGGGGCGGATCTGCGGAATGGTCTGCACGGCCTGCGCGCCATCGGCGCATTCGGCGATGACGCGGATATCCCCCGCAAGGTCGAGCAGCGAGCGAATGCCCTGGCGAACCAGGTTCTGATCGTCAACGAGACAGACGGAGATCATGAATGACCCTCGGAAGGAAGAGGAATTGTGGCACGGGGCGTAAGGTCCGGATCGTCGACCAGGCCCTGTTCCAGCGCGGGCCGCGCTGGCGCGTGGGCCAGGGTCGGCTCCTCGCCCAGGGGTAACCGCGCAATCAGGGCGAAGCCGCCTTCCGCGCCGGTCCGGAACGTCACGGTGCCACCGAACTCGGCGAGGCGCTCACGCATGCCGTTGAGGCCGTTACCCGGGCGGACCGCGCCACTGCCGTCGCCGCGACCGTCGTCGCGCGCCTCCAGGCAGAGTTCGTCGGGACCGGTGTGGCGGAAGGTCAGCCACAGGTGGCGGGCATGCGCGTGGCGCACTGTATTGGTAAGGATTTCCTGCACGCAGCGCAGCAGCATCTGCGCGCGGCGAGGATCTTCGACGCCGAAACGTGGCGGCACGCTCAACTGCACCTGGAGCCCCGGCACGCCCTCGATCAGGCTGCGCACCGCCTGGGTCAGGTCGATCGCATCGTCCTGGCGTAGCTCGCTGACCACCTCGCGCACGTCGGCCAGGAGTTGCTTGGCGGTGCGCTGGGCCTTGAGGAC
>Ga0247742_10001577_pt1 | contig 15722 bp, 14 predicted proteins | sample UWRJL208509C2_FD_180944 | JGI IMG/M metagenome (GOLD analysis project Ga0247742, IMG submission 180944) | Plant litter microbial communities from Arlington Agricultural Research Station in Wisconsin, United States - UWRJ-L208-509C-2 | ecosystem: Environmental > Terrestrial > Plant litter >...
CCAACAAGCCCTCACCCAACTCGTCAACGAAGGTGTGTTGCCTGAAGGCCTGACGCCGGCGATCCAGGTGGAAAATACCCGCGACAAGACCCACGGTGATTTCGCCAGCAACATCGCGATGATGCTGGCCAAGCCGGCCGGCCTGAAGCCGCGCGACCTGGCGGAAAAAATCATCGCCGCGCTGCCGGCCGACCCGCAGGTGACCAAGGCTGAAATCGCCGGCCCAGGCTTCATCAACTTCTTCCAGAACACCCAGGCCCTGGCTTCGCGCCTGGACGCGGCCCTGGCCGACGCGAAAATCGGCGTGCGCAAGGCCGGCCCGGCACAGCGCGTGGCCATCGACCTGTCGGCACCGAACCTGGCCAAGGAAATGCACGTGGGCCACCTGCGCTCCACCATCATCGGTGACGGCGTGGCGCGGGTCCTGGAGTTCCTCGGCGATGACGTGATCCGCCAGAACCACGTGGGCGACTGGGGTACCCAGTTCGGCATGTTGATGGCCTATCTGCAGGAAAACCCGATCACCAGCAACGAGCTGTCGGACCTGGAGAACTTCTACCGCGCCGCCAAGAAGCGTTTCGATGAATCCGAAGAATTCGCCGACCGTGCCCGTGGCCTGGTGGTCAAGCTGCAAGCCGGCGATGCCGAATGCCTGGAACTGTGGGGCCGCTTCCGCGAGATCTCGCTGTCCCACTGCCAGGAAATCTACGAGCTGCTCAACGTCAAATTGACCATGGCCGACGTGATGGGCGAAAGCGCCTACAACGACGACCTGATCAACGTGGTCAACGACCTCAAGGCCAAGGGCCTGCTGGTTGAAAGCAACGGCGCGCAGTGCGTGTTCCTCGAAGAATTCAAGACCGCCGACGGCGACCCGCTGCCGGTGATCATCGTCAAGGCCGATGGCGGCTACCTCTACGCCACCACCGACCTCGCCGCCGTGCGCTACCGCAGCGGCGTGCTGAAAGCCGACCGTGCCCTGTATTTCGTTGACCAGCGCCAGGCCCTGCACTTCCAGCAAGTGTTCGAAGTGGCGCGCCGCGCCGGTTTCGTGACCCACCCGATGCAGATGGAACACATGGGCTTCGGCACCATGAACGGCGCCGATGGCCGCCCGTTCAAGACCCGTGACGGCGGCACCGTGAAGCTGATCGACCTGCTGAACGAAGCCCAGGACCGCGCCTACAACCTGGTGAAGGAAAAGAACCCGGAGCTGGCCGAAGCCGACCTGCGCAACATCGCCCGCGTCGTGGGGATTGGCGCGGTGAAATACGCCGACCTGTCCAAGCACCGCACCAGCGACTACAGCTTCAACTTCGAATTGATGCTCAACTTCGAAGGCAACACCGCGCCGTACCTGCTGTATGCCTACACGCGGGTGGCCGGTGTGTTCCGCAAGCTGGGCAAGGACTTCAGCGAAGTCGAAGGCCAGATCAACCTTGAGGCGCCACACGAGCAGGAACTGGCCGCCAAGCTGGCGCAATTCGGCGAAGTGCTGAACAGCGTCGGCGAGAAAGGCACACCGCACATCCTCTGCACCTATTTGTACGAAGTCGCCGGTTTGTTCTCCAGCTTCTACGAGAACTGCCCGATCCTGACCGCAGACGACGAAGCCCAAAAGCAGAGCCGCCTGCGCCTCGCCGCACTGGCAGGACGGACCCTCAAGCAAGGCCTGGAATTGTTGGGCCTGGAAACTCTGGAGCGTATGTAAGTTGGCTGCCAAGAAAAAACCTGCACCCAAGCGCGGCGCCAGCCGCTACCAGGCACCGGCGAAGAAGCCTATTCCGGGCTGGTTGTGGATGGCCATCGGCCTGACGGTCGGCGCGTTTGTGGTGTTCCTGATGAAGCTCGACCCGGGCAAGGGCGATGACGTCAAACGGGTCAAGCAAGAACAGCAGAAGGCCACGAAAATGGCCGAGGCGAACAAGACACCGCCTAGCCCGACTGCGCCGGTGAAGCCGAAGTACGACTTCTACACGCTGCTGCCGGAATCGGAAGTGATCGTGCCGCCGGACGCCGTGCCGGAGAAAACCCTGCCGACGCCGCAGCCGGTGCCGACTACGCCGGTTACCCCGGCGGAAGCAGCGAAGATCGACACGGCCCGGGCCCAGGCTGCGCTGGCCGGGATTACCCCGCCGCCACCGCCGCCGGTCGCCACCACCAAGGCCGCGCCCGTGACCAAGTTCTTCCTGCAGGCGGGCTCGTTCCCGAAACAGGCGGATGCGGACCGTGTGCGCGCGCAGATTATTCTGTTGGGACAGGCGGTGACGGTGGAGTCCGGGACGGTTAAGGATGCGACCTGGTATCGCGTGCTGGTGGGGCCGTTCAGCAACCGTGAACAGCTGACCGTGGCGCAGAAGCAACTGGCCGGCGCCGGGTTTAGCAACCTGTTGTTACAACAACGCCAGAGCCGCTGATTCCGGAAACAGCATCGGGTTAATGTGGGAGCGGGCTTGCTCGCGAATGCGGTAGATCAGTCAATATTTTAGGTGACTGACACACCGCATTCGCGAGCAAGCCCGCTCCCACATTTGATTTTCATCGGCCTCAGGACCGAGTCCGACACATAAACACCACTCGTCCGCCCTCCCGTCCTACAGTTGAAATCCCCCCCGCCACCCCCATATGAGTTCCATCAGGGCATTTTCGCCCCGCAGCGTGGAGACTCTCCCCTTGACCACCATCGTTTCAGTTCGCCGCCACGGCAAAGTCGTCATGGGCGGCGACGGCCAGGTTTCACTTGGCAATACCGTGATGAAAGGCAACGCGAAAAAAGTCCGTCGTCTGTACCACGGCCAGGTCCTCGCCGGTTTCGCCGGCGCCACCGCTGACGCCTTTACCCTGTTCGAGCGCTTTGAAGGCCAACTTGAGAAGCACCAGGGCCATCTGGTCCGTGCCGCCGTCGAACTCGCCAAAGAATGGCGCACCGACCGCTCCCTCAGCCGCCTGGAAGCCATGCTGGCCGTCGCCAACAAAGACGCCTCCCTGATCATCACCGGCAACGGCGACGTGGTTGAACCCGAAGAAGGCCTGATCGCCATGGGCTCCGGCGGCGGCTACGCACAAGCGGCGGCCAGCGCCCTGCTGAAGAAAACCGACCTGTCGGCCCGGGAAATCGTCGAGACTGCCCTGGGTATCGCTGGCGACATCTGTGTCTTCACCAACCACAACCTGACCATTGAGGAGCAGGACCTCGCCGAGTAAGCCGCAGGCTTATTCCCGCTTGAGGACCGCCAATTACTATGTCCATGACTCCCCGCGAAATCGTCCATGAACTCAATCGCCATATCATCGGCCAGGACGATGCCAAGCGCGCCGTTGCCATCGCCCTGCGTAACCGCTGGCGCCGGATGCAACTGCCCGAAGAATTGCGCGTTGAAGTAACCCCCAAGAACATCCTGATGATCGGCCCGACCGGTGTCGGTAAAACCGAGATCGCCCGGCGCCTGGCCAAGCTGGCCAATGCGCCGTTCATCAAGGTCGAAGCCACCAAGTTCACCGAAGTGGGCTATGTGGGCCGTGACGTCGAGTCGATCATTCGTGACCTGGCCGACGCTGCCCTGAAGCTGCTGCGCGAACAGGAAATGACCAAGGTCAGCCATCGCGCCGAAGACGCCGCTGAAGAACGCATCCTCGACGCCTTGCTGCCACCGGCACGCATGGGCTTCAACGAAGACGCCGCGCCAAGCTCGGATTCCAACACCCGCCAGCTGTTCCGCAAGCGCCTGCGTGAAGGCCAGCTGGACGACAAGGAAATCGAGATCGAGGTCGCCGAAGTGTCCGGTGTCGACATCTCCGCACCGCCTGGCATGGAAGAAATGACCAGCCAGTTGCAGAACCTGTTCGCCAACATGGGCAAGGGCAAGAAGAAAAGCCGCAAGCTCAAGGTGAAGGAAGCGCTGAAACTGGTGCGTGACGAAGAGGCCGGGCGCCTGGTCAATGAGGAAGAACTCAAGGCCAAGGCCCTGGAAGCAGTCGAGCAGCACGGCATCGTGTTCATCGACGAGATCGACAAGGTGGCCAAGCGCGGCAATTCCGGCGGCGTCGACGTGTCCCGCGAAGGCGTGCAGCGCGACCTGCTGCCGCTGATCGAAGGTTGCACCGTCAACACCAAGCTGGGCATGGTCAAGACCGACCACATCCTGTTTATCGCGTCCGGTGCCTTCCACCTGAGCAAGCCAAGCGACCTGGTGCCGGAGCTGCAAGGTCGCCTGCCGATTCGCGTTGAACTGAAAGCGCTGACGCCGGGCGATTTCGAACGCATCCTCAGCGAGCCGCACGCGTCGCTGACCGAGCAATACCGCGAGCTGCTGAAAACCGAAGGCCTGGGGATTGAGTTCCTGCCGGACGGTATCAAGCGTCTGGCGGAGATTGCCTGGCAGGTCAACGAGAAGACCGAGAACATCGGTGCCCGTCGCTTGCACACCCTGCTTGAGCGCCTGCTGGAGGAAGTGTCCTTCAGTGCCGGCGACATGGCGGGCGCGCAGAATGGCGTGGCAATCAAGATCGACGCCGACTACGTCAACAGCCACCTGGGCGAATTGGCGCAGAACGAAGATCTGTCTCGTTATATCCTGTAAGCCTCACGCAGGAACCGCTCTGCTTTAATGTGGGAGCGGGCTTGCTCGCGAATGCGGTGGGTCAGTTTATGCAACGGTGACTGACCCACCGCATTCGCGAGCAAGCCCGCTCCCACAGTTTAAAGCCGGTTCCTTCAGGATCATCTCTGAGCGGTTCCCCAAATGACCAAACTGCCTACCGCCATCAACCTGCACAAAGCCTCCAGGACCCTGGGCCTCACCTACGGTCCCGACGAGGTGTATCAACTGCCCGCCGAATTCCTTCGCGTGCACTCCCCCTCCGCCGAGGTCCAGGGCCACGGCAAACCGATCCTGCAATTCGGCAAGCTCAATGTCGGCTTGACCAAGATCGAACCCGCCGGCCAATACGCACTGAAATTGACCTTCGACGATGGCCATGACAGCGGATTGTTCACCTGGGACTACCTCTATCAACTGGCCGTGCGTCAGGACGCGCTGTGGGCTGACTATCTTGCCGAGCTGAAAGCCGCCGGAAAAACCCGCGACCCGAGCCAGTCGGTCGTGCGGCTGATGCTCTAGCCCAGGCCTCTTGCTCATTAGTGGGCATTTTCTAATTCCATCTGCTTGAATGCCCCTCTGTCGTGGCCAACGATTGGCCCGCTTGCGAAAAAAATTAAACTCGGGTAACCAATGGAACTGGCAAGTTCCCTGCATTTGACGATGCGGTATTAACGGTCACCCGAGCAGTAGTACCAGGCTGTGCTGTGTGGCAAGTAGTGGTACACAGCGGTACCCGGTACTCGTCTGTCGGACAATGGAGCGTCGTAGATGAGTAACAAGAACAACGATGACTTGAAACGCCAGGCCTCGGAAAACACCCTGGGGCTGAACCCGATCATCGCGTTACGGAAAAAGGATTTACTGGCATCCGCTCGGATGGTGCTGACCCAGGCCATCAAACAACCGTTGCACAGCGTCAAGCATGTCGCCCATTTCGGCGTCGAATTGAAGAACGTGGTGTTCGGCAAATCACAGCTGACACCCGAGGCCGACGACCGTCGTTTCAACGACCCGGCGTGGACCCAGAACCCGCTCTACAAACGTTACCTGCAAACCTACCTGGCGTGGCGCAAGGAGCTGCACGACTGGATCGGTGACAGCAACCTGTCGGAACACGACATCAGCCGCGGCCACTTCGTCATCAACCTGATGACCGAAGCCATGGCGCCCACCAACAGCGCAGCCAACCCGGCGGCGGTCAAACGCTTCTTTGAAACCGGCGGCAAGAGCCTGCTGGATGGCCTGTCCAACCTGGCCAAGGACATGGTGCACAACGGCGGCATGCCGAGCCAGGTCAACATGGGCGCCTTTGAAGTGGGCAAGAGCCTGGGCACCACCGAAGGCGCCGTAGTGTTTCGCAACGATGTGCTGGAGCTGATCCAGTACCGGCCGATCACCGAGCAGGTGCACGAACGCCCGCTGCTGGTGGTGCCGCCGCAGATCAACAAGTTCTATGTATTCGACCTGAGCCCGGACAAGAGCCTGGCGCGCTTCTGCCTGCGCAATAACCAGCAGACGTTTATCGTCAGTTGGCGCAACCCGACCAAGGCCCAGCGCGAGTGGGGCCTGTCGACCTACATCGAGGCGCTGAAAGAAGCGGTGGATGTGGTGAGCGCGATCACCGGCAGCAAAGACATCAACATGCTCGGCGCCTGCTCCGGCGGCATCACCTGCACCGCCCTGCTGGGCCACTACGCGGCGCTGGGCGAGAAGAAGGTCAACGCCCTGACCCTGCTGGTGAGCGTGCTGGACACCACCCTGGACACCCAGGTGGCGTTGTTCGTCGACGAACAGACCCTGGAAGCAGCCAAGCGCCATTCCTACCAGGCCGGTGTGCTGGAAGGCCGCGACATGGCCAAGGTGTTTGCCTGGATGCGCCCCAATGACCTGATCTGGAACTACTGGGTCAACAACTACCTGCTGGGCAACGAGCCACCGGTGTTCGACATCCTGTTCTGGAACAACGACACCACCCGCTTGCCGGCCGCGTTCCATGGCGACCTGATCGAACTGTTCAAGAACAATCCCTTGGTGCGCGCCAATGCCCTGGAAGTGTGCGGCACGCCGATCGACCTGAAGCAGGTCACTGCCGATATTTATTCTTTGGCCGGCACCAACGACCACATCACACCGTGGCAGTCCTGCTACAAGTCGGCGCAGCTGTTTGGCGGCAAGGTGGAGTTTGTGCTGTCCAGCAGCGGGCATATCCAGAGCATTCTGAACCCGCCGGGCAATCCCAAGTCGCGTTACCAGACCAGCGATACGATGCCGGGCAAGGCCCTGGACTGGCAGGAGAACGCCACCAAGCACACCGATTCGTGGTGGTTGCATTGGCAGGCGTGGCAGGCGGAGCGGTCGGGCAAGTTGAAGAAGGCGCCTGCGAACCTGGGCAACAAGACTTATGCAGCGGCGGAAGCGGCGCCGGGCACATACGTTCACGAAAGGTAGGCGGGAATGGGATCAAATGTGGGAGCTGGCTTGCCTGCGATGGCATCAACTCGGTGTGCCTGATACACCGTAGCGTCTGCATCGCAGGCAAGCCAGCTCCCACATTGACCGTGTTCCCGCAGGGAAATAGCGCCACTTTGCAGGGTAAGCCCATGCCGCAACCGTTCATCTTCCGTACCATCGACCTGGATGGCCAAGCCATCCGCACGGCGGTACGCCCGGGCAAGCCTCACTTGACGCCGCTGCTGATTTTCAATGGCATCGGCGCCAACCTTGAGCTGGTGTTTCCGTTCGTCCAGGCCCTGGACCCGGACCTGGAAGTGATTGCCTTTGATGTGCCAGGCGTCGGCGGCTCGTCGACCCCCAGCCGGCCTTATCGCTTTCCCGGCCTGGCCAAACTCACCGCGCGCATGCTCGATTACCTGGACTATGGCCAGGTCAACGCGGTGGGCGTTTCCTGGGGCGGCGCGCTGGCGCAGCAGTTCGCCTATGACTATCCGGAACGCTGCAAGAAGCTGATTCTGGCCGCCACCGCCGCCGGTGCCTTCATGGTGCCGGGCAAGCCGAAAGTCTTGTGGCTGATGGCCAGCCCCCGGCGTTATATCCAACCGTCCCACGTGGTGCGCATTGCACCGATGATCTACGGCGGCTCCTTCCGTCGGGATTCGAAACTGGCCGCCGAACACGCGAGCAAAGTGCGTTCGGCGGGCAAGCTGGGTTACTACTGGCAACTGTTCGCCGGGCTTGGCTGGACCAGCATCCACTGGCTGCACAAGATCAAGCAGCCGACCCTGGTGCTGGCCGGCGACGACGACCCACTGATCCCGCTGATCAACATGCGCATGCTGGCCTGGCGTATTCCCAACGCCCAATTGCACATCATCGACGACGGCCATCTGTTCCTGATTACCCGGGCCGAGGCCGTGGCGCCGATCATCATGAAGTTTCTCCAGGAGGAACGCCTGAGGGCGGTGATTCACCCGCAACCCGCACTTTAGACGGCGGTGGTCAGGACGACCGCGCCGCGCAACTTGGCCAGAACCGACTATGGTTCTGAATTGGCGTGCTTGTTGATGGCTTGACGAAGGAGTGTTGGCGCATGCGAGAAAGACCCGTATCGAACCCGGTGCCCACACCCGCCGCGTTCATCAATATTGAAAGTGCGATCACCGGCCTGCGCGGCCGGGATTTGCTCTCGACCCTGCGCAGCGTCGCCGCACACGGCTTGCGCAATCCGGTGCACACCGCCCGCCACGCCTTGAAGTTGGGCGGGCAATTGGGCCGCGTGCTGCTCGGGGAAACGGTGCACGAGCCGAACCCGAAGGACAGCCGCTTCGCCGACCCGACCTGGCAGCTCAACCCGTTTTATCGGCGCAGCCTGCAAGCCTACCTGAGCTGGCAAAAACAGACCCGCCACTGGATCGACGACAGCAACCTCAGCGCCGACGACCGGGCGCGGGCGCACTTTGCCTTTGCCCTGCTCAACGATGCGGTGTCGCCATCCAACACCCTGCTCAACCCGCTGGCGATCAAGGAGCTGCTCAACTCCGGCGGCAACAGCGTGGTGCGTGGCGTCAGCAACCTGTTCGACGACCTGCTGCACAACAACGGCTTGCCGCGCCAAGTCACCAAGCAGGCCTTTGAAGTCGGCAAGACGGTGGCCACCACACCCGGTTCGGTGGTGTTTCGCAATGAACTGCTGGAGCTGATCCAGTACAAGCCCATGAGCGAAAAACAGTACGCCAAGCCGCTGCTGGTGGTGCCGCCGCAAATCAACAAGTACTACATTTTCGACCTGAGCCCGAACAACAGCTTCGTCCAGTTCGCCCTGAAAAATGGCCTGCAAGTGTTTATGGTCAGCTGGCGCAACCCGGATGTACGCCACCGCGAATGGGGCTTGTCCACCTACGTCGCGGCTTTGGAAGAAGCGCTGAACGTAACCCGCGCAATCACCGGCGCCCGTGAGGTCAACCTGATGGGCGCCTGCGCCGGTGGCCTGACCATCGCCGCGCTGCAAGGCCATCTGCAGGCCAAGCGCCAGCTGCGCCGCATCTCCAGCGCCAGCTACCTGGTGAGCCTGCTGGACAGCCAGATCGACAGCCCCGCCACCCTGTTTGCCGACGAACAGACGCTGGAAGCCGCCAAGCGCCGCTCTTACCAGCAAGGCGTACTCGACGGCCGGGACATGGCCAAGGTATTCGCCTGGATGCGTCCCAACGACCTGATCTGGAACTACTGGATCAACAATTACCTGCTGGGCAAGGAACCGCCGGCCTTCGACATCCTGTACTGGAACAACGACAACACCCGCCTGCCCGCCGCGCTGCATGGCGACTTGCTGGACTTCTTCAAGCACAACCCGCTGAGCCACGCCGGCGGCCTGGAGGTGTGCGGCACGCCCGTCGACTTGCAGAAGGTGACGGTGGACAGCTTCAGCGTGGGCGGCATCAACGACCACATCACGCCGTGGGACGCGGTGTACCGCTCCACCCAGCTGCTGGGCGGCGACAAGCGCTTCATTCTGTCCAACAGCGGGCATGTCCAGAGCATCCTCAACCCGCCAGGCAACCCCAAGGCCAACTACGTCGAGAACCTCAAGCTGAGCAGCGACCCGCGCGCCTGGTACTACGACGCCAATCATGTCGAGGGCAGCTGGTGGCCCAACTGGCTGGCGTGGATCCAGCAGCGCTCCGGTGTGCAGCGCGAAACACTGACCGCCCTGGGCAACCAGAATTACCCACCGATGGAAGCGGCGCCGGGCACCTATGTGCGAGTCCGCTGAGCCCCACGACGACTTTAAGAAGACTGGATGAAGACCCGCGACCGTATCCTTGAATGTGCCTTGCAGTTGTTCAACCACAAGGGCGAGCCGAACGTGTCGACCATGGAGGTGGCCAATGAAATGGGGATCAGCCCCGGCAATCTCTATTACCACTTCCATGGCAAGGAACCGTTGGTGCTCGGGCTGTTCGAGCGCTTTCAAAACGAATTGGCGCCGTTGCTCGATCCGCCGGAAGACGCACAACTGGCGGCCGAGGATTACTGGCTGTTCCTGCACCTGATCGTGGAGCGCATGGCGCACTATCGGTTTCTGTTCCAGGACCTGTCGAACCTGGCGGGCCGCTTGCCGAAACTGGCCAAGGGCATCCGCAACCTGCTGACGGCGCTCAAGCGCACGCTGGCCTCGTTGCTGGCCCGCCTCAAGACGGATGGGCAACTGGTCAGTGAAACCCAGGCGCTGGGGCAGTTGGTGGAACAGATCACCATGACCTTGCTGTTTTCCCTGGACTACCAGCGGATTCTCGACCGAGAAGGTGAGGTGCGGGTGGTGGTGTACCAGATCATGATGCTGGTGGCCCCGCATCTGCTGATGCCGGCGAGGCTGGCGACAGAGAGGTTGGCGCTGCGCTACCTGGACGACGCGGACTAAAATGTGGGAGCGGGCTTGCTCGCGAAAGCGGAGTGTCAGTCAATACATGTGTGACTGATCCACCGCTTTCGCGAGCAAGCCCGCTCCCACATTGGATTTGTGTTGTTCTGTAGATTCCATAAAAAACGCCCGACCTTCGCAGGCCGGGCGTTTTTATGTGTCCCGTAAAAATCAGGACTGACTGGTAGGCGTCGGGGTTGCCGGCGTTGCAGTCGGGGTAGCAGCAGGCGTCGGTGGCGTGACCGAGTTGGTCGCCGGCGCTGCAGTTGCAGGCTTGGCCGCTACCGCTGGCTTCGGCGCTGCTGGCTTTTTGGCTACGGCCGGCTTCTTCGCTGCAGCCGGTTTTGCAGCTGGCTTGGCCGCTGCAGGTTTTGCAGCCGCAGGCTTGGCGGCGGGTTTGGCAGCAACCGGCTTGGCTGCAGGTTTCGCAGCGGCTGGCTTGGCAGCAGGCTTCGCTGCAGCAGGCTTCGCTGCAGCAGGTTTGGCGGCAGCGGTTTTCGCCGCTGGCTTGGCTGCTGCTTTTGCTGCCGGCTTGGCTGCAGGTTTCGCCGCAGGTTTTGCAGCTGCTTTAGCGGCCACTGGTTTAGCGGCAGGCTTGGCGGCCGGTTTAGCCGCTGCGGTTTTCGCCGCAGGCTTGGCAGCCGGTTTTGCAGCAGCTTTGGCCGGCGCCTTGGCGGCGGGCTTGGCTGCCGGTTTGGCGGCGGCCTTGACCAGCGGTTTAGCGGCGGTTTTAGCAGCAGGCTTGGCTGCGGCAGTTTTTGCGGCAGGCTTGGCAGCCGGTTTAGCCGCTGCAGTTTTAGCCGCAACTGGCGCAGCTTTAAGGCCGGTGAGTTTTTCGATTTGCCTGGTCAAGGTATCGACCTTGCTGTGCAGCGCTTTCACTTCAGTACGGCTAGGTACGCCCAGTCGCGAAATGGCACTGTTCAGGCGCTTGTCAAAAGCCCCTTCCAGTTCGCCCCACTTGTCGCTGATACGTGATTTGGCAGAACCGGCGGAAGCCTTTGCCGCATCGACTTGTTTACCCACTGTGCTCTTGGTCAACTTCTCGGCCTTCTCGCCGTCTTTAACCAAAGTCTCGAAGTATTTACCGCCGTCACTGCTCACCTTCGAGTACACGCCTAAACCGGCCAGCCAGATCTTGCGGGAGTATTTTTCAACTTCCCCGATCCACGAGCTGCCTTCTTTATCAGTAGTCTTTTTACCAGCCATCCCGTTGTCTCCTTAGTGTTTACGCGCGACACGTTCGAGCAATGCCGTCAGCTCATCGAGCTTAGCAGAGAGTGTCTCCACGTCATGTTTAGACGGAATGCCGATCCGATTCAAGGCACTTCCAACACGACTATCAAAAGCGCTTTCAACTTTATCCAGTTGCACTTCGACTCGACCTTTGACGCCGAAGACTTCGCTCTTGACTTGATCAATCTGACTGTTGGCTGCATCAAGTTGTTCAATCACAACTTTTTTGCCTTTAGTTTCAACATGTTGACCAGTCTTAACCAGCTCTTTGAAGTACTCGGCGCCCTCGCTTCCGACCTTGGCGTAAGCCCCCAAACCGGCCAGCCAGATCTTGCGGGCATAGGATTTAACGTCAGTCAGGGCGTTAGTTCCGGTAGCAATTTTTTTCTTCAAAATAACTTTGGCCATGGTGCACCTCACGCATAAAGGGGGGAGGAACTGCCCACAGAAGTTGGGGGCTTGGGCACAAAGTAGGCAGAAAAATTAGAATCGGCACCCTAAGAAGGTCGCAAATCAGGCCAGGGCTTTATCCAGCGCCTTCTCGATTTCGGACTTGATGGTGCCACTCATGGCCGACATCAACAGCCCCAGTTCGACTTCGATGCGCAGAGAATCTTCAGCCACTTTCACGGTGCCTTTAACGCCCGAACGTTTGAGGTTCAGTGTGTCGCCGGCCCACGAAGACTCCAGGCCATATTGATCCTTGAGTTTACTCGCCAACTTGTCGGCTTTTTCTCGGGCAGCGTCTTTGCCCAGCGTGTGAGCACGTTCAACCTGTATACGGGCCATTTGAATGACTCCTCGTTATAGAGACTTGTCGACCCGCCATGCGGCAAAAGGTCTCGGTGGCCACCTATCTTACCTTCAGCCTTGCCAAGACAAAGCATGCCTTGGGGATTAGAATGCCCCCATTCTCTTTTGGTGACAGCGATATGACTGATCAGCGCAAAGGCAGCGATGCCGAACCCACCACTCACTTCGGCTTCAAGAACGTCCCGGAAAGCCAGAAAGCGGAAAAAGTCGCCGAGGTGTTCCACTCGGTCGCCGCCAAGTACGACTTGATGAACGACGTGCTCTCCGGCGGCATGCACCGTCTGTGGAAGCGCTTCACCATTGAGTTGTCGGGTGTACGCACCGGCAACCGTGTGCTGGATATCGCCGGCGGTACGGGCGACCTGGCCGCCAAGTTCTCCAAGCTGGTGGGCCCCACCGGCCAGGTGGTACTGGCCGACATCAACGGCTCGATGCTCAAGGTCGGTCGTGATCGCCTGCTGGACAAAGGTGTGGCGGGCAATATCGAGTTCGTCCAGGCCGACGCTGAAAAGCTGCCGTTCCCGGACAACCACTTCGACTGCGTGACCATCGCCTTCGGCCTGCGTAACGTGACCCACAAGGAAGACGCACTGCGCTCGATGCTGCGCGTACTCAAGCCCGGCGGTCGCCTGCTGGTGCTGGAGTTCTCCAAGCCGACCAACGCACTGATGTCCAAGGTATACGACACCTACTCGTTCGCCTTCATGCCGTTGATGGGCAAGCTGATCACCAATGACGCCGAAAGCTACCGCTACCTGGCCGAATCGATCCGCATGCACCCGAACCAGGAAACCCTGAAGTCGATGATGGTAGAGGCCGGTTTCGACCGCGTGACCTACCACAACATGACCTCGGGCATCGTCGCCCTGCACCGCGGCATCAAGCCCTGATGTTGTTCGCAGGCCTTCTCGCCAGCGTCGAACACGGCCTCAACCGTGTACTGCGCCTGGACAGCACCGCCCTGGCACGGCTGGCGCACCTGAACGGCAGGATCATCGCCGTCGACTGCACCAGCCCCGCCTTGCAGCTGTTTATCCTGCCCAGCGATGAAGGCCTGTTGCTGGCGTCCCACTGGGCCGCCGACGCCGACTGCACCCTGCGTGCTTCCGGCTCAAGCCTGCTGCGCCTGGCCCTGAGTCGGGACAAGACGGCGATCCTCCACGGCCCGGACGTGGAACTTGAAGGCGACAGCGCGGTGCTGATGGACCTGGCCGCCGTGCTGCAAGACCTGGAACTGGACTGGGAATACGAGCTGTCACGTTGGCTCGGCCCGGTGGCCACCCAACTGATCAGCGGTCATCTGCGCAGCCGTACGCGCTGGTACCAGCAGGGTTTCGCCAGCCTGAACCAGAACCTCGCCGAATACCTGAGCGAAGAATCGCGCACCCTGGTCGGACAACGGGAAGCGGAAGCGCGCTTTCGCGAACTCGACCAGGCCAAACTCGACCTGGAACGACTTGAGGCGCGCTTCGAGCGCCTAAGCCGCTCCCTTGATTCAAGCGATAACGCATGAAGCTGCTCGCCGTCCGCCGTTTGTTTCGTATCCAGCGCGTCGTAATCCGCTACCGCCTCGATGACCTGCTGTTCGCCCTGCCGCTGCCGTGGTTTCTGCTGGCGGTGCGCTATGTGCTGCCGTGGCGCTGGTTCCCGCGCAAGACCCTCGAGCTGAGCCGTGGCGCGCGCCTGCGCCTGGCGTTGCAGGACCTGGGGCCGATCTTCATCAAGTTCGGGCAGATCCTCTCCACCCGCCGCGACCTGTTGCCCGAAGACATCGCCGACGAACTGATGCTGTTGCAGGACCGCGTGCCGCCGTTCGACTCGCAACTGGCAGTCACGCTGATTGAAGAGCAACTGGGCAAGAAGATCAGCGAAGTCTTCAGCCGCTTCGACATCGCGCCATTGGCTTCAGCCTCGGTGGCCCAGGTGCATGCCGCGCAACTGAAAAGCGGCGAAGAAGTGGTGGTGAAGGTGATCCGCCCGGGCCTCAAGCCGATCATCGGCCAGGACCTGGCGTGGCTGTTCATCCTCGCCCGCGCCGCCGAGCGCTTCTCTGCCGATGCGCGCCTGCTGCACCCGGTGGACGTGGTGCTGGACTACGAAAAAACCATCTACGACGAACTCGACCTGCTGCGCGAAGCGGCCAACGCCAGCCAGCTCAAGCGCAACTTCGAAGGCTCGCAGCTGCTGTACGTGCCGCAAGTCTATTGGGACTGGTGCCGCCCGAAAGTGCTGGTGATGGAGCGCATCTACGGCGTGCAGGTCACCGACCTCGCGACCCTGGCCGACCAGCGCACCGACATGAAGATGCTTGCCGAGCGCGGCGTGGAAATTTTCTTCACCCAGGTATTCCGCGACAGCTTCTTCCATGCCGACATGCACCCCGGCAACATCTTCGTCAGCACCGTGAACCCGTGGAGCCCGCAGTACATTGCGATCGACTGCGGCATCGTCGGCAGCCTGACCCCGGAAGACCAGGATTACCTGGCGCGCAACCTGTTCGCTTTCTTCAAGCGTGATTACCGCCGCGTGGCGCAGTTGCACATCGATTCGGGCTGGGTGCCGGCCGAAACCAAGCTCAACGAATTCGAAGCGGCGATCCGCACTGTGTGCGAGCCGATCTTTGAAAAACCGTTAAAGGATATTTCCTTCGGTCAGGTGCTGATGCGTCTGTTCCAGACGGCGCGGCGCTTCAATATGGAAGTGCAGCCGCAGCTGGTACTGTTGCAAAAGACCCTGCTGAACATCGAAGGCCTGGGCCGCCAGCTGTACCCGGACCTCGACCTGTGGAACACCGCCCAGCCGTTCCTCGAGCGCTGGATGCGGGACCGTATCAGCCCGAAAACCCTGCTGGGCAACCTGCAAAGCCAGGTCGAGCAACTGCCGCACCTGGCTAACATGACCCGTGACCTGCTGGAGCGCATGTCCCAGCCCCACGCCCAGGACCCGGCACCGCCGTGGCACAAGCGCAAGGACGACTGGTTCCTGCGCCTGCTGGGCGCCGCGCACCTGGTGGGCGGTACGATACTGGCCGCCGGCGGGCCGCTGAATGAACTGGGCCACTGGCCGGCCGGCATCATGGTCGCGGTGGGCGTGTATCTGATCGTGCGTCGATAGCCAATCCGGTTATACACTGTCGCAAATTGCCGGAGCCGAAAATGAAAGACTGGCTGGACGAGATCAAGTGGGACAGTGAC
>Ga0247742_10001578_pt1 | contig 15711 bp, 15 predicted proteins | sample UWRJL208509C2_FD_180944 | JGI IMG/M metagenome (GOLD analysis project Ga0247742, IMG submission 180944) | Plant litter microbial communities from Arlington Agricultural Research Station in Wisconsin, United States - UWRJ-L208-509C-2 | ecosystem: Environmental > Terrestrial > Plant litter >...
GAAGTTGATCAGGTTACAGTCTTGTTGTCAAATTGGGGTCTATGTAGAAGAGTAGAAGAAAAATTATCCGGTTCAAGCAGGTTTGAACCTGACCCGAACCGCGGTATCACTAGTATGACTTAGGAGTTTCAACGATAACTGTAACGCAAAACATAAAAGATATTTTTCAGATTTGCGTGAGAAAGGCTCCATGTTATTGCTGTACATTTATAGTCTGTAGTAATACCGATGTTCAGTCCCGCAACAATGTTCGAACCAGAACTATGTCGGACTAATGTCCGGTTCAATGTTCACCCGAACGTGAAGTCCGACTTCGAGTTCTTGACAGAATCGGACAGAACTGAACATCGCCATCACCAATAGTCTGATTCCTTGTATATAACGAACGCTCTAAGATTTATAGTGTTTGCCCTTCTACCCTACCTATCCGACAGCTTTGACGAACTAGAAACTCTTCCGCCTTTCTGAAAATAAATTATGGAACCAAAAAATTATTATTGATGACAGAGATTCCTCTGTCCAGTTCTACGACGATAGATGGCAACGCTGGGGGTCCCAACAGGAGTATGATTCTACTACTTCCCTTGCCACAGCGAAAGGAATGTCAGTTGCTCTCAACTTTACTGATAAGTGGCATCCCAATTCTAATGTAATCTGCATCAAACTGAAATGTAATTAGGTATTTCTGTGTCGGTTTTCGGCACTATATCAAACAAGACCCCAGGACCTGTAACTTCGTACCGGGTCGATGATCAACCAACTACAGATTTCAATCCGTCAGTTCCAGTGGAGGTCCAGTACAGACAACGATTCTTTTATTCAGGGCAACTCAACCCAGGTCAACATAGACTTGTTCTCACAGACATGCAGGACGACGGCCAAGTTTATCTGGACTACTTTGAGGTCGAACTTGCACCACAAACGATTGGTGGTAACTAACTGGTGACACTGACTTGTGTGATGCCTCACTTATTTCGATCTCTGCCCTACAGGTACATCTCATAGTGTCCCACCAGCCTTGCCCAGCTCTACAGGTACCTCTCATAGTGTCCCACCAGCCTCGCTCAGCTCTACAGGTACCTCTCATAGTGTCCCACCAGCCTCGCTCAGCTCTACAGGTACCTCTCATAGTGTCCCGCCAGCCTCTCCCAGCTCTACTGCAACTGATTCTTCACCCCCTCATTCGCAATCCTCTATGATCGACACAGTTCCTGCCACTGGGACAAATACATCGCCTCCAAGAGGAAATACCCCTTCTTCGACATTACCAAATGGCGTTATCATTGGACTCGCAGTCGGTGGAGCCGCGCTGGTGATTCTAACAATCGCAGTCATTGGCTTGTGCTGGACCTTGAAGAAGAAGAAGAGGAGAGAGGCATAAAAAGGTGCATATAGTTAATTCTACCACACGATTTCTGGCTAAATGGCTGCATTTTTACCACTTTGAGATTGTATTCCTCCGCCAGAGATGACCATTTCGCAGCAGTACTCTAACGACTCGAGAGTACTAGTAACCCCATACACCTCCCCTCCGACTTTGGGTAATAACGGTGCATTGAAAGGGTTTAATCAGCCCCGGGTCGTGGACCTACCGCCGCAATACTAGGCGCTACCAAACATCGAGAATTATCATATTCACCCATCTTCACATTTGGCTTTGGCATGTTCGAAAGATTTCTTGTTTCATCCTAGTATCGCTTAGCATGAGCTAGCCAGGAGCGAAAGCAGGTTGCTCTCTAACCATTTCTCGAGACTCAGACTTAAATATTTGAATGTCTCTATAAGTCATGGAACAAGCCTTGCAGTCAGTTAGATATATAATTGATTATTGATCATTTTCTTTCTGGCTGTCCCCTCTATCCGCCCTCCCTGGTTTCAACAAGGATTGAGATTTTCATCCGGCTATAGAAGTATTTGGGGCCGTACGGATGCGACTTAGGCCTACTGTATCCTATCCTTGCAGTCTTGCGTCGGCTAAACCAATGATGCGTTCTCAGGCTTCAAGGGATTAGCGCCTGGACCCCACGATAAGCTGATGAGGTCGCTTCGAAATAATAGCGAGAAGTTGGACCTCTCCCGCAGTAATATCTGCGACCATGGGAGTTCCATCATATTGTCCGACATTCTTGAGAGTACCCTTCGTATACAACCCGGAAGCTTCGGACTTTCGTACTAGGGGAGAGGGCCGCTGCGGCTACGCACGGCAAAACGAGTCCTAACATGTGTACCTTGGGTTGCCAATCAAACAAATCTATATCCAATAACACAGATCTAGGTCACAAGATTACTCTGGCAACTTAACTTCGATTTTTCTACATATGAGTACACGGCAAGTGTACCCATCCTTATACCCAGATGGTTAAGGTGAATGGGTGTCATTCAAGAAATTGGTCTGACATAACCCATGAAGCCTAAAGGTTGACTTCGTCAAATAAAACCATTCTGAATCTGAAATCACATCGTCTCCAACGTCATTATCAATTGTAGTACATAGTGAGTATGGTACAAGCAAGTGGTATACTATAATTTGCAGATGGGCAGCCTCATTTCGGAAGTAAGTGATTTCGACTCATAATTAATTAAACAGTCGAGGCACTGTTCATCGTGAACCTCCGGTTGACTCCTCGCAGCACCAGGGTTCCATAGAATTTCAGTCTTCGTTCCAAGGCCCGACTCTGTACAGGTAGCAGGCCACGGAGCGGGGGATAGTAGCCTAGGAGTCCAATTTCAGCGAAGTGCCTGTTTGGGATCGTGTAGTTCATTCGGCTCGGGAGCAGGTAAGTTGGAAAGACATCGCTGAAACCTTTCGTTTGTCGTAGAGGACAAGCCAAACGGAACAGGCGGTGTCTCACAACAAACACAAAGATTGAAAGGGAGAGGAGACCATGCAGTGTTCCGTAGCAAGGAGCTCGGCTGGGAGGGCGAGGGAGGTGCCAATAAAAGCCCATAGTCAAGGTTATTCCAACGAGGCCTTGAAAATTGAGATACATAGGCACTTGATGATGGAGTCGGGGAGTAGCAGCTCAGGTGTCCAAAACCATCGAATCCCTTGACTGCTCGTGAATGAGGAAGTCATGCAGCTTGGGCGCAGGCTCGTTGGAAAGGTGCCGTTGAGAGCTTTCGAAAACCGTAGAGACCGCGCCAAACGGATCAGGGGGTACGTCACAACGAACAGAAAGGTCGAAAAGGAGATGAGGAGCACATAGAACATTCCTCAACGAGTGCACTCAGGAGCACGAGAGGGCCGCCAAACAAAGCTAATTGTTGAGAGAATCATAACGAAAGCTTGAATGTCGAGATCCATTGGAATTTGAGGGCAGAGTCAGGGAACAGTAGCCCGGGGATCCAAATCTGACGGATCACTTGATTGCTCGGGAATACGGAGGTCGTTCGGCTTGGGCGCGGGCTCGTTGGAAAGGTGCTATTGAGGGCTTTCGAACGCCATAAAAAAGGTACCAAACGAAGTAGATTGTTAAGGGAATCCTGGAAATGAGGTCCAACGCCCGAGAGGTGGAGTAGATCCAAAACCGGAGGCAAAAGGAGCAGGTGAGGGTGTAGCATCAGAGTCCGGCACGTAGCCGGACGACGAGCGCACCTCTCAGGTCGTGCCTGGGATCGTTGGAAAGCTGTCGTTAAGAGCTTTCAGATGAGGTGAGGATCACGGCAAACGGAGTTCAGAGGACAATGCAACGAGATGGGAAGTCAAAGTGGGAGAAGAGGAGTACATGGTAGATCCAGAGGCAAAGAGCGCATTTGGGCGCGCGAGAGGGGCCCCAATCGAAGCAGATTGTTGAGGGATCCCAGAAATAAAGTTTTTGGCCCGAAAGGTTGAGTATAGCCCGAAGAGGAGGGAAAACGAGCTGGAGAGAGCCAAAAATTGGAGTTCGGCGCGTAGCGGGACAACCACCTCACCTCCTGGGTCGCGCTTGGGGTCGTTCAAAGCGGATAGTTCATCCGGAAACGATTCAGAAAACCACTAGGCGATAAATGCATTCGTTGCGACTTTATGGGGCCAAAATGTCGTCCTCATGTACCACCCCAAATCCATTCCAGACCAATCCTTCCACCTAAGGGAGCTTGAAGCAAACTTGAGGACCTCCAGGAGTGGGTGGAAGTTGAGGAATAAGAGGATATGGGACAGGAAAGAAGAGAGAATGAGAGAGAGAGGGAGAGGGAAAGGGCATAGCATAGGTTGGGAGAGTAAAGCACCTAGGACCACAGATTACAACTCAAACAACACACCACAGCCTGCCAGGGACTGTTAGCACATTGAGAGGGAATCTGTGATGCGGCTAGGCGCTTGTCAGGGCATTCAAGTGGACTTCGGGCGGAGAGCGGGTGGCGCTGACCTTGCCGACTGGAGAGTGCTCAGCCGGGTGATCATGCTCACCCTATTAGTATGTGGCATCACACGGAGAATCTCGTCCACGATAGAGGTTGTGCCAGTCCTATGGAAGAGGGTACAGAAATCCCGCGCTGAACCATTCCGCCAAAAGGCAGTGTAAACGACTGGTCATCAGTCGTCTACCCGGGACCTATATATGGTGATTGTAAGCGCCAGCCTTACATCCTAGTTGCCTCCTATCGTTCCGATTTAGGCACAGTTTCACAAACCACTCCCCTTTCCTCACATACCACTGCTCATGGATTTCATTCAGACCTATCTCAGACGCCCGCTGAGATACTCGCACCGCCCTTCGCACACACCTCGAGAATCAATCATTCGATTCTCAGACCGCCGGGCCATTCTGCACCTACATCTCAATGAGGGTCCAGGTGAGGCAGGTGATTGGATGCGCGGACGATCCTGAGACTTTACTGGACGCGAACATTTCCCCAAGTAATTAGGGTCTTGAATGCTCTATTTACAGTTTACGAGTACTTACTCGAAGAGATGCGCATTCCCACTGCACCTTTGATCCTGCGCCTGCAGAGCGCTGGAATGATGATTTTTGAGGCGAAGTAGAGGTTAAGTCCAGAGAAACGGTTGCAGAGATCAAGGAGGTGGTTAAAGCTAGCTGAATAGAGTCGGCTGGTTATAAGGTTCTGGTTCATAATCAGGCTCACAAAGTCCTCTATGTTCCGTATCATGCTACTTTCAGCTTCAAGAACGATCACGGCGTTTCCTGCTTTCCTCCACCATTGCTTCAACCACCTTTGCATTTTCCAAGTGACCCAGGGCCTTGTACGTGTCCGCTAGATTTTTCATGGCCACAAGGACACGGGGGTGGTCATCTCCCAGCACCCGCTTCATCTTCTCAATTACTTCCACACTGAGAGCCTCCGCATCTCTCAAGCGGCCCTGGTCTTTATATGTGTTGGCAAGATTTGCCATGTTTTCGAGGGCCCAATAATGGTCATCTCCTAGTACCCTCTTCATCTTCTCCATCATCCCCACCTGAAGCAGCTCTGCATCCTGCCAATGGCCCTGTTTCGAATAAATGGCCGCCAGATTTGACATACCCCTCAGAGTATCAGGATGTTCATCACCCAGCTGTTGCTTCCTCTTCTCGATCACCACCAACTGGAGCGCCACTACATCCTCAAAGCAGCCCTTCTCCCTGTACGTAGAAGCAAGGTTACTCATGGTTATCAGGGTAGTAGGATGATCATTTCCTAGCAGCCGCTTGCTCTTCTCCAATACCACTGACTGAAGCGCCTCTGCATCATCTAAGCGGCCCTGCTCCCTGTATGTGACGGCAAGATTATCCATGGATATGAGGGTGTTAAGATGATCCTCACCCAGCACCTGTTTTCTTCTCTCCATTGCCATCACCTCGAGGGCCTCTGCTTCCTTCCAGCGGCCCTGGGACGAGTATATGACAGCAACATTCGCCATGCTTTCAAGGGTGTCAGGATGGTCACCTCCCAGCACCAAATTTCTCTTTTCCAACACCACAAGGAAGAGTGCCTCCGCATCACTCCAACGGCCCTGGATCCAGTACGTTTTGGCAAGAAATTTCATACTTTTGAGGGTGTCAAGGTGGTCTTCTCCCAGCACTCGCTTCCTCCACTCCATAACCATCTTCTCAAGTATCTCTGTTTCCTTCCAGTGACCTGCTTCGCTATAGATTTGTGCTATGTGTGTCCCGACTAATGGATTGATATCCTCCGGCTTCAGTGACGCTATGGGATTTGTGGTATGTTTTAAGAGTTTGCGTCGATATATGTAGTCCTCATTGGTGAATGTCACAGAAAAGGAGAGCCCAATGATAGTGAGAATGAGCTTTTGCATGTGATATTGGTTTCGTTCCATAGTGGTGCTGCTCCAGTGGTGTACAAGCGGATGAATGCTATAGGTGCGATTTTGATGATCATATTTAATGAGCGAGTGTGAGCCAAGGCGCATTATGACCTTCTGAAACGTCCAGGAACTCCAGCTCAAATCTTGTTTACCAAGTAGAGTTCTTGATACTCGCGTAAAGATGAGTGGCAGTGGATGAAGGCGCCAGCTTGCGCGACAGCCAGCGCAAAGCAATAAAGTTCCTGTATCATACACCAGCATGAAAATTACTACAAAAAAATAAAAGGAATGAATTTACCTGGACAATTGTCTCCGCTAGCGCTTGATTTCCATCATCATCGTCCGCCCGAGACTGAACCAAAAGCAAATTCTCTGCGTCTTCAAGATCCATCCCTCCAACGTCTGCATCTGCGTCTTTAGCAGTGTAATGACAAAGCTCTCGGTTCCGTGTTGTAATAAGAATATTTCCAGAGGAGCATGAAGGAAAGCATTGCTTCAGCTTCAAGTCGACGTTGTCTGCGTTATCGAAGACGAGAAGCCAATTTCGGTCGGTCAGACTCGCAAGCCAGCGCAGACTTGCCTCTAATGTTCGCTTGGTCTTTCCGGGGGCAACAACCTCGAGATCCGTTTGAATAGTGTCTTCGCTCGTGGCGTCGACGTAGAATATATCAGAGAAGCTTGAAAAATAAGGTCGTCAGTAAAATAACATTGTGATTCTATTCGACCAATTGGCATACCGTTTGTCTTTGGATTCCTCAATGAATTTGAATGCAAGTTGGCTCTTTCCCGCACCGCCGAGACCATGCAGCACAAAGATGTGCTGAGATGCGCTCTCTGAGTCAAAGTATCTGCGCATTTTATCGAGGATGTCCTTTCGACCTATAAAGGAGGTCACCGGCGGCGGACAGAGCTTGCGTTCTGGGATGTCTTGTGTTGATTCGGGTGGCCTGGGGGAAACTGGAGCAACGATGAGACATTTTCCAGACCACAAATGAGGTTCTTCCGTACCGAGCTGCTCAATTGTAAGCCGTGCTTTCGGTGCTGTGATTATTTTCCCCAATAGCACCAGCTTCTCGTCGACCTCCTTCCTCCTCAGATATTGCGCTGTGTGAGCCTCCACTTTGCTCAATCGTTCCCATTCCGAGAGTTTTATTCCTTGCATCCCTTGCTCAACATTCAGCCGAAAATATGTTGTTGGTAATTGTGCGAAGAGGCGCAGCATGTGTTCATGCGTATCGTCACAGTCAATCGCGATTTCCCTCAGCGCATCGACGACGTCTGTTGGTATGATCTGCTGGAAGAATCCAGGTCTCCTGATGGCGACTGCCTCGACCTGCCCAGTACCAATGCTCACCAGGCAACCTATGGGACGAGCGCCAAATAGACTGCTGGCTTCATCGAGGACAACCCAGCTGGGGTTATTACGGCCTACTCCTCCATCGATGAAAGGCTGCGCTCTTCCAATCTCGATACGTTTGAAGAAGGTCGGCGCTGCGGATGTTGCTCGAGCAGCCTCCCAAATCTTGCATTCAGGATGTGTTTTGTGAGATTCATAGGACCTGAACACCATCGGAATGTTCATGTTGTGTGCGTTCTTGGCGCAGACAAAGCTGAAGCAAATATATAAATCAGAATAACTACTAAAGTGGCTGATACACTCACACTCGGCAGCCTGCCGGCTCATTTCGTTTCAATAAGGGTGATTCCGAATCGCCTGTCACCTCCCTCACAATAGACTTGATTGCTGCTTCAAGTTTCGTCGCTTTGAATTTCCCATCCCCCGGCCTTCCTTTCGGATGAGAGAAGACATATTTTACGAGGGTGCCGTAGTGTTTTATTGCCGTATCGATGTCCATCAGAAGCCGTCCGAGCATTAAGGCAACTATCCTGGAATGTAAGAATTAGCTGTAACATATCATATACAGAAGCAAGTAGCGCACCCTCCAGTGCTGGTGCCACCAATTAAATCAAAGTGATCACACGGCTTTGGAAGGCGAGTGAGGAGCGGTTGGCCATCCTGCTTCAGTTTCTTGTTCTTGTCTACCATGACCTTGTGCATGAGTTCTTTGAGGATAAGCAGCTCGGAGAGTCCACGAATGCCGCCGCCGTCTGCTCAGAGGTTATAAGTTAGAAATTATGTTCGCGAGTGAATATTATTGAATTTTTTACCCAATGAAAGTAGCCTGACAGGTTTTTCTTCGTTAGAGGAGTTCATCGTTAGAGTATAGGTGATGGAGGCAGCGTCCTGAAACTCAATGGGACAAAGCCTTCAACTCGTCCACACGGTAAGTCTATCCTCATTAGAGTTCTCGAACGGCCATACTTGTTACAGCAGATGTATTTTCGAAGGAACCAGCAAGCTTCGTGGGACATAGGACTCGGGAGATCTCGAGAAGGCCAGTCACCGTGATCATCACGTAGTACTATCGCAGAAGCATAGACAGCCATCTCAAGCTTCCATCCTAGTTTAACAAGCAAGCCAGGTTCGTACAAGGGTTCAGAACTCCAACCATAGCCAGAGGAGAGTCGCAGCGGCCATGGCAGACTTTTGCTTCCCAAAAGGAGGTAATGGTCAAAAAGCAGCCTCTCGGACTCGGAATATCATCGGCATGGCAGTTCTGTCTTAAAATAGACCAGCCCGTTCTCTCAACCAACTCTCCGCACTCGCCCCACATTAAATTATCTCATATCAATGTACGTAGATACCGTACCCTGGAACTCACGCAGAACTGTCCTTCGTTTTCACCGTCAGCATTTAATACCTCATACATGTGCTCACACCTTCGAGACATGAGGTAAGTATCAACTATGTTCTAAATATGCTATAGCTACAGATGTCTATTGACATTTGACAATCATAAGTTGTAAGGAGTCGCTCTCGAGCTGTTCTTCTCAGCTTCGGAAGAGACTGGCCTTACGATCCGACTAATCGATAGTGCCCTGAGTCCCGACGGTGACATAATCCTCCTTCCTGATTCTCAAAGCAGTCGCCAGCAGAGTCTTCGACAGACTGCCAGTGGCGGGCGTCGTAAATGGAGAGCTGCAGCCCGCGGCTGAACAAACGAAGGAAGAGAGGTGTGAACATGGGCTAAAGAAGATGCTGGAGCTGGGTTTTGGGCGAGAGAGTCGTCGAGTCTGGTTGTCGAAGTTGCCTAGAGGACCTTGACGGAAGAAAAGGCAGTTATTGAACGCAGTTAAGATCGGAGAGAACATCAGTTTGAGGAATTTGGCCAACTGGATTTCAACATACAATCACCGTTCATGGTCTCTTGCCGAGCACGTTGAGTCCGTTTTGCAGGCAAGTGCTAGTAGGAGCATACAGGACATCATAGTGACGCTCTGAGCCCACACGGTCAAAGTCCTCAGTGCGCCGACATTAACATTGACGGAACGAGCTAGCAGATAGTTGGTCATAATCCTGAGAACGATTATGCAAACTGCTTACCTTCATGATCATTCGACATTGCTTCGAAATTCCGACGCTCTTGGTGAGTGGCCGGGTTTGGGTGCGACGTAAGAATACGGTGCTTTAAAACTGCATAGCGAGCACTAATCACTTTGAGAGGCTATCCAGAATGTTTTTGGACTGAGGTAGAAAAGCTGTGAGCTAGAACCACTCGGACAGTGGCAGTCGAGAAGAAACCGCGGTCCGCGAATATCTTAGTTTGCACATCTCAATTCAACAAGTTTCCCCAACGGCCATGTGGCTGTAGCGCCAACCTCGAGGTCGTTCCATCGGGATGAGTGATGTTTTGCGAGTAAGTTTGGGCTTTTGGAAGATGCGAAGGCTCTGCATGCAAGTGCTATCCAATGTTCGATTATCTCTCTGGTCGGCTGTATTCGTATACATGTTCGCCTAGGCTCGTAGAAGCGGACGTCAAATCTCATCCTAATCGTCTCGAAGAAAGGTAGCGCTGGGAATGTCAGTAGGTCACGGGCATCCTTTTGGCGTATTTTTATCGCGAGTCAATAAACAAGAGACCAAAATCGATAGAATGACTAACCTGGTCGTATTCAAAAATTGACCCGCTCATGGTCAAGTCGCGCAAATTCGGCAATTTTTTGATGAGAGCTGGGAATCGTCCTTGTGAGCAATGGAGGTAAAATACAATTCAAGGAGTCACTAGTACTCTTGAGAATTTTATCATGTAGATGTGCCCTAGCACTTCTAGCTCGTCGCTAACGCTCAGATACCTCGCCTTGTAAGGTTTTAGTACCTTCAACTTGGGGCATACAAATATGAATGGGAGTGCGGCAGGGGAGATGAGCAAATTTCGGATTTAAGGGTAGGTATAGCCTGTTAAGCAATCGCGAACAAGTTTAGAGTGGTATGAATTGCTCGGTGACGTGGTGGGGTCGTGGTAGCCCTCGGGTCTGAAGTAGACTTGAACTGTATGCAGGTTGGGCAGCAGAGAGATAGAGCGTGCCAACTTCTTGGGTATACCCTGGAGCAAACCCTGGAGCAAACCCTGCTGTTCCTGAAACGCAATGTTCATGATACTGCGAGGGTGAAAATAGTGAGACTCAATATAAGAGATGCGAGGATCACAGAAGACGAATACACACCGAACGTGCTACGCTAAATCTCGGTTTATTTTGGTAGGAATTCCGAGCTGACGAGCTAGTTCGTTGACGAGTACTTTGCCTTTCACGGTCACCGAGAAAGCGGCACCACCACCGATTTTCATCCCCTCGTAGAGTTCCATGCGTTCTCAGAACTGAGACAAGAAGAATCGCCGCAGTGATCTACAGGTTTGTGAAAGCGCGGACAGCGTGAAGCGTCTGTCGTGATCGACTAGGCCATTGTCTTCGTCCGTGTCTACGAGGATTTGTACCGCAGGTATATTGGAGAGGATCTCGTAGTAAATCTCGTTGGGAAGGGCGGCGAGACTGACAGAGTTGAAGGCTGCTCGAGACATGAACCGCGTTTTCGGGGACATAATGTCCAATGCCAAAGGTAAATAGCTTCAGAGAGTGGTATCTAGAAGAGTGGCTTCTGACTCGGATGCTGGATGTCCCGAAAACTTGAAGGAATATCTGAAAATTAGCTAATCTTCTTGGCACATCCTGCTTTTGAAACTTCAAGTTCGCGCGTCATGATGTTCGTCCAGAAATCCATGAACGTTTGAACCCTCGCTTGAGTACCGCTTTTGGAGTCACGTGAACTGGGCTTTCATTTTCACGCCGCCGCCATTGCCCCACACACACCCAACCTAAATATTGGAACACCACCAATAGTTTGTAAATCTTCCTCATTGTTCTATACTCTGTGATGTGATCCAAATCTTATTTGCACTGCCTGCGGAGCCAAATCCCGCATCACTACCGCTTTGGGCAAAGCTTCTCTGACAAATAGCCCTTGTATTCTGCACTGCCAATGCGCGCAAGACGTTCCTTGGCCTTATATTGAGAACCATCAACTCGAGCTGCCCTACTTATTCTTCTCCTGCTTTTCCGCCATATCTGATGCAGGCCTCAATACCACCTTCCTCTCATTCAATCCTTAACCCGCGGAATTTATACATTTCAGGCGGAACTTTCACGGAGCAGAACATAAGTTATGGATCGACCGTTGGGCAGTGTGAGCCACTTCTTCACTCGTTCTATAGCTCTCAGACTCACATTTGGTCAATCTATGTCAGCTGGGTTCGAGATTTTGACTAAGGCCACAGCACCAAGCGCTCTCTACGATTATCATGGTCATGAATTTGATGTGCCTCGATGCCACAAGAATACTCGTGTTGCTATCCTTGACAAAATTGGGGAATGGGTCCTCGTATTCAAGCTCGCAATTATTATTATGTGGTTGTACGGAGCCGCTGGAGCAGGGAAATCCGCCATCGCTCGCACCATGTCCGAAATCCTTGATGCTCGACGGCAGTTACTTGCTACCTTCTTCTTTTCGCGCGCAGATTCCTCCCGAAATAACATAAAATCAGTTATCCCAACCCTCGCCTATAAGATCTGTCTTTCTGTTCCCGAATCTCGTCCTCTCATCACCACTGCGATCGAGAACGATCCCCACATATTCCATCATCCATTCCCCTACCAATTTAAACACCTCATTGTCGAGCCTCTGCAGCAGCTCTCCAGACAAGGTGTGACATATCCTACAGTCATCGTCATAGATGGGCTGGACGAATGCCTGAACCATGAAGAACGGACCACCCTCTTACATGCAATTTCTGCAAACACGGGAAATTTCTTCGCGCCACTCAAATTTCTCATCACCAGTCGACCTGAAGTCCCGATTGCAAGGGTTTTCGATGCCGCCCCGGTCATCGACGTTTCTATCCGCCACTCTTTAGATGACGAACCCAAGTCTATAGAGGATGTGGGGTATTTCCTGTCTGCCAAGTTCGACGAAATCAAGCGGACCCATCCTACGAGGCGTCACATCCATCATGACTGGCCATCATTGCGAATCAAAGCAGATCTCGTACAAAAGTCGTCCGGCCAATTTATCTATCCAGCCACTATCATCAGGTACATCTCGTCACCGCGACATAGCCCAACGCTCCGTCTCGACATCGTCCTCAGGCTGCGACCTTTGTCAGGACAGTCTCCATTCGCACAGCTTGACGCGCTGTACAGGCATATATTACTCTCGTGTGACAATGTGCAGCTGGCCCTGCGTATCATTGGGATGTGCTTGCTGTCGGCAGTTGAAATGTTCATGCCATGGGATGATGTTTACTGTTTCCCCTCTAAAATGTTAACGACCCCAGAATACATGGAACGAATCCTTGGTCTGCATCCCGGAGATATACAGCGTGGTCTAGAAGACTTGGGCTCCCTTATCGAATACAAGGGTGATAACACAGAGCTCCGTGTTCTTCATGCCTCTCTTTTCGATTTCTTATCAGATCCTTCTCGATTCATGGATCTCCCATTCAACATTGCATCTATCCACACTAATCTGGCCATTTGGTGCAGTCATCTTGATTCTTGTCGTGACAATTTTCAGATTCCGGACCTTCACAGTGAGTCTGATATTTTACTCCAATTCCTACTTCTTGGCAAGGAGAGGCTCAAGCACATGCTAATATATGTAAAACAGATACTTTGATTGCTATATTCTATTCTGCAACAGTACAAGCGAATCCTACGGACGAGCTAGAGCAGAGACTTCACCAGATGACTTTACCTGATCCATCTTTACCCGGCGAAGGACCAGTGGATTCTCCTGACATTTTGCTCTATTATCCGTCCTTCATTGAATATCTGCAAGGCTCAGTAGGTTTACTCTGTTATGAACCCTACTTCCGATTTCGCTGACATTAAATTAAGGCATTCGCAAACAGAACCATACTCTATGGTTACCACCTTCGGCTCTATGAGCAATTTTTCACAGCACTGCTACAGCTCTATGAGCAGCATTGCCCAGGTTTTTGTGCCCTACTTACTGTTGTCTCCGTGGGACACGAATTTTATCGCCTTCTCAACTCGTCCACAGGGTTCTGGGATGACGATGATTTGCCTTGTCTCACCATATCCCCAATAGTCCATCCACGGCGATGGGATTTGGATGATCCTGAATTAACTCGAATCTATATACCACTTGAAGTGTTAGAATCAGGGGTACATCCACTACTGGCCTTCATCTTGGCCCCTCGGGTTCCCCAGATATGCCTGGAAACCACCTTATTCTTTCTTCGTTATCTCCAGTCCGGCGGCCACTCAGTCAAAACTCGAAAGTCACTGAGGCCTCTTCTCAAATCAAGATATTTCACGAGATTGAAGATGCTACCATTGCTTTCGCGGATTCGAAAAAGACAACATCCTTCAAATGGGCACTGCTTACTGCGCAAAGAACATCTCTGCTCCGCGTGGTGGGCCAGTCGCCCAGAGCGTCCCATCAACTACAAGAACCGCATCCGAGTCCCCTTCCGCTTCTTCAGCTATCGGTCGGAGTACGCTTCTAACTATGACATATGGTGCACATACCGACACGCCCTGCGACTTCTCCCCTTCTTTCTTGCGAACGCGCCTCCTGATTTTCAACTCGCGTCCATTGCCAGTGACTGTATTTTTAACTCATTTTGTACAGCCCATCCTCGAGAAACAAGGAAAGCAAAGAAATCCATCACACAGTACCTCTCTCGACGTCGACCAATTGGAGCTATACCATCAGCGACAAGGAGTGACAGTGGCGTACACGGGATAAATACAATGGACGTAGACTAGAATCGGAGAGTTACTTGGTCTCTACGGCACGTAAAAAGTTATCGGGTGTACCTACAGTAGATATAGGTTAGTCGCTCTTGACTAACCAAATAAGCAGATGACAATCGATCAGTTCTATATGTGGGGGATCTCGATGCTGGACGCTGAGGCAGAGGAGGGTAGCGGGAGTGCGACTGGAAGTAATGTATGGGCAAGAAGCCGAAGGCTTCCATGCCTGGCAGGAGCTCCTGAGGGACCGTCGAGATGAGCACGATGGGCGGGTGGGATCCAAATCATAGCGCTCTGGCGGTTCTCCACCGCAGGCAGGCTCGTCTACCAGACAGAGCATCGTGGTTACTGGGCACATATTTCATGATGGTACCACATTCTTTTGAGAACCGCCGCTTTAGCTCCTTCTAAGCTAAAGTTGAGAGTGTGAAGGTTTTCTGGCGGAGATGTATTCTCTCGACTAAGGCACGTATCTGTGGCGTAATCTGGACAACTTGAAGCTGGATCTCCCGTTAGAGGTGAAGGAGTAAGTACTGTATGTGAAGCAGGCGAAGAATCCAATCAGAATTGAGTTGTGACGGCTGCCCGTCTTAAAGACGCTGCCCACTCGACACAACTGTGGCTACCTTTGCCTGGCAATAGAATATATCTCATACATACAATCATCTATAGAGAGATATCGTGATGCCAGTTAATGGTTTATGAGCCCCTAAGTATTCGCCCCAAACACGAGCAACCTGGTACGGGTCGGGCCGGGCCCAAACTTGAGCACGCTGCAAAGCAGGACCCACGTCCGTAACGCTGACAACTTCGACAGAAATGTCGGCTCTTCAGCATGGTGCTGGCTTGAGGAATATTGCCAGCACATCTAGAAGGCATTTCAAGTCTCCTAACCCGCACCGACACCTCTTTACCCAATCCTCCGAAACTAAACGCACCCCGATCCGGACAGCTCTCTATACAACTGCCTTCATCCTCTCCTCTGGTTTATTTGCAGTATATTACTACGATGCGCGGTCAGCTCTGCACCGATACTTTATTACTCCGGTGGTCAGGAATTTATTCGACGCGGAGACTGGTCATAAGATTGCCGTGAAGTCGTTGAAGTCGGGGTTGGCGCCTAGGGATCCAGTGGTGGATGAAGTGAGGTTGAAGGCAAAGGTGAGTCTGAGAGTTTACGCCGTGATCAATCCATACTTAATTCGACTTCACCGTCACTTCACAAGATTTGGGACGAAGAGGTGTCAAATCCAATTGGTCTTGCGGCAGGTTTCGACAAGGATGGGGAAGCT
>Ga0247742_10001580_pt1 | contig 15691 bp, 12 predicted proteins | sample UWRJL208509C2_FD_180944 | JGI IMG/M metagenome (GOLD analysis project Ga0247742, IMG submission 180944) | Plant litter microbial communities from Arlington Agricultural Research Station in Wisconsin, United States - UWRJ-L208-509C-2 | ecosystem: Environmental > Terrestrial > Plant litter >...
CGTTGATGGTGTGCCTGACAACACCCATCCTGCGGGCGTCATCAACATGAGTCTTGGTGGCGAGGGCACGTGCGACGCGTCGGATGTGACGGGAACCGCCATCGCGGACGCCATGGCCCGGGGCGCAACGGTCGTGGTTGCTGCCGGCAATTCGGCCGAGGACGCAGCCGGCGTCTCTCCCGCCAGTTGTCCGGGGGCCATCACCATTGCGTCCATCGGCATCATGGGCCGCAGGGCGGTGTATTCCAACTTCGGATCCACGGTGGCCCTTGCCGCACCCGGCGGCGGCGTCTTTGCCAACGATGGCGACGGCAGCGACAACAGCCCCCCGGTCGATGCCGGCTTCGTCTGGTCGGCCGTCAATGCCAGTTCGACTGCACCCGACGAGGGCGCCTATGGTTACGCCGGGTACGCCGGCACGTCGCAGGCAACACCGCACGTCGCCGCAACCGTGGCCCTCGTCATGGGCGCGCTCAAGGGCAGCGGTGCCGCTGCCCTGACCCCGCAAGCCATGCGCACCGTTCTGCTCTCGACCGCGCGTCCGTTCCCCGCAACCCCCGACCATGCCATCGGCGCCGGCATCATCGATGCCGATGCGGCCGTCTTGCAGGCGGCGGGCGGCAGCGGCGGCGGTGGCGGAGGCGGTGGAAATGACGGCAGCACGGCCATCGCGCTGGCCAATGGGGTCCCCGTCGTTGGCAACGGGGCGAGTTCGGGTGGCGCGCTCTTTTACAAGGTTGTTGTTCCTGCAAGTGCCCGTGCCCTCGTCATTCGCACGTTTGGCGGTGCCGGTGACGTGTCGCTGTACGTCTCCAAAGACACCGTCCCGACCGTCAACACCCATGACGCCGCTTCCGTGCATGGGGGCAACAACGAGTCGGTGGTCAACGCGCGACCGGCGGCAGGCACCTACTACGTGCTGGTCACCGATGCCAAAAACCTTGGCAACTTCCAGGTGACCGTCCAGGCCTCCTGGACGGCTCCCGCGCCGTAAGCCATCCGGGCAACGGGCAGCCGGTGGCTGCCTGGTTCATTCCCGGCCGCCGGCCGCATCCCGCACCTCAACTGCCCGGTTCCACAGCGGGCGGGAAGGACGCGTGTGCGCCGCGCCCGGCCCCTTCTCGCGCCCAACATCCGGCGCGTCCGTGTTCGACAAGTTGTGTCTGGAGTCCGTGTCATGAACAAGATTTTCAGCAAGGTCTGGAGTCGCGTGCTGCATCAGTGGGTCGTGGCGCCTGAATTTGTGCGCGGTCGGGGCAAGGGCAGTGCAGCGACGCGCCGTGCGGTCGTTGGTGTCGTTGCCGGCCTTCTCGCAATCCCTGCGTGCGGGGCGGAGGCAGTCGTCGCGCAAGTCGCCACCACCCCGGTTGTACAAGGCCATCCCGTCGTCACAAAGAAACCGGCAACGACGCAAGGGGCGACCGACGCACAGGGCGCAGGCACCGGATACTTCGCAGCCGATGGCATTTCAGACGGCAGTGACGATGCAGCCGCCTTTGGCGTGCATGCGGTTGCCTCCGGTGCCAACGCGCTCGCCAACGGCGCAGAGAGTTCCGCCATCGGCTACAGCGCAGCGGCCTTTGACGACAACAGCACGGCAGTGGGCGCCGGGTCTGTTGCCGAGGGTGTCGGCGCATCGGCCCTCGGAAGTCACGCAGGCACGCTTGGCGACCGGAGCACGGCCGCCGGGTCTGGCAGCACCGCGGTGGGTCTGGCAGCGTCGGCGTTTGGCAGCGGCGCGCAGGCGATGGCGGATTCGGCCACCGCCCTCGGTGCTGACGCCTTCGCCAACGGCCACCAGGCCGTTGCAGCGGGCTTTGGTGCGCAGGCGTCCGGTGACACGGCGGTGGGCGTTGGCGCCGCGGCACAGGCGGCCGGTGTCCAGGCCGTCGCCGTCGGCGGGAGCAGTGTTGCAACGGGCGATTATTCGAACGCGGTCGGATACCGGAGTGAGGCCCGGGGCGAGTCGAGTGTCGCCATTGGTGGCCAGGCCAACATCCTCTACGGCACGGGCGGCACCGCATTTTTCCACACCCAGGCACTGGGCTACGGCGCGACATCGTTTGGCGCTGGCGCGTTCTCCCGGGATTACGGCACTGGCATCGGCTTGCTTGCGGCGGCCAGTGGCATGCAATCAACGGCGCTTGGCTGGAGTGCCGCCGCCTACCAGACCAACGCGACGGCGCTGGGTGAATTCGCCATTGGTTTTGGGGCCAACTCGACAAGCGTCGGGGGTGAGTCATCGGCCTACGGCGACGACTCCATTGCACTCGGTTACAAGGCAGGCACGGCGCTCGCCAACACCATCGCCGTCGGCGACCACAGCCTCGCCGTCTTTGACGGGGCCGTTGCCCTTGGCACCAATGCGCATGCGGAAAACACCAACTCCGTGGCCCTTGGCACCAACTCGATGACGGTGCGTGACAACACCGTCTCCGTCGGTGCCAGCCAGGACTGGGTCGACTCCGCTGGCAACGTCCATGCAGCCTTTTTCCGCCAAATCACCAATGTCGAAGCCGGCACGGAAGGCACCGACGCGGTCAACGTCGCCCAGCTCAACGCCGTGGCTGCATCGGCCTCTGGGGCTTCGCATTACCTCGCCGCCGACGGCGCGGCCGACGGCAGTGATGATGCTGCGGCGTTTGGCGCACGCAGTGTTGCAGCGGGCGCCAATGCACTGGCCAACGGCACGGAGGGTGTGGCGTTGGGTTCGAGCGCAGCCGCGTTTGACGACAACAGCACAGCCGTTGGTGCGGGTGCGAATGCGTTCGGGATGGGCGCGCTCGCGCTTGGCAGTCAGGCCGCGACCAGCGGCAACTTCGCCACCGCCGTGGGCTTCGGGGCGACGGCAGCAGGCCAGGGGAGCACATCGGTCGGTCAGGGTGCACAGGCCAGTGGCAATTCGACCGTGGCCATTGGTGGTGTCGCCGTCGATGAAAACGGCAACGCCGTGGTCCACGATGCCGACGGAAATCCGGTCACGAATGCGGCCACCACGGCGCTCGTGGGCGGCACGGCCGTCGGCGCTGGCAGCACGGCCGGCGACCAGTTCTCCACGGCGCTCGGGTTCGCTGCCAACGCCGCCGGCTACCGGGCGAGCGCGATTGGTCCCGGCTCGCTTGCGTCCGGCGCCGACTCGGTCGCCCTTGGTGTGTCGAGCCTCGCCAGGGGCTACCAGTCCATCAGCATCGGCGGTGGCGCCTGGGCTCTGGGGGACCAGGGGTCCATCGCCATCGGTCCTGCTTCCCAGGCGCTGGGCAACGCTTCCATCAGCATCGGCAACAACTCGTATGCGACCGGCGAGAGCACGACTGCCGTCGGCGCGACCGCCTGGGCCGTCGGTGACCAGAGCACCGCGTACGGCGCGCTGGCCTGGGCAACGCAGCCGCAGGCGACAGCCCTTGGCCAAAACAGCTGGGCCTATAAAGCGGGCGCCACAGCCGTCGGCAACAGCACCATCGCCAATGGCGCCAACAGCGTGGCGCTGGGCTCGGGTGCGGAAGCCCGCGAGGCAGACATCGTGTCGGTGGGCAACGGCACCGGTGCCAACGGGTTTCCCGCAACGCGCCGCATCACCAACGTGAGTAGCGCGACCGACGGCACGGACGCCGTCAACCTCGCCCAGCTGCAAGACGCGTTGTCGGGTGTGGGCGGTATTCCGGGCACGGGCCTGGCAACGTTTGGCGATGCAGTGGCAACGGCCCTCGGCGGGGGTGCCGTCATGGGCACCGGTGGCCTGTCAGGGCCGCTCTACACCATCCAGGGCAATCCCTACGGCAACGTCGGCGACGCCTTCGGCGCAGTGGACGGCGCCCTCAACGCCCTGCGCACCCAGATAGCGCAGATGTCTCAGACCCCGGGCGGAAGCGCCATTCCGGCAGGAACGGGCAAAGGCCTTGCCGTAGGCGTTGGCAGTGTGGCAACCGACACGGGTGATACGGCCATTGGCAACGGCGCGACAGTGGGTGCCGACAACAGCACGGCCGTGGGCCGTGGTGCCAGCGTTGGCGCGTCCGCGACCAACGCCGTTGCCGTCGGTGCAGGGAGCAGCGTCACCGCGCCCTCCGGTACGGCAGTCGGCCAAGGTGCGATGGTGAGCGCGGCAAACAGTGTCGCACTCGGTGCGGGGTCCGTTGCAGACGCGCCTGACACCGTGTCGGTGGGCAGTGTGTCGAACACCCGGCGTCTCACCCATGTCGCAGCCGGCGCGGCGCCCACAGATGCCGCAAACGTCAGTCAGGTCGACCAGGCGCTTGAAACCGCAAAGGCCTACGCCGACAGCGGAGATGCCGCAACGCTCGACGCGGCCAGGGGCTACACCGACAGCAAGGTCCAGGGTCTTGCCACAAGCTCGGACCTCGACCAGTTCCGCAACCAGGTCAATGACCGGTTCTCCAGTGTCAACCGCCGGCTCGACCGCGTCGGTGCAATGGGCACGGCAATGTCGCAGATGACGGCCAACACCAATGGCCTCTCCGGTGACAACCGGGTCGGTGTGGGCGCCGGCAATTACAGCGGCCAGTCGGCCATCTCGGTCGGGTACCAGCGCGCACTCAACCACAACCGAGCGAGTGTCTCGATAGGCGCGGCAACGTCGGGGTCCGAGAGCACTGTGGGTGTGGGCGCGGGTTTCAGCTGGTGACGGCGTTCTGAAGTGACGGCCAGCGGCCGTCTTGCCGCTGGCCTGCATGTCCATGACAGAGCGTCAACCCGAGCCTTGCAGCGAGCTCCGGACCGACCGGCGGGACACCCGCCGGCGCTGGTGGCCGTCCGTTTTTTTGACTCAAACCCGCGGCCGGAAAGTGGCGGGGTGCAAGAACATCCCACCTCCACCCGCCACCATCAAAGCAGGGCTGATTTGACAGCGACCACACACAGGACACAGACGCCATGAACGACCTTCTCCAATTTGCGATGGATGCTGCGGGCGGCCTCGAGCGCTACCAGGCGTTTCAGACCGTCACTGCAAAGCTCCACCACACAGGCGTCCTCTGGGCGCTCAAGCAGCGCGTCGGCGTGCTGACCGACTCGGTGGTCACGGTCGACCTCAAGGCGCAGAAGGTCTCGCACACCCCGTTTGCACCGACACCCAACCACTCGGTGTACACCCCTGCGCGCGTCGAGATTGTCGCGCCGGATGGCGCCGTGGTTGAAGGTCTCGACAACCCCCGTGCCTCGTTTGCCGGCTACGAGCTCGAGACCCCGTGGTCCAACGCCCAGCTCGCCTATTTTGCGGCGTACACGATGTCGACGTATCTGCGCACGCCCTTCGTGCTTGCAGGCGACGGCATCAAGACCGAGGAAATTGAGCCCTGGGTTGTCGACGGGCAGCCGTGGCGGCGCCTGCGCGCCACGTTCCCCGAAGCGTTTGCAACCCACAGTGCGGTGCAGACATTTTACTTCGACACCGATGGCCTTTGCCGCCGCCATGACTACGAAGTCGACATCCAGGGCAAGAACCAGGCGGCACGCTACATCTCCGACTACGTTGAAGTGCAGGGCCTGATGATGCCCACCCGTTTTCGGGTCTTTCCGCGCACGGCCGACAACACCTCGCTTGCCGAGCCGCTCATCGTGGGCGTTGACCTCTCCGACTTCCGGTTTGCCTGAGACGCGACTGCGCGACCCATTCACCAAGGAACGACCATGAATTCGACTCTCCACACTGCTGCAACCGCGCCGACGCAACATCTCGACGTCAACGGCAACCGCTATGCGTACCGTCGCTTCGGTGCGGCGGGCAGCACGCCCGTTGTCTGCCTGCAGCACTTCACCGGGACGCTCGACAACTGGGACCCGGCCATCGTCGATGAACTGGCCAAAGACCGCGAAGTCATCCTCTTTGAAAACGCCGGCATCGGTGGGTCCAACGGTGAGGTGCCGACGTCCATCGAAGGCATGACCGAGCATGCACTGCGCTTTGTCGACGCGCTCGGAATCCCCAGGCTCCATATCCTCGGTTTTTCGCTTGGCGGCTTCCTCGCACAGAACATGGCCATCGCCCGGCCCGACCTCATTGACCGCATGGTCATCTCCGGCAGCGCACCGGAAGGGGGCGAAGGCGCAGGCATGGACCGGCCCGAGCTCGTCGCCATCTACGTCGACGCCTCGATGCCCATGAGCGAAAAGCTCAAGCACCTCTTCTTTCCGGAAACGCCGGAAGGCCAGGCTGCAGCCAGTGCATTCGTTGCGCGCCTCGGGACGCGTACAGCAGACATCGACCCGCCGGCGGGTCCGGATGTCGCGCCTGCCCAGCTCAACGCCATGGTTGCGTGGGCGAACTGGTCGGGCGACGTTGCCGGAAAGCTTGCAAGAATTCCCCACCGGGTCTTGGTGACCAACGGCGACAACGACACGATGATTCCGACGAAGAACTCGTTTGTGCTCGCCGCGGGCTTGCCCAACGCAACGCTCATCGTTTATCCGAATTCGGGCCATGGTGCGATTTACCAGTACGCACCGACATACGTTTCGCACGTTCGCCAGTTCCTCCAGCAGCCCTGACGGGCATCAGTGCTGGCGGGAAGGTTTGATGCAGGCCGGTGCCCCGTGGGGCACCGGCCCGTCGCAACGCTTCAAACCTGGCATTGGGCATCGGGACAGGCAGGACGTCGCTGGGTTTGCAGCACATCAACACACCGGACGGCGAAAGGGGCCCCCCTTGTCGCCACCAACCCCAAAGAGCAACACCGATGCGCATTGCTGAAGACAACCCGGATACGTTCGATGGCGCTGCGGTCTACAGCCCGCTCGTCTTGCGGCTCTACGACTGGTGGGTGCTCGGCGTTTCGAACCGCTTCGCCTGGGACTGTCCAACCCGCGAGGTGTTGCTCCCGTTCTTTCGGGCGCACATCGGACACCGTCATCTGGACGTGGGCGTCGGCACCGGGTTTTACCTGGCCGAGGCCCGTCCGCCGAGTTCGACCCGTGTCGTCTTGATGGACCTCAATCCGCAGAGCCTTTATGCGGCGCAAGCCAGGGCGGGACTCACCTTCACCCGCGTGGTCCGGCATGACGTGATGCAACCCTTGCCGCCGGATGTTGGCTACGGGCTCGACTCCATTTCGCTCTTTTACCTGCTGCACTGCTTGCCCGGAACCATGCTGCAAAAGGCGCGGGTGTTTGCCAACCTCAAGGGTCATCTCGCGCCCGGCGGTGTGGTGTACGGCGCAACCATCCTCGGTGATGAGGCGGACCACAATGCGCTGGGCAGGAAGCTGATGCGCATCTACAACGGCAAGGGTATTTTCGGGAACCAGAGTGACACCCGGGATGGCCTGGAACGCGCACTTGCCAGACATTTTTCCTGGTTTACGGTGCGGGTCGTGGGCAAGGTCGCACTGTTCGAAGCGCGCGAGCCCAGGTTGGCCGTTCCCTGAGCGAGTCCACCGTTTTCTCAAACGACCCCGGTGATGCTGGCCGTTGCCGGTTCGCCGGTGTGGCCCGTCCAAATTCAGGCCAGCCGCCAACGGCCTTGCCGACCCTCTCCTCTTGCGTCAGCCGGCCCGTGCGGTCCGCGGGAGCGGCCGCACGGATAAAGGAGCACGTTCCAGTCCCCAAGCCGAACATCAGACCAGCTCGGGCACCGCAAATCCCGCAGCCAGGGCAGCCTCGGTCGCCGTGACCTCGGTCAGCACATGTTTGAGGTGGTGGCTGGTGTCAAAGCGGATCCACTGGTTGGTCCAGCCGGGCTTGATGTGTGGCTTGTCGCCGGTCTTGTAAGTCGCCCGCTTGTACAGCTCCGCGTCACCCCAGCTGTAACCGGCATCCTGGAAGTGTTCCGACGTTGCCACAACGCGTGCGAGGCGGTACATCTGCGTGCTGTCTTCGGCCTTGATCGAATTGCCACGCGCGATGAAAAACGCGCCGTCGATGGTGTGGCGAATCTTGCCGTTGACGTGTTCGACCGGAAAGTCGAGCGAGGTCGGGCCGCGTACGCCGTAGTCGCCGTAGACGATGGGCAGCAGGGGACGGGCGGCACGGACGGCCTGCCAGGCGAGCATCTCGCCGCGCGGCAGGAGCCCTTCGGCGTCGTGCTCCTTGACAGCCTTGTCAATCGACGGGGGCATCGAGCAGCCCGCAACCGAGTAAAACCGGTAGCCGTCCGCGCCGATGAGGTCGAGCAGCTTGAGAGCCGGCGCCGAAATGGCCGTTGCGCCCTTGCCAAACACGTTGCCAAAGTCGAGCAGGATGCCGGTCTGCGCACGGGTGATACCGAGGCCGTCGAGCACCTCGTCGAGGCGGCCAAGCAACTCGTCCGGCTCGGCCGCTTCATCGATGTCTGCGGTATCGAGCCGTATGGCCCAGTAGCCAATCTGCTCTTTCGGCAACGCCATGAGGGAAGCGCGGTAGGCATCATGTCCCCAGCGGTCCAGACCGACGACCGGGACGACAGGCTGGCCCAACTCAAGAAGACGACGGGCACCATAGGCAGTCGGCAGCTGTCCGCACTCGGTCGTCTCGTCCGGCTGCCAGTTGAACGCGTCGAGCATGACCGGCAGGCCTTCGCCGACCTTCTGAATCTGCGACGTGACCCAGTCGACAAACGCGCGCACGGGCGCGCCGGTCTTGGCGTAGCGCTTGATGTCAAACATCTTCGGTGTAAACCGGCCGATGTCAAAGAGCGGCAACATCACCGCGCGCTCGGCCGGGGGCACCTTGGACAGGGCGATGAACTCGCCCTCCTTGGCGTGGAGAAACGGGGTGTAGGAAATCCGCATGGTTACATCTCTTCGACAGGAGGGGAGGGGAACAGCGTTCGAACCGAGCCTTGTCCAACCAGTTCGCCCAACAACGCGTAGTTGCCGGTTTCCTTCCTGAGCCTGCCGGCGACGATGGCGGGATGGATGCCAAGGTCGCGCGCGAGCTGCAACACCGTTTCCCGGCTGGGCGAGACGAACGCTGGGCTACGTTTCCAGATTAAGCGGGGAATGAACGCTTCCCGCGCCAGTCGGTTCGCTTCGGCCTCTCTGCGGTCTTCCGACGCCGCATCGAGGTTGTCGAGAAATGCCTCGTGTTCCCCGACGTGTTTCCAGAGGTGGGCCACCTCGTGGAGCAGGGTGAACCAGAAGTTGTCGATGCGGTCATACCGGAGGCTCAGGCCTACGATGGGTGTCCCGTCGAGGTCACGCAGTGCCGCACCATCGAGCAACGTGCCCTTGAGGTGCTCTTCGATGACGACCACGATGCCGTTGCGGTTGAGGAACTCGACTGCCAGCAAAGGGCCCTGTTCCGACCAGCTCAACTGCGCGAGCTGCTTGAGAAACCCCGCCGACAACGCCTCGTGGTTGTAGGGTCCCACCTGTTTTTTCAGCACCCGTGCACGCTGGATGACCCGTGCGAGCCAGGCGTACAGGGCGTAGCGGGTCGTCGGTGACTGCGCTTCGCCCGCGATGGTTCGCCGGAAGGAGGCGGCGCCAAACTGCAGGCCCGCGTCGTTGATGAAACCCCGCACCGTTTGCTCAACGCTCGACGCGCCCGACGACAGTTTCGACAGCCAGCCACGACGGCTCATTTCCTTGGCTGGAAACAGCGACCAGTCGAGCTCCTCCGTTTTTGCCGGTCGCGCAGCATCGCCGAGGCCGACAAGGGTCTCGGCGGAAATGCCAAGGCCCCGGGACACTTCCCGAATCATCTGCACGGTCATCGGGCGCTTGCGACCAAGGACCTCTGACACGCGGCTGCTGGTTCCGAAGAACTTCACAAGGTCCGCGTTCTTCAGTCCCTTCTCATGCATGCGAAACAGGATGGCGTCGATGGGGTCTGGCGGCTCGACGGGATACCGGGTCGACTCGTACGACTCGACAAGCACAGACAAAAGTTCGAGGCGCTCGGTCTCCTCACTTCCAAGGGCGCTGCCCTTGGCAATGAGCGCCATGATTTCGGCGAGGTAGGCCTCGTGCTGCTGCTCGGTCCGGATGACCTTGGGCGCGGCAGGGTGAAGGCGGCTAGCGGCCATTTGACTCGTCCCGTGGAATGAATTCTTTGATGAGAGCGATCCCGGCAGGAAACGCGACGGACAAAACGACGTCCGTCTTCGTGCCGGCGACAGGGAAGTAAAACCCCCCGTCGTTTTGCGCGCGCACCCGGGGAAACTGCGCCAGGAGGTCGGAGGATGACTTCCACTGGGCCTCTTCGATTTCGGCAGCCCAGCTCGACACCCACGGCCGGGTGGTCGGCTGCTCGTCGACGAGGCGCTGGAGCATGTGTTTCCCGACAAGGCGCACGGCTTTATCTCCCAATTTGGTAATTCTTGTCGCACAGGGGGTGAAAGTCAATGAGGCAAATGGGCAGCCGGGTTCATGCCGACAGGGCGCCAGAGGTCGCCTCAGAGATTGATGGTCAGCTCGCGGTTGATGTTCGCCATCACGAGGCTGTAGACGCCGGGTGACTTGAAAAACGGGTGCCAGGGCGTCGGCGCCATGAAACCGACCCGGTTCCCGTCCGCCCAGATGGCGGCGACGGTGCCGGACAGTCCGGCGACCCTGGCGGCATACCGGAGTGCGTCCATCACGCCGCTCTGGGCAGCCTGGCTCTTGCGGCCGAAGGCCGGACTGAGCGGGATGATGACCATGTCCTGCCCCTGTTGCTTGATGTGAGCGACCTTGAAGGTGGCCATTGGTGTGGTTCCTGCTCTGAAAACGTTGAAGGGCGCAGGTCTCTTAGTGCCTGACAGTAGCCAAACTATACGGATAGTTTGTATACGTCAAGAAACTTTATCAGCAAAATAACTATTCGCTTGCTACCATGCCGGCATCGTCCAACCGGAGTTGCCTCGTGTCCGAGACCAAAGACAGCGCCAAGCCCCGCTGGGGGCAGGAACGGCGCCTTGCCTTCATCGACCTCCGTCTCCAGTACGAAGGCCGCATCAACCGGCGGGATCTCCAGGGGCATTTCGAGATATCGACCCCCCAGGCGTCCGCCGACCTTGAGCTCTACCGCCAGTCGGCGCCGGACAACCTGCACTACGACGCGTCCCAGCGCGTGTACCTCGCCGGCCCGGATTTCGTCCCGGTCACAGGGCGGTCGTCGGCCACGAGCTATCTCGATGAGCTCTACCGGCTGGCTCGAGGCGTCGTGGCGCCCGAGGAGAGCTTTGTCGGATTCGTCCCCCCGACAGGGGTGGTCGCGACCCCGGCACGCGCCATTGGCGCCGAAGAAGTGTCGACCATGGTCCGGGCCATCCGGGACCGGGTGGTCTTGCGCGCCCTTTACCATTCCATGAACGCCCCGGCGCCGGTGACTCGCGTCATCGCACCCCACGCGCTGGGCTTTGACGGCCTGCGCTGGCACGTCCGGGCCTGGTGCTACCAGCGGGCGGCCTTCCGCGACTTCGCGCTGGGCCGCCTGACGGTCGTCGGCGAAGAGCCCGCTGCCGAACCCATCAACCCGGCCGACGATACGGGATGGACCACCATGGCCGACATCATCCTGGTGCCGCACCCGGCCCTAAGCCCCACGCAGCGCACGGCCATCATGGCCGACTACGCCATGACCGATGGCCGTCTGCACCTGCCGTGCCGCAAGGCGATGCTGTTTTACACGCTGCGCCATCTCAATCTGCAGTCCCCCGATATCCTCGATGACGCCTCGATTCAGCACGTCATTGTCGAAAACCGCGACGACGTCGAGCGCTGGATGCGCGAAGACCGGGCGCTGTCAAAAGACGCGTGATTCCGGACAAGGTTGCCCGGGGCGCCTAAAGTCCCCGGGGCAACGGCCGCTATCCGTTGAGGCAAAGAGGACCAGGAGCGAGGGACATGCAGCATTTATCGGCCTACCTGCTTGAAGTGCCGGACATTGCCGACACGGACGGACGAAAGCTCTACGACCGAATCGTTGTCGAAGTCGACGACTGGCTGACGAAGAAGGGCATCGTTGACCTGACGGCGGGCGTTACGACGTTCGTCTCGAAAACGGGCGGCAAGGAAGGCACCGTCTGGCAGTCGTTTTTCTCCAACGAACAGGGCGACTTGCGGGAAATCATTCTCGAAGAGCCGACTACGGACGACCACGTCTTCCGCACCGCGTTGAGGGTGGTGCGCACGTCACTTCGGGTCGTCGTCTACCTGACGCTTGCCGCCCGCAATGTCCACAGCATCATCCGGCCCGGGTTCGTCGTGCCGCGCTGCCCGCAAATCATCCACACTATTCGCGGGTTGCGGAACGACTGGCACCTCGGCGACACGAAACTCGGCCCTGCCGGGGTCGTGACGCTGTCGGAAGAAGCCGACGGCATTGCCCTGGCATCCCAAATCCGCTCGAGCCGACGGACCATGCCCATCGTCGCCGTCTCCGTGTTCGACGGCGAGGAGCCCTGGGAGGGCCTGTCCAGGAAGCTCGCTCGGGATTTGTCCGCGCTCGCAACGGTGGTGACCCTCACTGCAGACGTGAGCTGGGGCCTGACCGATGAAGTCGGCAAGCGCATGTCGTGCTATGGCGGAGCCGTGCGGCTCTACTGGCCGCCGCTCCGGGGCGGCAACGACTCCAATGTGCCGGGCCGTGTCTGGACGCCCGAGCGGCTCGACGCCATGGACTGGGACGGGGAAGGCCAGGAGCGGCTCCGCACGCAGCTTCGGTACACCGTGATGAGTGCCGCCGCGCTCGGGGTCGAGCCCCCGTTTGAAATCCGCGAGATTCGCACGTATGGCGCGCGCATGAGGCTGCGAAAGCTCGAAGCGCAGGGGCAGTCTGCCAAGGACACACTGGAGCTCGTTCGGGAGTTCGACAAGGAAAACGACGCACTCCGCGAAGAGAACAAGGCGCTCCAGCAGGTCATCGCCCAGATGAAGGGCGGCTACCAGGCGCCCCAGGACGCGCGCGAGGACGCCGGCGATGACGAAGGTGACGTGGAGGAGGCCGGAGGCGCCGACACGCGTCCCGAGGCGGGTGAAATCCGCTTTTACAAGAAGCGATACTCAAAGCACGGCTACGACGTGCTGGTCCGCCGGGGCGACTGCGGACACGAAAAGTGGGAAGCGGCCTTTGCTGCAGACAAGGCAAAGAAGGGTCTCAAGAGGCTTGAAGGCCGGGACGACTGGCAGATGCTCAACCACTGTGCAAGCTGCACAGGCGGCGGCGTTTGGCGGGTGCGCTGGTAAGCGACATCATGCGCGGAACGCGCTGAGCTCAAGTCCGTTTTTTCATCGTCTAGACAGTGCTGCAACGGACTTTCAATGCGCATTCGCTACACCATTCCATTCACGGCAAAAATTGCGTTCTCCGACCATTGGCCGTTCCCCGTTGCCGGTGGTTTGTGCAGCGTTGTAGAAAAAGACGGCGTCGCCCGGGCGCTCGAGGTGGTCTTCGAAAACCAGCCTGTGGAACTCGCCCCGCTGTTTCTGCCGGCAGGGCCCGGTCCGGCAAAGTTCGAGATACGCGGCCAGGACCCCCAGATAGCGCTGGTGCGCGCCACACTCGAGCAGGCCATGGGTTTTTTGCAGTGCTATCACGGGGTGGGCCTGGTCACGGACGAAATCGCGTCCGCATACGAGCCTGAAACCCCGGAAGAAAAAGCGCGCATCCAGGTTCTGTCGATGGAGATGGGAAAGCAGGAACACATTCATCGCTTCAGTTTTTCGATGTTGACCCGCGCCGTCATGGCGGCGGAGGCAGGGCCGGCTCCGGTCTTTGAGGTCGCACTCGTGTCATCGGCACGGGATGCGCTAATCAAGGGACGATTCATTGATTCGTTCCGCTATTCGTTCCTGCTCATCGAATTCCTGCACGGTGATGGTCAGTTCAGAGGCGCGGGTCTCAAAGAGGTGCTTCGGAAGGACAATGCCTTCAACGACCTCCTCGGTCGGGTGCTCGCCGGGCGGATTCGGCCGCACGACGTTCCCGCTTCTGACACCTTGGCGCTGCTCGACACCAACCCGACCACCGGCGACGTGATTGACCATCTGGTCGACAAGCGCGGCTTTTATTTCCACGGCAACATCAAGCGGAAAGACACGTGGAAACCGGACCAGCAGGAAGGGGCCAAGCTGCTCGCCTTTCTTGCCATCGATATTGCGAGCACCCTCGCACAGGAAGCAGCCGCGCCCATGTTCGACGAAAAATTCAACCAGCGCCACGTCGATGACGCAAAGAAGGCGGGAGCCAAAATCGTGATGCAGGTCAGGTTTGATTTCAGCCTCGCCGAAGACGGCGTAGCCCGGCAAGGGCAGTTCAACTTTGCATGCCCCGCGACGAAGTTGACTCCCGCTCTCGCCCAAGGCGTCGCAGGTGAGTTCTTCCAGGCATTCGAACGCGATTTTCCGACCGGAGCGCTCAAGAGTGCAACCTGCGTGGTCGAGGAAACCGGCGAGGTCGCGTTTGAGATGACGTTCCACGCCAAGAGCGTGACCCCACCACCCGCGTCGGTCTGACGTGGCGACAGTGCACACCATTGAAGCTCGTTGGCGGGCCATAGTCTCCGTGGCGGTGGTCCAACCCAGGGCAAGCGCCGTTTGCCGCCCAGTTTCACCGGTGTCGTTTGCAGTGACCAGCCAGACTCCCCTTGCCTGACTCATGAGAAGTCCACGCGCCAGACTGCGTTGGCAAGACCCGCGTGTCGCGTCGCAACGTCGCGACTGGCTGGGCTACGACGTCATTGTGTTCAGCGAGCTCGGCCTTTACCCGGAAGGGACATACGTCGTTCCAGACAGCGTCTTCCACGCTGACGAGCAGGTTGCATTCGCTGTCGTCCGCGGAGGCTCCTGGAACCGACTCGACCCGGATTTGCCGTCCACAGAGTTGAGGGGGCTATCGCCAGCTCAGCTCCGGCTCGTCGCATCTCTCATGTTGTGTGAAGTCAGGGACGGTGCGCGACTCGTTTTCTATCCAGCATCTGGTCAGGGCTTGCGGCTCGATGCCCGGCGGCTTCGACTCGACGCCCCGGCTACCATTGCCGACATTCGCGCTCTCGTCCTTGCACGGTGCGCCGACGAAAGAACGAAGGCGCCTGAGGATCGGACATTCAGGTTGCCTGAAGGTCCGTATCACCTCAGGGCGCGTTCCGAGTTCGCGATGGAGCGGCTCGCGGAGTTCTTTGAAGCGCTCAGTCCTGTCGACTATGTCGTATATCGCGGCATGCACGCGCTGATGAAGGCCGACATGCTGTCGCGATACCCCGAATTCTGGGAGGAGGCGACAACGGCATGCTACGTGGCGCTCGATGCATCTTTTTCGGCCATCCAGGAACGACTCCAGGACGAGGGTATCGCGCAGCCGTCCGCAATCGACGCAAACCATTGGGTTCATCGGCATTTCAATGAGGCTTTCGGGCTGCCGGCGCCAGGACCGACCGACAAGTACTTCGGCGAAATGTACGCGCAGCGTGTCATGACCCTGCATCCCAGGAGCCGTTACGGAGAGTCTCCTGTTGCTCCCCTCATGTATGAGGACTACATGTTCATGCGGCGAGACTTGAGGGAAATGTTTGCCTATCTCGTCACAGGCCAACATGGAGCCGACTACAGACGGGACGTCGATATCCATCTCGCGGCCCGTCCCAAGGGCAGGTAAGGAAACGTCGGATTGATGGGCTGCTGCCGACAATGCGCGCACATGCGCCGTCAACGTCCCGACTCAAGGCCCGCACGTTGTTCCTGCTCAGGACGTGGCTTTTTCGCGGGCCTCTTCGCTGAGGAAGGCGAGTGCCTTCTCCATCACCGACGGGTGGTCAACAAGGCGGTTGTGGCCAAGGCCT
>Ga0247742_10001581_pt1 | contig 15690 bp, 9 predicted proteins | sample UWRJL208509C2_FD_180944 | JGI IMG/M metagenome (GOLD analysis project Ga0247742, IMG submission 180944) | Plant litter microbial communities from Arlington Agricultural Research Station in Wisconsin, United States - UWRJ-L208-509C-2 | ecosystem: Environmental > Terrestrial > Plant litter >...
TCGTCGAAGCTCAATGTTCTGGGAGTTTGACAATTTCGTCACACAGGAGTCACGTCAAATTTAGCGGTGCGTTGACAGCGAGTGACAGCAAACAAAGCCTTGGGTGGCGCGCGTGAGAGTCGCATTTGTCACGGTTTTGAGCGCACAATCCGTATTTGTTAACTCATGAAAAAACCACGCAAACTACAGCTTCAAAAATTTGCATACCAGCTACTAGACTATGTTGGAGTACCCTGGCGAATTTTTGTAGGAGTTCGTTTGCTGGATCTGGCTGGATCTCGTTCAAAAGTCACTTACACCAACTATTTTGATGGGGTCAAAACCACCTTTTAAAATTCTACGCTCGCAAAACAGCCTTCTCCCCCCAAAAAAGTAGATATTAATGTTTATATAATGTCTTAGAGTATTTAAAAAAAATCCTGAACACGAGAGTCTAAAAATGAGGGAGGAATTCGCAATTATCAAACTCCCCGAACATGTCAAACTCCCCAACAACGATAGTATCTTCAAAATTCGCAACCAGACGAACTTGGATCTCTACCCGGCATTGTTTTTCTTCGACAGCTGCGATTTGAGCATCAGTAAGTCTCGCTATGTATTAATTATGTAACACTCACAATAATTTGACTTGGTGCAGCCTCCCTTTATGAGCCTCCAACCGCGACAGCTGGCCGCGATACAGGTGGTGCTCCGCTCAAACCCAAAGGCGAACTCGGGGTGGGCTGGGGAGGTAGTAATGACAGTCCTTTCCTATTGGACATTCCGGAGAAGCACGCACTAGAAGTTGGTTTCCTCAAGTTGTTCCTCACAACCGAATATGTCGACTTCTCGGACGTACCGCAAGCGTCGCCCTTCTCCTCGTGTAACGACCGTGGGATGAAAATACACACACCTTCGATTTCATTCTGGGAAAGTATCAAGATTCCTTTCGTCTTGCGGCGGGCCAATGGAGTTGGCGCTCAAGGAGACATAACAGTTGGACCCAATATCCAAATTTCCACTACACGGTCGCGGTAAGTACGAGTAGTCTGGGATTCGAGTCAGAGCTCACCGCCTGTCTTCCGAACTAGCGCCGTCAGTCGAAGCGACCCTCCATTGGAGTTGGTACGTGTTGTTTTCGATTGACGTCCTGAGTACATACAAATAAAATTTCCTATATAGGAAGTGAAGAAAAACCCAGCCATACAGCGAAAACCGACACATCTTGCGGGGTCTGAGAAGTGGAAAGAAGCCGTGAGTCGCATGGAGACACTTCTTGTAATTCAAGCCATGAATCTTATTGTGATTTGATCGTTCAGTTTGTGGTTCCAACCTCTATCGCAACTCTACAAAGGAATGCGTCGCTTATGGTACCTACTTGTAAAAACTGGCGAGAAGCGGTCAGTGTGATTTCCTTACCAACAGTTACTTCAAAGGTCTAAAGAGATAGTATCATTGATAGATTTTGATACCTTCGTCGGTGGGGTCTCTTCAGCAAAGCCCATCGATTGCGGCACTGGGTATAAACGAGGGATCCAGAACATCAGTTGCGATGAACGATGTGGATTTCCGTCGAGAGCTTCGGACTCTCAAGAAATCACGCTCATTCCGCTCGAGAAACTGAAGAATGCGACAGAGCTATGACGCCAATTTTAGTCCAGAGGCAGGTCAAGTGTAGCGCCATAGATAGCCAAGTCTACTAAGGCCTAGTGGAAAGGCGTTATGTCGAAACTACCAAGCCCCTTATTTTCTTTCATGCGGATAGGTATAGATATTTTCCAGCGAGATGTGCATGCATCCATGCAAATTGACCAGATCGAAGAGCGAGTGTCCACTCGGCAGCTACTAGGCGGACTGCATTTTGATGGCCGGCTCCCACATATCCCCCTTAACAGTCAGGGACTCTCGCTTTTATCAGCTGTTCCTTCAGAAATATGATAATACTGTAGACCCTTGCGAATGAAGTTAAAAAATTGGCCACAAATTTTTGAGCAAGGAGGAAGAACCGAGCCCTAAGTTTCAATTACATTTGCTGCAACACGCATTCTGCAAGAGCAAAACGTGTGTACCTTGCGTTTTTCATATCTAGAGCCGGATCTCTACCGGATTGTCTTCTGCGGTGGAGTTTGGGTTCCTGTCTTTCACGTTCATAATAGTCACTTGATTAATCTGTGGCCTCGAGGATGGGAGTGCAGGAACCTATTTCAGAACCTTGTCCGAGGTCCGAGTTGAGTCCCTTCGCACCAAAGTTTGGATGTATATGAGTCTGACAATAATGTTCAGGAAGCGCCGTTCATCGTGGGGTTTAGGCGTGATGAATTATCCGCACAGCGTCTACAGTGATCATGGACACTCCACGCACTCCATATCCGCAAATGATTGGCGCCCGAATTAACTCCTGCACTTTCTGAGACAAGCCAAAACAAATGCTGCAAGTTGAGCTCCAAATAACTCGGATCACAGCAAGGAATCTAGGACATAATCAATTAAAAAGATATTTTGGTAGGTTGTCATGATACTCAAAGGGGGGCCTGTCTAATGGTGCCATTTCACGCCAGCCGCGAATCCAAAACCACCAACGAATCCTTCGATGTACTGAACCTCTTGAACCGGCCGAAGCTTGTTCTCTAGCCAGAGAATTCGTTGCCTCTCCTCGTCAAGGTTATACTGTAGTGAAATTCGGAGCCTCTCAGACTCTCTGAGTTTATTCTCCAGCGTCTTTTGGTTCTTCTCTACCCGTCCTAAGTCGGCCATCATGCTATCACACATAGCTTCCAGCTTCTCTCTCAGCTCTGTCTCCTTTTCCAGAAGCTCGTACAAGGTATCCATTTGATCTTTGAGTTCGGCGACCGTGTTTCCTTCCGGTTCGGAAGGACCGCAATGTACCTGCTGGCCGATGCTCGTCGCCTCAGATTGGGCGCCAAATTTAGGGACCGAAGCTGTGATCTCGTGGATCATATCTTATGATGGAATAGTCTCTTGAAACAGCGAGGGGACACGCTTTGGACCAAAGTTCGAGGTCAATGATCGAAGGGAAGCGGTATTAGAGAAGAAGTCGAAGTCAGCATAAAATGGTTCCCACATAATGGTATGAAAACTGACAAACAGGTCACCAATACTAAGCGCCGTGAATTGGATTACCAAGGGGATCAAGATTTACTGTCAATGGAGGGGAGTTGGTGCAAACTTATGGATGGCAAAATTCGGAGCAACTTTATACACCATTTCCTCAGCGCAAGGTTTCGGAGAATTATTGTCCGTCTCGAAAGCCATATAATACCCATTAAGCCTTTGTTAGCGAGGACCCAGATGATTGGCCTAGATCCAACGCAACATTTGCTTATCTAGCAGGGGCTATTCACGTCTTCAAAACCCTCAGGAACGGGTCGCACAAATTAGGCGCCCACGTGCCTCATTCAAGGCCACCGTTGACTCCGCGAGCATTGTCAGGGTCAGAATGACGCTTTACTTCGGACGCGTTTGAACTGCCTCCTGAAAACAATGGGGTTTTCTGAGGTTCCCATGATCAAATCAACTAGACTTCTACTCAAATATAAACCGTCTTCTGTGGTCTGTACACTAGCAAGAATGTCTCAGCTCATCCAGATCGAATACCTCAAATACCTCGCTTGCGTAATTCGCCAAAGTCCCGAGCTTCGCAAGTTCGTGTCGTATATGTTCACACTCACGATGGTTCCATTGAATCTATTAAAATAGGAAACTTACTCAACCTCAGGATAGCGAAGTCTCCGAATCCATTCCAATATTATCCGAGAGGTCAGGGCTTTTGCAACGCATTTTCTGCAGATTGAATTACAATTTCACTGACCTCCATGATAGTTTACCTCGCGATGTCAAAGTCCCCCGTCTACATGCTCTGACAATTGGCATCGACAAGTACAGATATCGCCCGTTAAAAGGGTGCGTTGCAGATGCAGACGCTGTCGACGATTATTTGCAGTCAAAGCTCTGCGTCCCTGCGTCGCAGATAACGAAGCTGCGAGATAATGCTGCGACGAGAGAGGCTATCATTCGTTCCTTCAAAACGCTTTCCACAAATAACGACATCCAATTTGGCGATCCCATACTCATCTACTACGCAGGGCATGGGGCAGACGCTCCTACGCCCCCTAAGTGGCGCTCAAGCGAGACGAGGACGCAGATGTTGATTCCTTTTGACTACGAAATGGACTCCAAGGGCGGGATACATGGAATTCCGGATAGGACATTGGGAGGGCTTCTAAAACAGCTGGCCGATAAAAAAGGGAACAACATCGTCAGTAGCCCATAAAGTTTCAGATAATCATTTACTGACTTGCGTTTCATAAAAGACCGTAATACTTGACAGTTGTTTCTCGGGATCGTGCACAAGGTCGAGTCCAGGAGTAGAGCCTACACTCAGAACTCGGTCGATCCAGTATCAGCGCGTGCTACCAGACAATCTAGACGACGAGATACTATGCCCAGCGTCCGGGAAAACTCGATGCTTTCAAGCGCAGCCAGAGTTTAACAACGCCGGCTTGAAATCGCATATTTTACTGTCAGCATGCGGCGCTGGGGAGCGAGCATGGGAGTCCAAAGGTCGAGGACTCTTCACGAAAGCGTTGTTGGATACACTCCATGGAATCCCGATCGACCAAGTGACCTACAAGGAGTTGATTTTTCGAATCGGCAGATTGTCCACGTAAGTCTATGACCTCCATTTTATGAGACGTTCCAAGCACTGAAAAAACTGACAGGCAAAGCCCTCAATGTGAAGGCGTACACCAAAATCGTATCGTTTTCGACGCCAAAGTTCCACACCCCACTCGAATTATCCACCGCGGGCATTGTGAACCCAGATCCAAGAACGTCATTATCTGTGCTGGCCTTGCACATGGTGTAACAAAAGGTTCCGTATTCAACCTATGGGGAAGTCTCGACAGTTATAGAAACTGGAGGAACGAGAAACCGATGGCGGTCGTCCAAGTGGTCGAATTGGGTCCTTTTGAGTCTGGGGTGAAACCGCTATCGGATTCGCCACAGAACATCACCAAATCGTTCATTGCCGAGCATATCCAATGTGGCCAGAAGGCTGATCTGATACTTCACGTTCCGCGACAAAAGCAGATGAATAGGTTATTCGAGGGATTGGTTCGGGAGATGTTGAGCCCAGCTCTCCACCGCATGTCCATCCAGCTGTCGACACCTGAAATGGCGTACATCAACGCCGTCACGGATCCAGAAGATCCAACCAAGATAGCCTTCGAAGTGAACGACCCAGAGGTAAATCAGCGTGGTTTAAAGCGACTCCCGTATAAAGCAAACCCCGACTCGGACCCGGTTCACTTCCACAAGATTGTTCACGGATTTGCGCACTATGAATATCATCTCCGCCGTTCAAGCGGCCAGTCACAGATATGCGGATTGGCATCAGACGTGGCTCTGGAATTCTATCGGGTCAAGAAGCTCGAAAGTGGCGACGCAGTGGAATTGGAGGGATATAACCTCAATGACGCAAGCAAAGGTATCTCCCTAATCCAAGACCAGTCGGGATACCTTTTCAAACTTCGGAACGACTCGAAAGTTGACCTCTACCCGTCCCTGTTTTTCTTCGACAGCTGTGACATGAGTATCAGTACGTCGCATGCAATTTCAATCTTGGATGTGAACTTAATCATTCACTTCCCAGCATCTCTATACCAACCTCCAACTGCTGGCCAAGGACGAGTCGACCCGCCACTCAAAGCAGGTCATGAACTCCTGGTAGGCCACGGGAGTCCTGATAGTGCCTTCGTTGTCGATGTCCGAGGGTCCCGAAAGTCGGAAGTGGGCTTTATTAAGCTCTTCCTCACCACAGAATACGTTGACTTCTCGGACGTGCCACAGCGATCACCATTTTCAGAGACGAGCCGTGCCATCAGGAATTGGCAGTCAAAAACTCGAGTATTCTGGTGTACGATACTGGTGCCTTTCGTAGCGCACCGAAAAGAGAGTGCCCAACTAAAAGGGCCGAGTAAATCACAGAACGCAGATGTTTTCTCGTCGAACATGCACACCGACACTAGGTCAGTCAATCCAGATGTATCTGCGTCGCCTTGGTGGGTCGCTGAATACCAAAATCACAGCATAAACTGCCATTCCGCCTCATGGAAGGATTTGGTGAGTAACTGCTCCGTTTCCGCATTTGCACTCCACCTGATCAATTTCGACATTTTGACCACGGTCTTCCACCTCCAGAATTATTTGGACATTCCAATAAACCCGCGAGGGCAAGCTCGCAGCGACGGAGTGCCTAGATCGCCTATTAGAATGGATATGCAGCTCGTACCAGAGCTTCGTAGGCTTGTATCGGAGAATTCTCCAGCAAGCGTTCCCAAAGTCAACACTAGTCCCATCAATGCCCAGGAGAATAGAGCATCTGAGCCCACGGAGCTTTCCGACCAGGAAGCGCAGCATTTCAGAGCTGACATAAACCAGTTGGCTCGCATGCAAGCAGATGGGTTTGAGAGGTTGAAAAAGCTCGAGCAAAGGCTTAATAGGATGCAAGACACCTTGCGACTGTGCAATCTGTAGTTCTAGTTTGCCATAAGTAATCAATTTGCCTGGCTGTGTGTAATGATGAGTTCAATTCGCCAGTGGGAACTGTCACAAAATGGGATAAGACGAGGGCAGTTAACCCCTATACCAAAGCGGCGTGATCATTCATTTTCGCACGGACCTGTCGCGCCGTAAATAGGCAACAGCCCCAAGACTGATCGGTACACCACACCACACCGTCATTCTTTCATCCATCATGCAGTATCTACATCCCAAAAAAACGACGGCAACGGCTACTACGAACATGGTATCGGCATCATGAATGAAAACAAGGACGCGCCGTACACCTTCCTCATCTCGAGTACATAGCGTCAACAATGACCTTAACTGAGTCGACAACTTGAATGTCGTGGATGATCTCACAGGTATAGCGTTACGCACTGGGGAGTGGCAGTAACCAATGCGGGATTATGTAGCATATCGTATTTGCGAACAATACAGTGTGTTAATGTACTAGTCAAGTATTTAAGGTCGTCATAGGGTGTTACAAAGAGACGGGCTCGATACCTAAATCCACCTGGTATGCAGACGGAAAGAAGAGCCCCTCCTCTCGATCGGTCCTCGGCCTGTAAAATCCTAATTTCTCATTTGGATTCTCCTGCATCAACCTAATTCTCTCCATGTTTGAGTTGAATCTCTGCACAAACTCCCGCCCAGCGTATACGCTCTCCCCCAAGGTGGCATATTTCTCTACAGCGGCCTCGTATGCGTGATATGCGTCTGAATATGCGCCTGTATGAAGATATGCGTGTCCAATAGAAGCGAAGGCGTCAGCAGCACCTAAAATCGAGCCAATACGTTGGTATGCGCCAAGAGACTTCTCGAAGTAGTGGACAGCATCCGATAGCTTGTTCATCCGAAGAAGAACCTCACCAAGGCGCAAATGAATACTGCCATGGATATCTGAAGGATCAAGAAATTTGACCTCCTCCCATGCGTTCTGAACCGCCTCCAGTACCAGTTCATCACTAGTGGACGGCATAACGTTGAGTGTATCCGCTTTTCTACGCAGGGCTATACTTGCATCCTTGACACACCCTAGCCGCAGAAATATGTCTTTTGCTGTGTCGAGAGCTTCCAATGCGCCTTCATATTCTTGGTAGCACCAGTATAACTGGCCAAGACTAGAAAGTGCACGGGCGTGCCAGTACTCGTCCGAGTCTTTGGTCCTAGCTAGCACATCCATGATGATAGTCAGCTGATCATCATAGGTAGGACCAGGCACAAATCCATAGACATAGACACGTAGCAAATCACATTGAATGCCCAACTGCCGAGCAGAATGGTCATGAGCAAGATTGTGAAAAAGCTGGGAACTTTCTTCAAGAAGTGGTTTCGCCTCATCGTCCCTGTCAACCTTTGAATACACATTCGCCAAGCACATCAAGGCTTCAGCAACATATCGGTCGTTGTTGGTTGCCTTTGCCTGATTCAAGGTGTGGACTGCAATGGCAACGACAGGTTTTGTGTCGACTCCGTACCAAGCGAATGCTAGTAGAGCCCGGACTAATTGATCATCGGAGTCTGGGAGCTCGACGGTGCCAATGAGGATAGACTGAATGTTTGTTTCCTCGCGAGCAAGCGCCTCCGAGTTGGCCTTGAAATTTGGATCATAGTAACGGGATGCGTGGTCCAAGACATACTTGCAACAGGCCAAACCCACGTGCTGCTGTATATCTCTGTGTATACGGTCGTGGTGGCGCATAAATGATTGGATAACTGGGAGGATAAAGAGTGTCTGGGACCCAGGGGCGTTGAAGTTGTGGGTGGGAGTTTGAAGAAGTGCGGCTTGTAATAGGGTGGCAATCGCACCAGATGTGGACTTTAAATTTGGTGCCCAATATTCAAGTCGGTCACGAGTTGTTCCAGCAGGCAGTAACGAAAGGGTAGCCAGGAGATAAAGTGCGTCGGGGTCACTCTTGACAAAATGGCTATCGACTGACAGGCAGATACTTTTATTCATACCAGTTTCGAGCGAGCCGTCAGGGGAGAGCATGTCTGTGCCGAGCTTCGCCCACTCATCCAGTAGCTGCTTCGCTGACGATTTCGATTGGCGTCCACGAGTCGCCATCAAGGTGACTGCGAATGGCATGCACCCGACGGCAACCAGCAGGTCATCGACGTCGCAATCGGTATTCCAGTTTGGGTTGATTTGTTCGCAGATGCGGCGGCAGGAGTCCATATCAGTTGCATGAATGATCTCGGAATGCCATACCACATCGAAGCTGGGTGAGTCCGATCCGCGCATGGTGATCAGGATTGATACATGAGAAAGCCGGTTTAACTTGCGGAGCGCGTTTTCGACTTGGTCTTGGTCGTCGGTTGTATTCCATGGTGTTTCAAAATTGTCGAGGAATAGAAGGATAGGTTCTTGAGATAACTTGAGTTCGAAAAGAATGTCGCTCAGGGTACTATCGGTTTGGCGCTTGACGCGAAGGCTGCTGTAGAGCACCTGTAGGAAAAGGGCACCAGTGGTTGCTTCTACACAAGGTACCCACACACAGCGCTCCTCCGGGAACTTTGCTTGAACGAGAGGCGACTCGACGATAGCCAGCGCAAGCGAAGTCTTCCCCATCCCGCCAGGACCAAGAAGGCAGATGTGCGACAACGCCTCTGACGACACTAGCTTGGAGAACTTCTTGACGAGCTCATCGCGTCCATAGAAAATAGCTGGTTTCGACGGCATTTCCTGACGTTGCAGTTTGCTTGACTTCGCATCTTGCTTGAGGCTAGTTACTATTTCGCCGAAAGTCTTGATGTCCTTGCGAGTAAGGACGACTTGATCGGCCACAAACTGAGTGAGCGACTGGATACTTTGTAACCTCTCTCGCAGGTTCTCAAGCGCCCTACTGTTGCGCAAATCATTTCCTACCTATGCAAAGGTAAGTAGCGTCCCAAATATAGAACTTTGGACATACATGGAATTTCTCGAGAGCAACGGTAAGGCGGTCTACGCATCCATCTACTTTGGCCTTGTTGATATTCGAGAAGATGACCACGAGGATCCGATTCTGACTACGAATTTCGTTGAGGTCAGAGATGATTGTGTGCAGAGTACTGAAGAGCCCAGTTATCGTGTCAGCTACAGTTTGTTGAGGGTTGAGTTGCATGACATACCCAAGGAGATCCTCCAGGTCCTTCTCAATTGCCTTGCCCGCTGCAACGATCGTCGCCTCTTCAGAACCGGTGGTAACATGACCCACAATTACAATCATGAGTGCTTCGACACGCTCTTGCAATTCTTGAACTTTCTCTCCGACAGCTGTTGCTTCCTGGTTGTATTTAGTAAAGCTTGTTGTTTGATATTCGGAATTCCTGACGATCGGATGTACTCACTTCGCACACCTCAATGACTTTGATAGCAAGACCGAGCGCGTCCTTTAGAAGCGGCACAGGTACCAAATGTGCCGCCGTTTGCAGCAATTTCACGACCTCTGTTCCACCAGCAGAAACATATTCTTGAGTAGAAGGAGCGGCACATTGCGCCTGTACGTCTAGGATCTAGTAGATCTCGATAAGGGTCCGAAAATATATATTTGGTGGTATCAAACACATACATCTATAGTTTTTGCATGTCGAGACTTGCTGAAAGGGCACCAGGAGAAGCACCCAGCTTGAGGTTCCATGGTAGACAGGAGTTTGGGATAAGAGGCTATAGCAGAGATGAAGAGTTCGTGTGGAAACTTTAACCGGCCCTCGAGGCCGTGACTACCAATCCGCCGAAATCGGACAATTCAGGACCGTTCATGACTCATTTTTCAAGCACCCAAACGAGCCTTGTAAACAGAAAGGTCTCGTCCCCATCCGATTGTGTGGATATAAAAGGAAACCTCACCATGCACAATTGCGATCAAACAAATTTGATTCCCCACAACATCGGACCCACCGAACCATCAAATTGATTTGATCGCAAATTGTGCATAGTGAGGTTTCCTTTTATATCCACACAATCGGATGGGGACGAGACTGCAAAAAGTATAATAATAATTCGCGGGTATTTGCCCTCCGGGCAGGCCTGGACACTATATCTAAGCCACCGAAGAAAATTATGTTGTCAAATCATATGGCACATAGTACACACTTCAAGTTGTAGAGCTGACATACATATCGAGACTCAGATGGGAAGACGGCACCGTACCGTATTAGATTGAGAAGGTCAAAATACGGCTGTAATTTGACGGTACATTTGTGATGTGTTATATCTTGCTCCTGAGTTGTTTGGGGGCTACACCTTAACTAACGAAAGCCGCGGCGTAGCGGGGTATATGACAAAATGCTAATCTACCTAGTGTCGCGCGGGTACTATACTACCAGCAATCCTCACAATTTTAAAAAACTGCGATAAAAGTCACACATTCAACGTTGCCATGAGTCATCGTTGTCTTTTTAAAAAATTCTCTGTTCTCTAGGATATTCCCAACACCCAAATCGCAATACCATAAATGGAAGTACCACACATATGTTCCAAGACCTGAACACAGCGGTGTCCAGGCATAATAATATGTTACTGTGCTTGAGATCGAATCATTAGTACTTTAAGATTTGGATAGGAGTTAGATCTGACTTGACTTTTTCCCAGAAATCGGCTCCCCCAGAGCCGGTTTTCACTGGATTTCAGCGCTTCAACTGCTTGCGATGGTTGAATGGTTTGTTTGCATAAGTTCTCGGCCCGACCGGCAGTGCAGTGCGATGCATCCATTGAGGTCCTAGTAGGGTCCATTGCGGTACTTAACCAGAACTCCCAAGAGCCTCAAACCTTCCACCAATCAACTTGCTACTTGGGAATAACCTGTTAATTACTCTAGGTGAGAGCCTTACCCGCATTATGCAAGAATCCTCAGCTCTAACGGCCCTTGTAGAAGAAGCGATATGTCTGTCATTCCTGCTGATAATCTCTGTTTCTTTCCTAACTTAAGCTCCGATAAATCTAGGAGTTACGACATTGAGGAGAACCTATGCCCCATCGTCTTTTCCAACCAGCCTACTACCAGTACTAGTACTGGTACTGGTACTGGTAAACCCGGTGTGTTGAACATAGGTCAAATAAAGGGAAGCATGGAGCCTGGGCGCCCGAAGCCTATAGGCGGTTAAATTTCATCTCATCGCAATCGTCATGAATGCAGTAGCACGTACATAGAGTGTACCTTTATCTTGAATTTTGGAAGGCAGATTGTAGCTTTTGCTGGCATCCTAAATAGAGATCTAGATCTCTAGTATGACCCTATAGACTGTGGCTAACGCCCGATATTAGAGATCAAACGGACCTAAAGGGAGAGGTCTGACGCCTCAAATTCACTTCTATCTCATCGAAGGCACGCAGGAACATGCAGTACGTACCTTTTCTCGAATTTGGGACAGCCCAGGCCCAGGAGGTAGATTACAACTGTGATCAGCGCGTACAGTCAAGGTCGCGAGTGAACGTTTTGAAGTTTGAGCTGTTGAACCAAATTTGAGGATTACTAAAGGAGCAGCCACCTGGTCTACCTCAAATCGCTGATGTGATTCGAGCTCCCGATCGTGTCCTACTGCTTACACTTCCAACTGCTGCAGTCAATCCACCAATCAAAGCAAGTCATGAATCTCCGATTGGACACGGCAGTCCTGATAAGTGGTGACTTTTTTTATCGATGTTCGAAGGTCCGAAAGTTACGAGTCCGAATGGAATGAGGAATCATCCTTATAAGTCGGCTGTCCAGCCATTGGATGTAAGTAGCTGGCAACGGCCGGACGCGTGTGATGAGATTGTGTCTATCTGTTTATTGTCCGGATTGGGATGTAGGCGCGCTGCCCACTAGGCCACGAGCAGCCCGCCGCAGGCTGGCGAAGGCGATTGAGAATGTCAACACTCTACAGATACCTAACTGTTTTTTTTAAATTCTAGGACTCGTTCCTGCCATGCTATGCAATGGCCCAATTTTCAAGTCAGAAGTGTGCTTCGTTTTTCCTCATCACACTGGCAATGCGTTGAATTTTCAGACGCACAGATATCACCGATCACAGAGACGAGCTCCGCCATCGGGGATTGACAGTCAAAAACGCGAGTATTCTAGTGTACAATGGCGGTACAGTACCCTTCAAGTTCGTGGTGCACCGAGCAGAGAGTCACTAACCAAAAGGCCGAGTACATGGCAGAGCATTGAGGTTTTCTCGTCAAACAAGCATACCGACACTAGGTCAGTCAAATCAGATGTATTTGTCCCGCCTCGGTCTGTGACTAAACACCAAAACCACAGCGTAAACTTAGTCTTTATCTTATTGGCATGGGTGTAAGTTGAGTCCAGTGTAACCGCGCTGCAGGATTTCGGACTTTCAACATACACGTGACTGCACAAACAAAGCTGGCGCGTCGTTAATTGACGCGACTGATCTTGCGCAATTCTCGTTTTAAGCTCCTTTGGTTCTCTACCACCCGTTTAAAGTATAACATTGTCTCCTAATTTCTTTGAGAGCACAAATTCACTTGTTTAACCAACGAAAGCGTGTGAAACTCCCTAAGGCAGATAACTTATCCTATGCATTCTGTTACATTCCAAGTTGCACTCGATTCTACCCCGTGAATACCAACTCGAAGGGATCTGGATGCCTTCAGACGGAGGGGACATGATCGCAATAATGGCTACTCACTGGTGCTGGAAAAACAGGTGTGCCGTTGCTGCCCCGACATCAACCCACTCAACCATGTTGTTTGAGCGTCACTGACGTCGCGTGAACATAGCTTTTCACACCTCCTTGACAACCTTATTCTCTGCAAACAGAGTGATGCACGCTGGCTTCATTAACATATATTTGGAAAAAAGTACATAAGTATCCGGTCAGCCGAGTCAGCGTAAACATATCCATCTGGGTTACTGAACCAAAGCCCAAGAATTGAGCTAGCAGTGTGAAGCGTTGTACATGGCGTGACTTGTGGTCCTTGTCACATCCTTCTTTTCTCATCCTTCGTCTAAAACACATTATAGTGAAATTCCCCGAGACTGCAGTCGACTTGGCGGAGGGAGCTGAAGCTAATCTCGAGCTTCTCTCCCGTTGTCCTGCGCGACTGGTAATCTCACTTCCTCATAGACCTTGCGTCACCAGTGGGTGTTCTCAGGCCATGGGAATGTTGGTTTCCGTCGTTGACAATAGAGAGCCCCAAGCGGTCTTGGATTGAGTGCAGACAGCGTGCAAGGTTGAAGAGGTGGATGCGCGAGGCTCGCTTTGTTGACAAAAAATTACCATAAAAGTAAATAAACGTGACCTCCAAAATCGAAATGCCGCAGCACGGGAGCACCGCAGATGTATTCTACCATGTCTGACCAGCACGCGTGAAATCAGACTACAGATGGAGTACCTCATGCTTGCATTGTGGCTTGTCACAGAGGTCACGGAGTCTCGTCAGGCTGGCTACGGGAGACTAGCGTAAACTTCCATTCCAACTCTTTACAGCAAATTGCATATCGATAGAGCCGTTTTGATTTTGCAGCGCTTAGCGCTTTTGTTTATACGGTGGGGCCGCACAAATAAAACTAACCAAAATAGGACGAATATTCCACTCCAATTTCCTATTATTATTATTCTAAACCCCTCCGAATCGAGGTGTCCACCCACGACTGGTCGACCTATTACTCTCCTCCCAAAAAATTACCATTAGTGGCTGGTAACCGTCGAATTATGGCTCGATCCCTGAGTGGCCCCACATCCTGATTTGGTTAGTTTTATTTGTACAGCTCCACCGTATAAACAAAAGCGCTGAGCGCTGTAAAGGATTTGTGAGTAATTGCTTCTTCTCCACACTTGCACTCCACCTAATTTATTTCGTCATTTTGACGCGGTTTTCCATCCTCCAGAACCATTCGGAGATTTCAATGAACCTAAGAGGGCAAGCCCGCAGCGATGGAGTGCCTAGATTACCAATTAGTATTAGGATGTACATGAGACCTTCCAGAGCTCAATTGGCCTGTAGTGGTGATGTTTCCATCAAGCATCCCTAAGCCATCCACGTCTAGATATGTGAAATATCCAGACCTACAGAACTTTCGAACCTTGTTCGAACCAGAAGCGCGGTACTATATCAGAACTAGCACAAACCAGTTTTCCCTCATGCAGACAGACGGGTTTGAAGGGCTAAAAAGCTTGAGCCGAGGCTTATCAGGATGCAAGGCGCCTTGCGAGTTCGCAATCTGTAGTTCCAGTTCGGTTATCGACCTTTCGAAGAAGATACATGAAAAGTCCAAGTTCCTCCTTGCCAAAGCGGCATGATGTCCGATCATACATTTTTCTGAAGCCAAGGTCAATCCATGGCATGCATGTCAGCTTCTCTCGAAGACCTTATGGCATCTTGAAGGTCTTTATATTTTTTTATTTTTATTTTTATTGAATCCGTGGATTAGCGTGCTACAAGTAGTCGAGTACTAAGACGCACGGGTAGCGATCCACACTACTGTACTATTACGACCGATCGTTCACGTAACGTGTAACACCAACCTGTGAACTGAACAATTTCGACCCTTGTAACGGGTAATAGGCTCCAAAAGTTCACTTTTCGGCTAAAAAATCGCCCAAAATCGCCCAAAAGGGGTGTAAAAGGGTACATTTGGACCCTTAATTTTCTTATTTGGAAAGTGTGAACATCTTGTCCAGTGAACAATATGTGTAACGTGTAACATAGCGTGAACATTCGGTCGTAATAGTACAGTATAAGGATGTGGAGCTACCAGTCTGCAGGTATATGTACGTAGAGTGTCCCGGATCTCCAAGTGTATCTAATGAGGTATATCTATGGTACAGAATAGTGTGAAGTAGTATGGTACAATAAATTGAGACTTATGTGGAGCTCGAATATAACTGGTGCACTACGTGCAGAAACCGAAGATTGAGAATGTAAGGTAATGTTGGCTGGATATGGTTAAGGTAACAGTTCACGGCGAGCGGGTCGCAGCGTTGAATTAACCAACAACTCTCCTGCTTCGTGGTCTTCTGGCCCTGGGTCTGGAGGTGGTTCAGGCTCCTCAATGGGTGGCGGCAGTGGTTCGGGTATTTGTCCTGTTCGCGAGAATGCGCCGGACAACTCGAGGAATTTGGCAAGGGCGGAAATTCCCTCTTTTGTGCCCAGTATATCCGATAAGAGGATGTTGGGGGAGGTTTCCTGAAGGA
>Ga0247742_10001582_pt1 | contig 15686 bp, 16 predicted proteins | sample UWRJL208509C2_FD_180944 | JGI IMG/M metagenome (GOLD analysis project Ga0247742, IMG submission 180944) | Plant litter microbial communities from Arlington Agricultural Research Station in Wisconsin, United States - UWRJ-L208-509C-2 | ecosystem: Environmental > Terrestrial > Plant litter >...
TAACATATTTTCCATGTTGCGGTGTTTCTGTGTTTCCGGAAACACGGAAACACAAGAAAACACAAGAAACTTGGGAACTAAAATGCAGGTTTGCTGATGATTGCTCTCTCGCGTGCTGAGATAGCATTGCTAATTTCGTCAATATCACCAGTCTGATCAAATTGTTTCTGCAGAATGGTTCCGCAGACATCCACCATGTCGGCTTGATTCCAAAGGTCGGAATGCCTCGTGAGCATGTAGAGGACATGAGATGGGATATGACTGAATATCTCTGATTCACGACAAGCATCTGAAACCAGTCATTTTATTTCTTTCTTCTGCTTGTGATGGATGTAGGAACCTACGAGTTTCCGATTGGTCACGACTGCGAATTTCCGCTGTAGTTTCATCCGAAGGAGTGTGAGTAATTTGGAACGACACTTTCAGCAATGGTGCTCCCTCCTGTGATATCATGGTCATTGTGGTCTCTGCTTTGCAAGTCAGAACTCAAGTTTTTGAGTTTTTAATCGGGATACTGACGATCATGGGTAGGTGTTTCCAAAGCCAGTTGTTCTTTGGCCAAAGATATATGTGCAAAGTCAATGAAAGCTTCTGATGTAGCCATGATCAGAAGCTCATTGAGATCCATGGGTCTTACGAGATGCCGCTTGCTTCAGAATTGGTATGAATGCAGTTCGCAGTCAACTCACATTTTCACTAAACCGTTCTGCTTCCATACCTCAGGAGACACCCTCGACAAAGTCAAAACTTCGCGCTCCTTGTCCCCAAGTCCAAAGATGACGAGTTTGAAGGTATCGAAAACTGGGTGGTCCACTTCGGTCGCCGCACATTCGACAACAAGATCTGACGTATTTCAGAACAACCCATACACAGATAGTATAGAAGGAATTTCTCCTCACCTGTTATGTAACGTTCACAGTTCCCAGTTGCATCAAGATCGCAAACATCGTTCTCAGCTGATAAAGGAAATGGTCTCTCAGAACCCCCATACGACATTACAGGAAGCGATGTAACATCAGCTTCAGTTGATAACACAAGGTTGGTCGCAGAATGATTTCAGTTTTATTGTGCTCACCAGTTATCAAGCTCTCCATATCTTCAGTCGTAGAGTGTACTGTACCGCCTTGAATACCGGACCGCAGATGCAACTTGGAATTCTCCATGAGAGGTTCATCTCGATTAGCCGCGCTTGGTTGTGGTGCAGATTGATGCTCTCGTCCCACCGTAAATCCAGTACCACCAGCTGCTTGACGTCAGATTAAATACGGTGTCGTTAGAGCAAGTTTACCCACTCAATCCTGGTGGGCCAGCTCCGAAGGTATCGATGACAACATGCGGTTTCATAGTTCGATGGAGTGGTTGATAGTCAGATTTGAGAAAGTTTTTCCGCAGAGCGTTGATATGTGCAGTCAAAACGTGGACATATCGACAAACGTGCCTTGATATGCTGTTGTGAACTTGTGGAAACTACTGAATTGAGGCTATCTAGACACTCATCAGCTTATTCTCAGCGCCGACAAAATATGCACTCATCAAGTCTAAAATTACTTCCAGAAATCCTTTACACACATCTATTGACATATGTTTATCAACGTGGAGCAAAAAGTAGACAATGAAGGACCTGAAGGCGCTGCTTCGAAGTCTCAAATTCAGGCAAGTCAAGTTAGAACTCAGTACTCAGTTGTGGTGCTGCTTGGTAGTCTTGTCCCACCATGAGGCCACAGTCACACTGGCATGGAATTGCGGTACACACCACCAAGATCTCTGACTGGAGCTGCTTCGCCCTGTCCGTTCCTCTTTTCTGGACACTGCACTGACAATCATTACCTCTTCTTGTCCCCTCCCTTCGCATCGCTGAATCCGACCACTCCACTCGATCGACGTCTCCTCCAGCAGTTTGACACTGCACAAGACTACGATGGACCGCTCACGAGGAGAGTACCAATCAGATATCCAGTGGACACAGGGTTGTCTGCGTTAATGGATTGTGTGATGTTCACATAGGAAGTGTTCAGCTGCTGCGAATCGCAGGTGCGGATTATAGTTTAGTCTTGAGGCAGAATTTGACTGAATTGGTTTTCGATAATATGTGCACGTGTCAAACTCTGCGTGGAGAGGATGTCAAAGACGTGGTTCGAGGCTGCTGGGTCAGCATATACGGGGTTGATGATGCATGCCGCGGAACGCAGCGAGTCAGTACCTGCAGAGCAAAAGATCAGTGAGCCACTTCATGACGTTGGCTATGCGGCAACACTCACAGCTGAGACGGCCCCCTTGTCTCTCGCCGAAGTAAAGATATCTTTCTCCATAGATGCGGCTGGAGAGCCGGGGTGAATGATGAATCCCGATACTGAGCGCTTAGGAGGTACTCGGTGGCGTGGAGTTGTTGACCATCTCCGACAAGTGAACGAAGACTCCCTACCATTTGAGATGGAGCTTGGAGGCGTCGGTGACGTTCAGCCCACCAGCGATGGCGGCTTGTACAGTGGCGGCTACAACGAGGAAGGCAGTGAGGACCATTGCACAAAGGGGAGAAGGTCCAGCGTACAACGCCTGGCGAGCATGGGGGAACTAACAGAGAGTTTTCACATATGAGCATGGTTGTTTTTGACATGATGATTTCCAAAAGAGGCGGCATCTATAATGAGAGCGAGCGGTCGACCTGTGGCGGGGAAGTCTACACACATTGAGAGCTACCATATATCGGGAGGGATTAAACGACGAAGAGAAATACGACCTTTGAGCATGCGTAGGAGTCATTGACAAATGACAGATCTGAATTGGTCAGTGGCGACGCGACTGCCCCTGTTAAGTTCACACGTGACCACGTGATCGCGAGCTCAAAAAGTTTCAAAATTTGACAATTTTGACTCAAGGCCTTGAGTTGGCAATGGCGACCACTTTGACCATATATACCAGCCCTCTCTTGTATGCACCTCCGTAATCCACTGTTTCTCCCCGAACTCGCATGAGTGGTACACTCAAGACCTCTCCGAACGGCCGATCCTAGTCTTCCCGTCCTCGCCCTTGTTGAAGCCGAGGGCTGAGTCGCTTCCAGCAACTAGGCACTACATTCGACTGCCTTCGGAAGGGGCACAACGTTATGTGACAATGCATATAATCCCCCCCAAGGTCCACTCACGAAGAGGTTGTGGGCGGTCAGACTTTCAAGATTGAGCACAGATGGCCGTGTTCTTCGGTGCAATCAAACGGTACGTTCTTCATCTCTGATCTTTTCTATGTACTGAAAGGCAAGCTCTTAGGCCTTCTGTGCAGATCCGTATCCAACACCCATTCTTGCGAATGCCATCGGCCTCAGTCCTCTTCTGCTCACTCCAGGGGCTCATTCACGACTCTCATCCGCCAACCGAAGCACGTGACCACGATCGACGGATACTTTTGGCTCTTCAGCCTCTTGGGAATGGCACTCAGCAGCGACAAAAGTCGGGCTTTCACCGTGTTATCAAGCTCCAAGCATCATACCAGTCGAAAGCTTACCACCAAGAGACCTGACGTCGATGGCGCCGCATGCGGGTTTGCGTCGAACGATAAGTACTCTAAAAGAGCAACGTCAACAGAACAAGGGCCCTCTAAAGGAATTTCAAGGGTGGAAAATTTCCCTTTGTCTTTAACTCACATCAAAGGACGAAGACTCCAACACGAACGGGTCGTCCTCTCTCAGTACGAAGAATTGGTGTATGGTCCGTATCGATCGCCCCAATTTCAACTCTGCTCGCTTGGGCTATGGTTCTGGCTCTGGTGGTGGACTAGAATCGCCGCACTTAGCTGCTTTGGCTCGCGCCGACGATCAATTACTGGTAGCTGAAGTGGGTTAGAAGTGTGGTATCTTGGGAGTTGAGCATAGTCGTGACTTTTTGTTCATTTAAGATCGATGATCGATGACTATTCTGGCAGAAGTACCATAAAAGTGGAAGTCTGAAGAACGCATAGATTCATACATGTTATAATCGCTCGGATTCTCGATTTTCCTCCACGCTGGCAAGCGTCCGTCGATGCGCAGTTGGTAGCAGCTCATGCACCTATTCCGCCTTTGTTGTTCGGTGCATTTTCGTAATTCTCCCTTCTACGCAGTCAGGTTTTGCGTATACACTAGTACCTCGATTGACCTCAACTCTCCTCTGGCCGTTGCAGGTTGCCGCTGTATATGGTTCTCATATGTTGCAACCGAACGTACTTGATTGAAATCTTAATGCATAATGTTCCCAATTCAAACTTGACGGAAATATCAAGATTTGAGGTTCTATCAATTTCTAAATCTCGAGTTTTATACGAAATCAAACCCACAGGGCTGCAAGAACAGGGCTGTCCAACAATATAGTGTCGTCGAAGGCAGCCAACATTTGTCGTCAATCAACATCACCGTGGTCAGAGTGTTAGTGGGGGGATAATGAACTCGATGTGTTGAGCGAGCTGTCGACGTTCCCCAGGGGGTCTCGATTAGTTTGACGCGAACATAATGATAATTGACTTGGAGACTCACAGTATATTGGAGTCGAACTTATGAGTCTACGCAAAAAGATGAAGACATCTGAAGTCGCCGCACGTTTCCCCCGTCGACACCTTCATAGACAGATCGGTTTCCGGTCTGACGACGCGACTGCCCCTGTCAAGTCTACACGTGACCCGCGTAGTCGTCGCTGCTCCGAGATCACCGACCTCTGCGTGCTCTGGCTCGCAGATGCATTGAGGTTGGTCAAATCTCCTTTCCACTTTTCTGGACGCCAAAACTGGCGTCTCCTCCAATCTAGTCATCGACTGTGATCGCACATACTGCCTGACTAAACCCGGTCCCGCCTCCGCACTTCCAACGACTCGATCAGACTCTTCAACAACCCCTTCGAATTCAAGGCTATTCGCATAATGGCCCGAAGTTACCCTCAAATCCCAGCTACGATGTGGTTCATCTCTTCAAAATTTAGTACCAGCAGTCTGCGGCGTAACTGCCTCACGCAAACGGTATGTTCTTCGTCCTTCTATCCGATCTTTTCTATGTGCTGACGAGCCGCCTAGTACGCACAAATCCTGATCCACCAGCCATCCGCAAATCATGTCCGCCTCGGCCTCATTTTTCTCATTACTCTGGCCTCGATCTTTGCCCTCGATGACTATGCGACCTGCCAATCCTCCGGCAACCTACCACTACCCTTTGACAACCGCTTTCAAGCCATCAATGCCAGTTGGTCTACAACCCCCATGCTCGCATTCGCTTGATCATAGACAAGGTCATTGCTTGGAAGCTGTCTTTTCTCTACACTGGCGGTTGTATGTGGATACCCAGGCGCTAGCGACTCAGGCACCCGTCATTGTCGACCAAGTACTTCTCCTGACTTCCGTCCAAGACTATCTTCAAATCCAACCTGACACCAAACCGTCAAAAACGGGTCCAATTCGTGATGACTACGCATGTCTTTGTCGAAATTCCACTCATGAATGGTGGAAAGGAGGCCGTTGGTGGTAGTCGAATCTCAAAATCCTCCATTATGTTATGGTATGTTCTGCATTTGTATCTGTCGCTGCGCTTCTAAAACGTACCGATTCCTAGAACTCAATTTCTCAAGCAAGATTGCATACACGAATCATCAATTCAAACAATCGAAATTGCAACTCATAATAGGGACTATTCAGGCTCGGCGGATCTTTGCGAAGGCATTGGCGACGACCAGTCCACCAATTCTCAAGTGCCATGCGCAGCGCATACAAGCAGAGGCCGTTTATTCAAGATGGATGTTTTCAGCAGCAAGTACATGCAAGGTACACATCCTACCGCTTGATGTATCAATGCCCTAACCACCTTTGCCGCAGGAACCAAGCGGTAGATGGCTGGCACTACCCAAAGTGCCGAAGATCGAGGCACGATATCTCGATCGTTTCGTACGACCTACAACGTGGGATTTGGTGTGCAGTCACCGCTGGTCATTGAGCGCGACGTGAGATCATCGAATGGTCATTCAAGATGGCTTATCTGGTGGAGCACGAGCCGTACTTCACGCAATATCTGAACCCGAATGGAAATTTGGTTTATTGGCGTGCCAGGGTGGCGTGTGCCATTTCTCGTGTGTGCAGCGGGTGTTGTGACCCCAACACGTCTCGAGGATGCACATTCATATCTCCGTCACTTGGTGCGCTGGAGGTGTGCTTTGGGGTGGTAGAGTTGGATTGTTGGAACGAAATTTATGGGTTGGAATTTGGGAAATGCATCGCGAGGGTAGAAGTGCAGCTTATTGGACTCTTCACACCGGTGATCCGGTTATGGATGGATGTCGACGATATGTATGACACATCCACCGTGCAATAGCAGATCGATTATTGTGGGCGCAATCCCGACCTCCAGCGATCGAATTCCTACTCTCTCAGGCTGCATCTTATCGGCCATGACGCTGGATGTCGCTGTTCTCGTTTCCGAAATGGGCTTGGTGACGAGGCATACATGCTAGACAGGTGAGGGTTGGAGGCATGTGGCAGGTGCGATAGGTGAGGTATCATGTAGTCCATGTCCGTCTTGTTGGCTTGCAAGAGGTGTTCGTCGTAGTAGTGCACAAGTAAGAGTCAAGTATCCTGCGAAGATACATTGATGACCATCAACGAGGATTTGAACGTGTCGTATATAAGTGGTTATCAGTTCAAATCTGATTACTTGGACATTGGCGAGCGCTCCATATGATAAAGATCCCTTTGAAATAACCAAGCTATTCCCAGTTCGGCCCAGCTCCTTCGACTCTCTTTGGACACTTTCAACCTCAGACTAAATCCTGAAAACTTTGAAGCGACTCGGGTGTTCCGAGTCGGCGGTTTGAGTAACCAGCGTTGAACCCGCCAATCTCGGGAGTTGGGAGTGAAGATCTTGAAAACTGTCGTTCCCTAATCCCTTTGAGGAATTATTTCCTTTTTAACGTACATGATGTACTTATCTCCTTGGAGCATGCGCGTGAAGCGGACCTCCTCACGTTGGCGAAGTTTTGGCGCTCTTGAAATTTCAAGTTGAGGCTTGTGTTGAGCCAGTTTTATGCAGTCTAATTCTGTCCAGGTGTATAGATTCAGATAGGTATGAATGGATGTAGTGAAGCGGCTGATTGGATTTGGACGATAAAAGCCCGTTGTGTTGACTGGAGTTACGAGAGGTCGTCGTCAAAATCTTCATCCGTAAAAGCTCCTTGGGAACTTCTGGGCGGTCGTCAGCGATTTCTAGCGAGTAAACTTGATCTATGCCATGGGTTACACCCAATACCTACTGATTCCCTCATTTTAGATATTGAAGAGCTCATGTCGCAGAACCGAAATACTTCATGATTTGTATTTAACACCTATAGAAGTCTTTCATGCATGGAATTTATTGTCTACTTGGTCGCTCTGTCGATCTCATTAGCAAGCCCCACCAAGACGGCCAAAAAATGTGTCCACCGTCTCTTCGTTTCTGGCTTCGCTCACAGCATAGATGATAGTCGACCGTCGCTTCGCTACTACAAGGTACATGAATATTGAAGTGTTATCCCGCACTTACCAGAACCTTTTTTATTACTAGTAATATGCTTAGTGACATAACGGTAGATAACTCACGAATATTCCAGGTCCTCGTACTGTAAACGGTCTATAAACTTCTCTGTAAAGGACATAATATTATCGTTCTATTCCATGAGGTATCCACCGCGCGATACATTTACAACAATTAACATGAATTCAATGCAATGCAATGAACAAACTCTCTTAACGAATGATATTCACGGAATCACCAAGCTCTGGTCTTACAAACCGAAATGCACGTACGGAACCCAGGTTAAGAGAGCGGACTCCGTGTCACCGGTTTTCTTTCGAAGACACTGTGTTGCGTGATGAAGTGCGTATGCCGCATTAGTGCTGTCGAGTCGCGGAGTTCCTTCGTCCTTCCCCTTCTTCACCAGATACTCATAGAACCACCCTGCGATCTCGGGTGCATATTTATCCTTGATCGACCACATCGTCGATACAACGCCTTGATACCCAACCGCCAACATCCCAGCGGCTAAGTGAACAGCTTCCTCGGAAAGCTTCTCATCTCCGGTGCTCGTTTGACATGCCGACAAGAATGCCAGTTCGCAGTGGGGAATATTTTGCTTCATGACCTCCAAAAGCTCGAGTCGTCCATCATGGAGAAAGAACCCACTCCTTAGAGGCTCATGGGTGGTCTGAATGGCGTGGCAAGCGAGATGTACCCATTTATACACTTCCATTTCCTGCTTCACCCGATTGATTGTTGCGACAGCTCCGTCCAGGCGTAAGAGATCACGGCTGCCTGCGCCAATTTTTTCGCACACAGCTTCTATTTCTCGTGTGGTTCCAGGGATTGGACGCTGGTCTGGTGTATTCGGCTGGCTCACCAGTAGGATTTTGAAAGATTGCGGTGTCTCAACTGCAGAGGCTTTGAGCTTCTCTAGAAGTGTGCTGACGGTGGGAGTGTACGATGATACCACGTAGTCAGAAATACAGGATGCTGGTGGCGCATCCTGCGAGTAGATACCAGCTGCATGAATTGGAAGGAATGCGAGAGGACCAGTGGGACACCACCAGATACGAGTTGGATTCAATGAATTCGGCTATAATTTGCAAATGAATGAGATTGCATATTATGAGTTGACACGGGACCTACGACATAAGAAAGAGCGTCCAAGATGGGCTTCACAACACGCAGCCAAAGCTCTTGGAGGATTTCATTGAGGTCACTCTTTTCTTCAGAATCCCGAACTTCACGGGGACCGCGATCAGCGTCCCGCATGAGATACCTTCCAGACACAAGATATTTGTGTAGGCGATCCTTGAGTTGAGATGCATTTTTGTGAGTTAGGTGCTCGAGGGGGATATGGAGTGGTTTGTTGGAACCCCGTACGAGAGCAAGAGCGTCACAGCGGTCTTCGTGGACATTGATGAGTATGATCGGACCATTTCGTGGGAGGTCCTTCATGATGCTTGAGGTTGGACGAGGTCGCAAGAAATTGGAAAACCCAGGAATTTTGCGAATTTTGTCAAGTAGTTGGTCCCATTCCTGCGCGAGCATGATGTGGGTGCGTGCTTCGTCTTCTAATGCAATCTTTTGTGAAATGGTGCCGTGAATGGCAAGAGGCGTCAATTCCTGACGCGAACCAGACAGTTCCAGTGCTTGTGAAACATGCAAGAAGCGATCTGCTAGTAGGTGGTTGGCTGTTCTCAGATTGTCTACCGGAGTCCGAAGTTGGTTGAGTTGGCTCCAGACAAGGCAGCGACCTTGTTCGAGCCATTCGAGAGCCATTGCGACCTCTCCCTGAGAAACTGCAGCTGAGGCAGCCGTTGCAGTTAATCTTGAAATGTCAACAAGACTTGAATGCCGTTGTTGGATTGTTCTATTCATGCCCGCAATCTCAGAAAGAAGATTGACCAGGTCGCCATAGGCTCGCAAAGAATCTGTTGGATTGCGCGATATGGAGAGTTGGGCCCAATGCCGGGCAGCAAGCAAACGGACCGAGGGAGGTCCAGACTTTTGTGCTACAGATCGTTGATAATTGGATGATGCTTCGAGAGAGTCAGAGAGATCACCTGTGCGTTTGAGGCGACACAAAAATGAATTTCCGAGGTTGTTCAACCGACCTGGCATGTCAGCATGGCCATCAGGCGTGAGCTGTACTGCCCTTCGGTGGGCTGAAATTGCCTTGGCAATGTCGGCGAAATCAGCTGTCTGTTCAAAGCGACGCGAAAAGGAATTTCCAAGGTTGTTCAACCGACCTGGCATGTCAGCATGGCCATCAGGAGTGAGCTCGACTGCCCTCTGGTGGGCCGAAATGGCATCGGCGATGTCTGTGAGATCACCTGTGCGTCCAAAGCGACGCGAAAAGGAGATTCCAAGGTTGCCCAACCGACTCGGCATGTCAGCGTGGCTATCGGGAGTGAGCCGAACCGCCCTCTGGTGGGCCGAGATAGCACTCGTAATGTCAGTGAGATCACATGTGCTTTGAAAGCGATTTGAAAGGGAAGTTCCAAGGCTGTTCAAATGATTCGGCATGTCAGCATGGCCTTTGGGAGTGAGCTGGACCACCCTTTCGTGGGTTGAAATGGCATTGGCAATGTCGGTGAGATCGCCTGTGCTTTCAAAGCGACGCGAAAAGGAAGTCGCAAGGTTGTTCAACAAAGCTGGCACATCAGCATTACCGTCACGACCAAGCTGGACGGCCCTCTGGTGAGTTGAAATGGCATTGGTAACATCGGTGAGATCACCAGTGCGTTCAAAGCGACGTAAAAAGGAATTTCCAAGGTTATTTAACCAACTTTGCATTTCAGCATGGCCTTCGGGAGTGAGCTGGACCGCCCTCTGGTGGGCCGAAATGGCATCGGCAATGTCGGTGAGATTGCCTGTGCGTTCAAAGCGACCCACAAAGGAAGTTCCAAGGTTGTTTAACTGACTTGGCATATCAGCATGGCCATCAGGAGTGAGCTCGACTGCCCTCTGGTGGGCCGAAATGGCATCAGTGATGTCTGTGAGATCACCTGTGCGTCCAAAGCGACGCGAAAATGAGATTCCAAGGTTGCCCAACCAACTCGGCATGTCAGCATGACCATCGGGAGTGAGCTGGATCGCCCTCTGGTGTGCTGAAATGGCTTTGGCAATATCGGTGGGATCACCTGTGCGTCCAAAGCGACGCAAGAAGGAATTTCCAAGGTTGTTCAACCGACTTGGCATGTAAATATGGCCATCAGGAGTGAGGTCGACTGCCCTTTGGTGGGTTGAAATGGCACTGGCAATGTCGGTGAGATCACCTGTGCGTTCAAAACGACACAAAAAGGAATTTCCAAGGTTATTCAATCGACCCGGCATCTCCGCATGGCCATCGGGAGTGAGCTGGGTCGCCCTCTGGTGCGCTGAGATAGCGTTCGTAATGTCGGTGACATCACATGTGCGTTGAAAGCGATTCAAAAGGGATGTTCCAAGGCTGTTCAAATGCTTCGGCAAGTCGGCATGGCCGTTGGAAGTGAGTTGGACCACCCTTTGGTGGGTTGAAATGGCGTTGGTGATGTACGTGAGATCACCTGTGGATTCGAAGCAAAGTGAATAGGAATCCCCAAGGTTGCTCAACTGATTCAGCATGTCAGCATGGCCATCGGGAGTGAGCCTGATCGCCTTCTGGTAGGCTGAAATAGCATCGGTGATGTCGACGAGATCACCTGTGCTTTCAAAACGACGCAAATGGGAATTTCCGAGGTTGTTCAACCGACCTGGCATGTCAGTATGGCCTTCGGGAGTGAGCTCGACCGCCCTCTGGTAGTTTGAGATGGCGTTGGAAATGTCAGCGGGATCACCTGCACGTTCAAAGCGACACAAGAAGGAATTGCCAAGGTTGTACAACTGACTCGGCATGTCAGCGTGGCCATCGGGAGTGAGTTGGACTCTCCTCTGGCGTGCTGAGATGGCATTGGAAATTTCATCAATGTCACCACTCTGTTCAAATCGTTTTTGCAGTATCATTCCACAGATATCCACCATGGGAGCTTCATTCCAAAGTTCGGTTTCCCTCGTGTGCATATAGAAGTCAGAAGATGGGATATGGGCGAATCCCTCCAAACCGTATTCGAAAGAAGACTCTGAAATCTGAAATTTATTTATTTCTTCGATTTGCGACAAATGTTGTAACCTACGGGTTTCCGATTGACGTAGACCATCATTTTCCGCAGTAGTATCATCCATAGGAATGGAGCTAATTTGAACCAACACCTTTAGGGATGGTGCTCCCTCCTGAGATATCATGGCCATTGCGGTCTCTGCCTTCCACGTCAGAATCCAAGCTATTAAGTCATTGATCGCGATACTGACGATTATGCGTGGCCATTTCCAAAGCCAGTTGTTCTTTGGCCAAAGATATGTATGCGAAGTCGGTGAATGTATCCGATGTAGCTACGATCACTAATTCATCGAGATCCTTAGGTCTTATGGGACGCAACCTGCTTTAGAATCGGTATAAAGAAAGCTCGTAGTCAACTCACAGTTTCAGAAAATCATTCTGGCTCCATGTCCCCTGAGACTCCCTTGATAAAGTCAACACTCTGCCTTCCTCGTCCCCAAGTCCAAAAACCATGAGTTTGAAGGTAGCAAAGACTGGGTGGTTGACGTCAGTCTCCGCACATTCGACAACAAGGGCTAAATCAAGTCAGAAGAGCTCATACATAGAGAGAGTATAGGAGGAATCTCACCTGTTATGAAGTGATCAATGCTCTCACTTGCATCGACATCACGAACCTCTTTCTCAGCTGATATGGGTAATCGTCTCTGGGAATCGTCATTTTCAGTTACATCAACCGATGGAACATTGGTGTCAGCTAACAACGCAATATTACTATTAGTCGTGGACGATTTGAATTTTTCATACTCACCAATTGTCAAATTTTCCATATGTTCGGTAGTGGGACGTAGGGTAAGTCTCAGTAGATGTCTTATATTATCATCAATCGGCTGCCATTCGTTAATCCTGAAGGAGTGCAACCTTGACGTTGGTGCCGATTAGTATCAGGTAATCTTGTCCCAGGCGCTCATCAAGGGCGCAAGAATAATATGATCAAGACCCCTCCAAACAACTGACACGCTGTCACGGTACGACCTCTTCTGCCCGTCTTCCTTGAACAAGTATGATTGGCGCACTCAATATTTTCATAAACGACGGATCCTCGGTTGGGTCCATCCGTTCAAGGTGCTATATATGCTGGTCTCCGTCCTCGTTCCCTTTGCCTCACTGAATCCAACAACGAATCAACTCGATCGGCATCTCCCCAAGTCACTTGGTACTGCAGGCGACTGCCTTCGGAAGGCATAACATTATGCGATGATGCATTATCCCCCTCAAGTTCTGCTCACCACGAGGTTGTCGGTCATCAGACTATTGCGCATCCAATATATAGCGCCGTGTTGTTCCGAGTAACTCAAATGGTACGTTCTTGAACCTTTCTCTTATCTTTTCTATTCATTGACATGCAGCCTGTTAGACTTCCCGGCGCACATCCAACACCCATTCTCAAGAATTATGTCTGCTTTGACACTTTTCTGGTCTACTCCCTTCGCTCTCGACGATAACTCGGCCCACCAAATCTCAAACTACTTGTCACTGTGCACGCCTCCCATTCGATGACCGCCTTGAAAACATCTGTAGTGCATTCTTGCATGTTAGGCAATGATGTATATATTCGCCTCAATCCGAGAATGAAGAGGTTGTCAGTGGTTTGACTATCGAGGGTACGTCCTTCCTTCGTGTATGCTCGTTCTTATGTACTGACAAGCCAAACTTCTCAGACTTCATGCGCACATACCACCTCTCTCACCATATGCACCTCCGTGCTCCAACTCTGGCCAACGTCTCTCATCAAACCTGCATGAGTCCCAAGGCGACCCTTCTTGGGTAGCTAGCCTTCGATAAGCCTAAAGACCACACTTTATAGGCGTACGGGTCGATACCAAAATGACCACAAGCTATCGACATAGGTTTGTCTCCTTTCTTCTTCCTCGCTTCTGAAACTGATCTGACTCTCTCAAAATTTACCCACGATCCTAAATACTGCGTCGACTGCCAAGGCCAGGCGCATCTCCTTGCTCAAATACTGGCAACGTATCGGCAGTAACTCATCCCTTAGGCTCCAGACTTTATCTCGTGTCCTCAATACTGGCTGGTTTCAACTCCTGCAATCCTTCAAATTGGTGTCCACTCTCCTTTCCACCGAGGATCTTCTATGAACAATCCGCAATGTTTTCGGCGCCTCACGCTGGTTTGCCGAAATCGGTCTCAAACCCGGCCATGAGGTTTCCGAAGGGAAGTGGTCGGATGCGGTCTGGTTTCGACACTCAAGTTTCAATGTGGTCCAACCTTAAACGGTACGTTCTGTATCACTTTTTCTCGTTCCTCGTGCTGAGTAAATCCCCCTTCCTTCTGCATATCATTTCACCGAACAGAAACCAGGATTCATCGCTTCTCGTGTTATTTCGTTCTACCCATCGTAGGCGCTATCTAGTCTCGTTTGAGACTCATCTAGCGTGAATACTGACAACAGATATCCCTCAAATCATGTCGCACGTCTTCCATGCGGATTTGAATCCCTAATTACTACTAGTCCACACCTCTCGGTCAAATCATGCCCCCTCTGCGCCCAACGCCACAATCATCAGAAGTCTGCACATCCTCTGACTCTTTCGAGTCGCTTCTATCATCAATTCCTTGGGACATCCTCGAACGACCGAGCCGTGACCTTCCTGCGACTACTTATGCGTGCCCTTATGCCCGCCTAGGCTCTGCTCTGTTGACTCAATTCACCACAGTACTTGACAATGCCTTCAGCTGGTTCACCATTGGCTGTCCACATGTACCACATGTTCGACAACGCAGCCATTCGTCCTCATACTAGACGAGGCGGTTGGTGGTGAACACTGACTATCGGGCCTCGGATATCTTCTTGTGTATACCAAAATGGTACATACTGCCTGTGAATCAATTTTTTTTTGTTCGTCTCAACATTCATAATAGCCTTCTAGATCATCTATATAGTGAGGTTTCGCGTATAGGACATCGTCTTCTTGTGCTACGCGACTGCCCCTGTCAAGTCGACACGTGACCGCGTCACGACAAGTGTAAATATTTTGTTCAACAGTCAACTTGTACTCACTCCCAACGTACGCAAGCTGCCCTAGAATATCAACTTTGTTTCTTTCATTCCGAGATCCCGAATACAGCTGCGTGCTGCATATCCTGTGCTGACTCGCAAATGCATTGAGGTCGGCCAAATCTCCTTTCCACTTTTCTGGACTCCCGTTCTGACAACTCTCACCTCTTCTAGTCCGCCTAGCCTTTCGTGCATCAAGATCTGACTCCACATACTGCCTGCCGCATGCCCCGTCCACGCAATGGCTCGTTCAAGACTGAGGCAGGCGACTGAAGCCGGTCACGCCTCCACACTTCCAACGACCCAACTCGATCGGCTTCCTCAACAGCCCCTTCAAGGTAATTCGCATAAGGGCACAACTTTATTCTCGAATCTCGGTTACGATGACATTGCCTGTGGTTCATCTCATCAAAATATAGTACCCACAGTACTAGTCTGTGGCGTAACTGTCTGAGGCAAATGGTATGTTCTTCATCCTATCTGTCAGATCTTTTCTATTTACTGACAAGCCACCTATCAGACCTCGGAGCTCACAATCTCATCCAACAGCCATCCGCGAGAATCATATTCGCCTCGGCCGCTCCCTTTGCCCCGGCCTATCAATCCTCGAGCAATCATCTGGAACGCATTTATACACGCTACAGCCCCCATGCTCGCAAGGTCTGACTGATCGTAGGCAAGGCCGTTGCTTAGACTCTCGTCTTTTCTCTACGCTGGCGGTTGTATGTGGATACCCAGGCGCTAGTGGCTCATGCACCCGTCGTTGTCGACCAAGTAATTCTCCTGACCTCCCTTCAAGTCCGCCTTTAAATCCAACCCGACGTCAAGCCGTCAAAAGTGGGTCTAATTCATGATAACGGTGCAAATCTTTGTCGAAATTCCACTCGTGAGAAGTTGAAGGGAGGCGTTTGGTGGTAGTCGAGTCTTGAAATTCTCCGTTGTGGTCAAACTCAAACGGTATGTTCTGCATTTGAATCTGTCGTCGCACTTCTAAAATGTGGCAACTCCTAGGTCTCAACGTCTCAAGCAAGCTC
>Ga0247742_10001584_pt1 | contig 15666 bp, 12 predicted proteins | sample UWRJL208509C2_FD_180944 | JGI IMG/M metagenome (GOLD analysis project Ga0247742, IMG submission 180944) | Plant litter microbial communities from Arlington Agricultural Research Station in Wisconsin, United States - UWRJ-L208-509C-2 | ecosystem: Environmental > Terrestrial > Plant litter >...
TAGTCATGAGCATTTTAAGTCAAAATCTACCAAAAGTATTATATTTTTCAAGTTTCTTGTAATTTACTCAAAGAGAAATACAGCTAGTCACATGATTCAACCAGATTTAGAAACCTCAGATAATAGGAAATTTTTTTGAATTTTTTTTGAATTTTTTGATTGACCTGTCCACACTGTGGAACTTCAGTAAACTTCAGTAAACTTCAGTGAGATTCACTGAAGTTCACTGAAGTTCACTGTAAATACGTGGGCCAGAGGTAAGTCCTCCTTCTTGCCACTAACATCAAGCTTTGGTATCTTCATGAGATCATCACTGAGCCTCACCATAGACATGATAGAGTAGGATGGAATAGAATAGGATAAGGATGTGAATGGGTTTTGCAAGTTTGTTGTTGTTGATTAGAGACTGAGTTCAGGGCCCATAACCTATGGAAATGATAAACTACAGTATGAGTCAGTGTAAGATACAAGGAACACACTAGTTGTACTCACTTCAGTACATGTAAATGGAACTGAGGTGAGAGGTCTTTACCTTCCCCTACAGATTCCATGTGGAGTCCACCTGGACTCCAGTGGACTCCAGTGGATTGAGAGGGACTCCATATGGACTGGACTGGACTGGACTCTTAATCTAATGTTTTGTAATGAAACCATTAGATGTAAAAGCAGGACTCCATAGGGACTCCATAGGGACTCATCCTAGACTCTAGTGGAGTCCACCTCAGTCCATGTGGACTGGGGGCACCAGGACTCCAGTGGACTCCAGTGGACTCCACAGAGACTCCAGGTGGACTTTGCAGATATTGCAGCAGATAGACACCCGATCTTTCAGGCGGGCATTGGTTTAGCTGAGGTCGAGGCGGAAATGGATACCATCCACCTTCCTGCCACTCCTGGGCTCCCTGCACCGGCGCTTCCAGTGCCAATGGTACAGGACCCTCCACCTGCACGCCTTGTAGACAGGAAGGGCAAAGCGCCCGTCCGTACGGCTCCCAGGCCTCAACCGATTAAACCGGTTGTTGCCTTTCAGAGGCCTCCACCTCCGATCAACCTTGCATCCCACCCACACAAATCATTTGCTGCGGCGGTGCGCAATACTAAGGGACCTGTGAAAGCAGTAGCCCCCGTCATCCAACCGGCAGCAGCTCAGTCTGCAGCAGGCCCATCACGCCCCAAGACACTGTGAAAGCGGAGACACGTCCCGAGCTTTACTGCACCAGGACCAACTCATCGTCAGGTCCTCGTGTCCTTTGGTAAGGGGTTAGCACCAAACCTTGACGTCGCCAGGTTGCACAATGCAGTCAACCAGGCCCTCACCACAGCACATGCAAAAGTCGCTGTTCTCTCCTTGAGACCAGCCTATGATGGCTACTCCCTCACCACCTCCCAAGTCGTGAATGTAAAGGACCTGGAGATCATCCGCAGCGCAGTCGCTCACCTCCTACAACTGGGGTTGCAGTACTGGGTCGGCCTTCCCACCTCCACAACATTCGTTAAAATCGTCGATGTTCTGTACTACTCAAACCTTGTCAACAAGGTTAAAACTACCGTTGCTGAGATGAAAGCTGCTATTGCAGCTTCACCTATAGCAGCCAGATTCATGTATCAATTTTGGACAGCTGTCCACCAGACCTGATACATCAGACTGGGCAACTGTCCATATGGTCAGCTGTTGAAGACGGAGAGCTCTCTATGAAGCACAGCCACCATGTATGAGTCATGTGACCTTCAATAAAATAAAATAAATCAGATAAATCATAAAAATTATTTGCTAGTTATCAAATTAGGAAATAGCACAGCCACATTACGTAGGTCATGTGACTTTTTAAAATCAAGAAAAATCAGATAAATTCTGAAAAAATTATTTGCTAATTTCCAAATTTGGCAAGTGCACAGCCACAACACAGCCACAACTATTTCCACAACACATAAGCCTACGGATTAATCTCTAGATTAGATATAGATAACAAGCTAAAGAACTTAAGATGTTTTTTTTCTCTAAGTCCAAAACAGGCAATTTATGTTATGTAAACCATAAATCATTTATTACTTAAGCCCACCACGTGTGCAGGCCTGCCGAGTCATGTATTTAGTATTTGTTTATATTTGAGGCCATAATTTCAAATTTATAGAGTCTGAGCCTGCCAAATAAGGCAGTTAGAAAGTCACATGATCAACTTATGTCATTGTTGTATTGTGTTTAATATCCACTAAATCTTATGATCTTTATAATATATCATTTTGGACAACTGTCCAACATGGAGAACTGTCCAGTCTGATGTATCAGGTCTCTTGGACAGCTGTCCAAAATGATATATGGATATAGCTGCACTGGCTGAAACGGCCAGGCCCATATCTGAAGAATCTCACCTTGACGCCCTCACTACTTCGTCCACATTGCATGGCCAGGGATAGGTTATTCCAATGGCTGCCCCTTAGCCTACAACGTCAGGTCATGCAAAGCCGGGACAGTCTTCCTCTGGATGACCAGAGATGAGTTGCAGAAGTGATGATGTGTGCTTGGGAAGAGGACACTCGAGAGACGTATGGGTCAGGCCTGTTGGTGTACCACGTTTTCTGCAACTCGAAGGGCATCCCTGAGGCAGAACGAGCCCCAGCGAGTCAACCCCTCCTTTCCGCCTTTGTAGCTAATCTAGCCGCCTCATATTCTGGGAAGACAATCTCAAACTATCTCTGTGGTGTACAGGCATGGCATCTAATGCATGGGCTGACATGGAGAGTTGAGAAGGCGGAAATGGACACCATGCTTCGGGCAGCTGAGAAGTTGACACCTCCCACCTCCAGAAGAAAGCAGCAGCAGCCGTACACCCCTGATTACATGGGAGCTCTGTGGCGCCAGCTGAACCTGGAGGAGCCTTTGGATGCTGTGGTATACGCCTGCCTCACCACATGCTTCTATGCATCTGGCCGCCTGGGCAAATTCACGGTTCGCCAGCTAGATGGTTTCAACAGCACCAAGTCAGTGACTCGAAAGCACCTATCGTACGACCAGGATCGTAATGGATTGAATGTCACAGTCCTGCACCTCCCCCAGACAAAAACCTCAATCGATGGGGAAGATGTTTTTTGGGCGAAACAAAATGGGGTGACTGACCCCGACACCGCATTAGCAAACCACCTCCAGGTCAATAATCCCCCCGATGATCATCACCTTTTCACATATCGTTATCAACGAGGTATCAAAATGGAACATCAGGCACTGACCAAAACCAAGTTCCTGGAAAGGGTGGCAAAGGCGGCACAGGCAGCAAAGCTCGATCCGTTGCAAGGCCATGGCATTCGCATTGGGTCCACCTTGGAGTACCTTCTGCCAACCAATACTGCTACATTTATATATCAAAATAGGCTGTTGCCCACGAAGGTCCATACATCCAGAAGTGCAACTGCCCACCACCTAACAGAAGGACAAATGGCTGCAATTGCCGGGTGCCGGATGATGGATGTGATGGGCGGCATCACTGCCACCTGTCAGCACTGCCAAATCGGGTGCTGGTCACTGTTGGGGTACTCGCGCTCACTGTTGCGGCTCGTCGGGCACCATTTGATGCGGAAATTGAGTGTACATATTGTTCCTATGGTATGTATAGGCCCATCTGGGATGTTTTGGGTGCGCCAGGGGGAGCAGGAGCGGGTGTAATAGAAAAACTCGGCAGTGGCAGGACTCCGGGACCCCAGAACCTTGTCTGAGCGCCCGTACGGTAATCGAGCGCCCAGTGCCTGGCCTCGCGCGTCGTGCCCGCCTGCACCATGCGTGCCCGAGCTCACTTAATAGAATTGTACATTGTTTCAATTATACTTAACACACCTTTAAATGTAAGAAAGTGGCTCAGAACACATGTTTGAGACCTTCAGTGCTCAAACTTTTGAGAATTTCCTTTTTTGGAATGTTCGTTTTCAACATCGCGTTTGAGGGCATGCGCTCGACGGGCTATGAAATCAGTAGAGATGAAGTGTTTATACACAATAGAGAGTATAGTTCAAGCACTATTCAAAAATACGCACTGACATGACCTATGCTAGGTCCATTGGGTTACTCTTGCAAATTGAGTTTAATTCTCCTATGTACGAGTACATGCAAACTACCTACGAGGTAACTAACCAATCCCTAATCGAATTATTACTAATTAAAACCTACTTGAAGCCCTGTTGACGATTTGTACCCTCCCTGCAGTCGAACCTATCGTGTCGAAAGGAACCACCTCGCCCTGATTGTGATCCTCAGCCTATGCCTATGGCACATCGACCTCGATGGTCAATCCAGACCATGTGTGCTCATGGTAAACAGCTTCATTGAAGGCGAAGGCGGAATCGGCTGGAGGTGGCTGCTAACGACAAGGGGTGCTGTTCGCGTCATTTCGCAGGTGATCATGAAGCGTGAGTGGTCTTGATTTGCGTGTGGCGAGCAGCTACAACGATTCCTCATTTGCGTAAATGGTGAACGATGAGGTCGAAGGCAAGTGGATGCGGACGATGGAGCACAGGGGATGGTGGCTAGCACAGACTCATTGAGCGCGAGACGCGAACGAGAGGTGGAGGTGGCTGGTGCAGGGGTGCTCTTCATGTTCTTTCGCAGGTGGTCGTGAAGTCTTGATTTGCATGTGGCGAGCACCCTAGCTCCCCAGTCCATGCCACTTCGACACCTACAACGATTCCTCGTTTGTGTAAATGACAAATGATGAGATCGAAGGCGAGCTAGAGACAGACGATCAAACGCAGAGGGTGGTGGCTGGCGCAGACTCATCAAACGCAAGACGCAGACGAGGTGGAGGTGGCCAGCACAGCACACCCTCATCGAATGCAAGATGCAAATGAGAGTTGGTAGCGGCAGTGACACACCCTCCCCAAATGCGAGACGCAAACAGGGGAGGAGGACAAGCCTCCTGCACCCTCATCGATCACGAATAGGTGTGTCCTCACAATCGCCCACTGTCCCCGCCCTAACTAATGCTCGCTCTCACGTCAAAATCCACCCCTCCTACGAACACTCTGGGCTTCGATGATCGGTCGCGTCGTCTTGTTGGCTGCTGACGGTGGTTATGGGCAGTCTCAACACAATGGCGGGCTGGGATGTGTCGAGTCGTATGGTGTTCGTCTTGATGGGTAGCCATACTGGTTGTGGATGGTCTTGACGCGATGACGGGATGAGGAAGACCACCAGTCCGAGCGAACAGCCAATCTCACAATCCCTACGAAAGGGGAGGAGATGTGCGGTGGCTTTTGTTCGTCGCCTGAGACCACTGGGCAACAGTCAAAAGCCACGTCGGGTGAGTGAGGTGGTGCTGGCAGCTCGACATTTGCCAACGAGCGCCAGCAGGTGTACCTACATCCAACACCATATTAGTAGTACAGTAAATAGTATAAACAAATAATTACATACCTTTCTTGAGGCCTTGAGGGAGGTAGTCCAGAGAGCGAAGTGGTTGGTGGTGGAGACACTGGAAAGAGCGCGGTTGTTACTGTTCCCACCGCTGGCCCGGAAATCCCACCTTGCTTGTCAATGTCTGAAACGTCGTCAAGAGCAATATATAGCTATTCAATAATATATTTAAGTACCTGAAACTCTGTATTTCGACTAGAATAATTATATTCTCAAATTTCTTTTTTTTTTAGCCGCCAAGTAAGGCTCTACAGACCCACCTAGTGATGCGTGGTGATGTCAGGATCATGTGTCCCAACTGAACATGCCTTGTCAACATGCTCGGTCAGCCGGTATCTGAAATATGACTATGTAGTACTAATCTAAATACATTCAAGAAGATAATTAGATAGTTGATCTGATAATGTATTCAAGTAATTGCTAGCTCATGAAGGATACACTGTTTGGCAGCATTTCGATGCACCTTTTTGATTGATATCTAGTAGCCTTACATTTATGGTTATCTTTTGCACATATATGTCTTCATATGTAGCTTAATTAATACCAATAAAGACCTTCTATATACTTCTAGCATCTAACTAAGGTTAAATTTTCTGACCACGACCTCTCACCGACTCTCACAGACGTCCTGAACGGTGTTCGGACATCTCGGACAAGCCGGACCGCCTGTTCCAACATGGCCAAACACTGTGCTAAACACTCGTTCGACTTTTGATCGCTCTTCTCACCATCCACCACTAGCCTCCATCACCCCCCTCCACTTCTTATCTGCTATCGATGCCTCAAAATATGGTGAGTAATCGGTTTTATGACGCCTTAAATGTTCTACTAACAACAAATATCACTTCTAGGTACCGCTGGCAGCTCATATGAGCCACAGACACCACTCCATCTCTCGCTGAGATTCGGGGCTGGTATTCCGTCGACATGGGCACTGCATGCGTGAAGAAAAGCCGCCAGTGGCCTCCTCCCCTCTTAAAGGGATGTGAGGTCGGCGCCACCACATGTGCAGGTGTCCATCCCCCTCTTTGCCATCGCGAAGGCCACCCACATCCAGGATCGGCACAGAGCAAGGCCAACCCAACACGACCCGACTGGTCAAGGACCTTCACAGGCGTTCTGGGAGGGAGGGAAGGGAGAAATAGGCGCTGAGGCGATGGTGATGGGAGGCATGTGTTGCGACGAGGGCAAGGGTGTTTCCACCACCTCGTCTCTCGCGTTTGGTGGGGCATGGAGGTACTACCAACAGCTCTCGTTCGTGTCGCGTTTGATGAGGAGGGTGTGCCAGTCGCATCCTCCTCTCTTCCGCGTATACATTCGATGAGGGTGTGCCATCCACATCCTCTCGTTCGCGTTCGATGAGGATATGCCACCTGCATCCTCCTCTTGTTCGAGTTCGATGACGATCTACCATCCGCATCCCATCTCGTTCGCGTATGTGTTCGATGAGGGCGTGCCAGCGCATCCCCCTCTCGTTTGCATCTTGCGTTCGATGGGGATGTACCAGTGTCAACGGCACCGCCTCTTGTTCGTGTATTGCATTCGACTCGGATGAGGGTGTGCTAGCTGCATCCTCCTCGTTCGCGTGTCGAGTTCAATGAGGGTGCACCAGTTGCTGCTGCCTCGCGTTCAATGAGGCTGGGACTCCCACATCACACCCTCTAGTTCACATTTCGCGTTCTATGAGGGTGTGCCCCATTGATTCATGCCTTGCATTCAATGAGGGTGTACCTCCATTCATTCGCGTCTCGTGTTCAACGGGGCTTTGGCGGTCACCTCCACACCCTCTTGTTCACATCTCGTGTTCGACGAGGGTTTGGTGGCCGCCTCTACACCATCTCGTTTGTGTCTCGCATTCGACGAGGGTGGGTCTGCCGCCTTCTGGCCCTCTCGTTCGCGTCTCGCGTTCGATGAGGGTGGGCCTGCCAGATCCACACCCTCTCGTTTGCATATCGCGCTTGATGAAGGTGTGTTTGCCTTATACCCCTCGAGTTCGATGAGGGTGTGCCAGGCGCTGCCACCTCTCGTTCACCTATTGTGTTCGATGAGGGTGTGCTAGCCATTGCATCCTCGTTTGCGTCTCGCGTTTGATGAGGGGGGGTGCCACCTAGCACCATTACTCCTCGTTCGCGTATCCTGTTCGCTAGGTGTAGAGTTTCTAGACAGTAGTATTGTAATTTGTACAACGATACATTGTAGCCGTACATAGTAAAATTGAATAAATTTCACAGTTCCAACCCTTTGGTCTAGCATAGGTCATGCCAGTTCAAAATTTCAAGCATCATTAAGACTACATATTCTTTGCCACAAGTCATATTGTCCATAGTGATAACAGAGCTATATACCAAAATCTAGCCTGCTGAACACCGATTCTCAACAACAAGTTTGAAACTGAACTTTCCCAAAAAGGAAATTCTTGAAAGTTTAAGCGCCTAAGGCCTCAAACATGCTTTTCTAAGCCATTTAGAGGTGTATTATATATTTAAAATGTGATTTAGACATATACATACTGTACAATTCTGAGCTGGAGAACACACACAGTGCAGACAGACGTGGCACGCGTCGCAATGACGCCCGGCGCTCGATTACAGTATGGGCGCTCAGACAAGGTTCTGGGGTCCCAGAGTCCTGCCACTGCCGAGTTTTTCTATTACACCTGCTCCCGCTCCCCCTGGCGCACCCGAAACATCCCAGATGGGCCTATACATACCATAGGAACAATATGTACACTCAATTTCCGCAGCAAATGGTGCCCGACGAGCCGCAACAGTGAGTGCGAGTACCCCAACAGTGACCAGCACCCGATTTGGCAGTGCTGACAGGTGGCAGTGATGCCGCCCATCACATCCATCATCCGGCACCCGGCAATTGCAGCCATTTGTCCTTCCGTTAGGTGGTGGGCAGTTGCCCTTCTGGATGTATGGACCTTTGTGGGCAACAGCCTATATATCATATATGAGACCAGCCACTATAGGTGCTTCTGCGGGGAGTCCCCTTCGATGTGATGAGGGTTCAAGGGAGATGGGCCAGCGACGCTTTCCTTCGGTACCTGCGGAAACACGCCCTTATTATGGCACCATATATTCAAGCTGTGCCGATTGTAAATGAGGCGTTCATTCGTTACACCATGCCACCTGTGCGATAATGTTTTTCTTCAAGGTAAGCCAGCAATGCAGTCTATTCCTAATAGTGGGGTATCGAGACTCACTCGCCGCGTCATAGACTCCTAATACCCGGGTGTCGCAAGTTCGTCTCAGTCAAGAAAGGAATACTCTCCGGGCGGAGAGCACTTCGTGCTTTCACCCACTTTCTACTGCTATCTACACCTCTATATACGGCTAATAGAATACTATCTCTTCGGTTCTAAGTGCTACGAAGAAGTGACCTCAAAGATCTACCACGGATGGCTCAACTACACTCTCCACAACCCTTACAATGTCTGGAAGGCCGTAAGTATAAGAAGTCAATATTTCAATGGCTATCCATCATGCTACTGGGGACATTCTCAACTGTCGGACGCCCATTCTATAATGAAGAAAGAGCTCATATACGGGTGTTGAACATTGAACTATCCTTTCGTTGGCTGAGGTGTATTCTTGTGGTTTGGGTTCTCTGGCTCCGGCTTCTATGGCTCATGCTTGGTTTTTAACGCTATGCATGTATGGATGACTAGGCAGATTGGAACACAGAAATAGACATGGACGAAACGAGGATCGCCGTACGCAGAGATGGAGGCTGGGTGGAGTGTTGGGCGAGAGGATGACATTGATGCAGACGCGTTGGACAACATCTGTGGAAAGAACGATCGCGAGTCCGATACTTGGACTTTCAACCCATCACTAGCCCTGCCTGAAAATGGCCAACTGAATAAGAGTCCGACGCAATAACACTTGACTCGACTCGACGAACGAGTCAACGTCCAACCCAACTCAACTCAATTCAAAAATCGCTCCTTCTCGTATAACACCTCCTGCGCCAGACCCACTCGACGATCGGGGACCTTATGATGAAGTGTATGTAGCTACCGAGGGCAGAGACTTTGATGAGGGAGTGGAGGTATCATCACCCAAATTGGCGTAGATGCATTGGGATGAGATTATCGGTGAGTACCCTTTTTGTCGTTTCAGCCCATTTGTTGTTGGGATGGGCTACGCTTCACCTATATCACCTATATACGAGTTTTGGCGCTTACTGGTGTACTGAAACTCCTCAATCCCTCCTGATCATCCCGTTCTTATTCTCGTTCCCGTTTTCGTCCTCTCCTCGTTCTAGTTCTCCCTCGTCTCATACTACAATAGCTAACTAACCTTATATCTTATAGCAACCTCAACCGACACGCCGGCCCCACCTTATTTTAGCCAAATCGAAACATGTTCAAGGACCCAGTGCTGGGTGCTGCCTTGAAAATTAGTGGTCTTGGGGTTGACAGAGATGCTCATCCCAACTCTGAGTCCGAGTCGTCTAGTAGTGGTGACTCAGAGGAGGACACAAAAACCAATGAGGATGTGACCACGGAAACTAACAAACAATATGCCATACCTACCACTCGGACGAGCGTTAGCAAAGACTTCCTCGCATATACCCTGCACATGCTCCCCAAATCTCATACCGCATCCATCACAATCTCAAGTCTCCGTACATGCCTGGCCGCTCAGGACCAACGCCAACGACAATGGGCACCTTTTCCAAAGGCACCCCTTACCCGGAACTGTGTCGTACACCCGCTGCGACGGTGCAGGTGAAGACAACCCTCAACGTCCCAAGGACCATCGCATACACAGATAAGAGGTGTTTGGGTTGGGCTTTTGTTGGAGTGCGTTCTTTTATTTTCATCAGTCATCATTCCTGTTCAAAGTGTTTTCGCGTCTTATTGATTTTCTTTTTGTTACATTGTTGTTTGTCCGTTCGCCGCGTTTTCCCTACTCATCCATCTTCGTTCCCTAACCCATTAGACAAATATGCTCCCAGGCTGTTCCCTGATACCTCACAGGGGTGGCGAGCCATGACGGAGCAGAAACAGATAAAACAAGATATATGGAACCGCAAGGGCAGTCTGACCCTGAGATCCTTTGGTAACGGTTGGCTTGGTTAAACTCGAAGTTGAAGGCTGATATACGCTCTAGTGGATTCTCGCTCATGTCATTTTTGCGAGTGCATTATGGCACTGGCATGCCTCTCGTTCAGCTACTTCCTTTACACTGTATTGTTGCCCGTTTCTCCTTTGTGTCCCATTTGTGCAAGCTCGATGCAGCAACTGTCTTAGTCTGGGTGCATCCTCGAATTCAAATTAAGCGTTTGGAAATATAATTTGTAAGGGAGAGCAACTATAACTACATTTGAAAAAAATTCTGTCCACTGATACTAAGTGACTGTCTCATGCTAGTCTACATCCATTCCATCCCTATCACTCACAACAACTATTCCCCTTGATGGCAAAGCTCTAATAGGTCGACATCTCGAGAGGTAACTGGTGATAGATTTCTTTGCTTTCCGTGTTTCCTGCGGATATGCGGTGCAGAATGAGTTGAAAATACAGTCAGCAGCAACGGATGCAAGGTGGGAATCAGGAGGCGAGTTCGCAAGAACCAGGGGGAGAAGTTTCAGGGCATATCGGTATGTGTACCATAGATCATAGTTAGATGCGTATTGCGACCGGTAGCTGAAGAAGCAGAGGGGAACTCACACACCGAATTTAAACAGCCATTCAATGTAGTCCTTGGGACGCTGCCGTTGATTCCCCCACCATGTGGAGTGGAGATCCTCCCAGTCTAGTAAGTAGCGCCCACCTGAATAATGGTGTCGTCTTTTTCGAAGATGTGAAAGAGATGATCGCATCTTCAATCTTGTAAAATGGCTTGACTTGAGAAGGGGTTTCAGTGACTTTCGACTCTTAACACTGTGTCCGCCTGACTGGAGATAACGTAGACAGGATATGGCCGTCTCCAAGTGTATTTGGGGAACTCATGGGGCTAAGATGGATGCCAGTAGTGGATGTACTCCTGGTTCTAGCCAGATACGCGTCAACTCAGGATGATCCCGATCCCATTGTTGTGGATGGACTATTGGGGATATGGCCAAAGCCAATTCCTTGCACTGAGATATTTTGAACCAGTGGAGAAAGTGGGATATGTCCTCTTCCATAGAGACAAGAATGAGAATGACACAATAACCTGGGCAATGCTGATCATAGAGCTGTAGGAGTGGTGTGACATATTGCTCATAGAGCCCAAGATGGCGACTATAGAGCGCTTTTCTGTTTTTGAATGCCTTGATTTAATGTTAGCCAGATCAGAGGTATGGTTTATACTGGAGTGAATGTACCGAGTTTTGCAGATGATCGATAACATACGGGTAATGGTGCAAAATATCCTCAGAGGTCACACCGGTCACATCCCTGGCGCCGTTGTCTGTTAAACATGGTTTGGGCAAGGTCATCTGTTGGAGCCTCTCCTCCAGTTCATCTGTAGGATTTGCTTGTACAATTGAAAAATAGAAGAATTCAAGTACAATATCTGTCTCAAAGGTGTGATATCAGCATAGTTTCAAGAGGCATTCCCAATAAAGAAAATAGGTTGTACACATGTATAAGATATCAGACTCACATTGAACATTGTCTTGAAGAGGGTTAAGATAACTGGACCATATGGCCAGATCAGTGTGAATGGCTGCGAGGTTGAATGGGAGGCCAAAGAATCGAGTAGAGTCTGACAGGAAATCGAAGAGAGAAGCGCGAAGGACACAAAGTTTAGTGTCATCATCCTTGTATTCGATTAAGGAGCCCAATTCTTCTATACCACGCTGCACATCTCCAGGATGTAAACCGAGCATTTGTTCCGTGTTTTTTGGCGTCGATATCTCATAGGGAAAGGCACGATGATTATCTTTATCCCATGGAACAGCTATTTCTTGGGTCGGCAGTAAGCATACCCCAATGATGCGCAGGGCAAGTTCTACGTCCTCGCAAGAGAGCAATATATACCTGTACAGCGCATCAAGCTGTGCGAAAGGAGATTCTCCTGAGAGAGGTTGCAATCTGAGGATAATCTCAAGGCGCAGCATTGAGTTATGTCGTGGTGAAGAGATGTACCTGATGATTGTCGCAGGATAAATGAATTGGCCTGATGACTTTTGTACTAGATCTGCTTTGACTTGTGGTGATGGCCAGTCATGAGGGATATGCTGCCTCGAAGGATGGGTGCGTTTAATTTCGTTGAACTTGGCAGACAGAAAATATTTCACGTCCTCTATCGACTCGGGTTTGTCGTCTAGCGAATGTCGTGCGGATACCTTGGCAACAGGGGTGGCGTTGAAAACCCTTGCAATCGGAACTTCTGGTCGGCTCGTTATGAGAAACTTCAGGGGCATAGAATTTCCAGCGGCCCTCGTGATCACATGCAAGAGGGCAGTACGTTCTCCTTGGTTCAAACACTCGTCCAGCGCATCTATGACGATGACCGTGGGGTATATCACATCTTGCTGGGTGAGTTGCTGAAGAGGTCTAAGGATGAGCTGCTCCAATTGATGAGCGAAAGGACGATGAAAGATGTGAGGATCCTTCTCGATTGTAGAGGTGATTATGCGATATGATTCCGGGACAGAGAGGATAATATTGTAGGCGAGGGTTGCGACAACAGATTTTATGTTGTTTCGAGAGGAATCTGCACGCGAAAAAAAGAAGGTGGCGAGCAGTTGCTGTCACTTATTGAGGTTCTCCGCTATAGTGCGAGCGATGGCGGATTTTCCAGCTCCAGCAGCCCCATAAAGCCACATAACAAAGGCTGCAATCTCAATGACAAGGTCCACCCAGTCACCAATGTTTTCTAGGACAGCAACTCGGGTGTTTTCGTGGCATCGAGGTACATCGAATTGATGACCATAGTCGTGGAAGGCGCTTGGAGCTGCCGCCTTTGTCAAGATCTCAAATCCAGCTAACACGATTTGAGTAAATATTAGTCTGAGCGATGTTAAACGAGTGAAGAGGCAGCGCACCTTGCCCAGCGGCCGGTCCATAACTAATTTGCTCTGTGAAAGTCCCGCCTGAGATGTATAAATTCCTTGAGTTAAGCATGGAATGAGAAGGGGGTGATGTTGAGGGCTGCATTCGACATGAACGAAAGTGGAGGTAGACCAAGCCAATGACTGCTAATAGCTACTGTAATATACAGGTGAGGAACGCTGGAGACATGCAATCTGCCTGCAGGCGTCGAGGGAGTCGAGGCGAAAGGTTGGATGTCTCTGTTCGGCCTCCGCTCAGCTGAGGATACAGCGTCGCGGGGGGTTCGGTCCGTTCTATGTATGTCCATCAGGAAAAGTCCTCTGAGCCCTAGTATTGCCTAAGATAGCCTGAGGTACCCAGGGCTTATGAGGCTAGTCAGGTCAGTCAGGCTAGTCAGGCTACCCTGGGCTCAGCAAATTCGTAGGTCAGTGAGATGCAAAATCCCTGGTCATTCTGAGGCTATCCTGGGGATAGCTTAGGGATAACATAGGCTATGCTATTATTTTTCTACCATAGGGCTTAAAAAAGAATTATACACTTCAGACACTTTATTCAATTTGACTTATGTAATGAACTAATTATTATACTTTAGAGATTGTTTAAGTATTATTATTATTACTTTAAGATTATTTTTTTTGACTAATACTATTAAGATCATACATTATTCATAGTTCTTATAAGATCTACATATTTTGTTATTCTTGAACTAATACTATATAGTAGCAAACAGAACCCATCAACAGAGTTCTGCATTTTGTTCAGTCAACTGGGTTAGGTCACATGATCACATTATCTTGTGGTTTTGCTTGAAAGTCAAGATAAAATTACAAAAATTTTTGAGAAAAATGGAGAAAAATCCAAGCTTTCAGAATCAGTTAAGATCATGTGATTGGCTTCTTTTCTTGTTGATAAAAACCCAAAAAACCCAAAAAAAAGGCAATACTTTTTGTAATTTTTGGGCTATTTCTTTGTTTTCTCAATATAAAAAAGATTTGGTCACATGATTTTACCTGATTCTAAAAGCTTAGATAATTCTTTATTTTTCTTATATTTTTTCATATTTTTATCTCACAGTGTCCAAGTGGACTCCTAGTAAACTCAAGGAGAACAGTAAAGCACAGAAGAAATAGTTTGGACTTAGAGACATTTTCAAAATGCTTTTTATACTTGTGAAGTCTTTATTTTTGAAAATACAAAGCCTGAAATTAGCCTAGAGTATTCCTAGATTAGTCTGAACAATCTGGAATATTCTAATATCCACAAAATATCTCTAGATTAACCTAGAAGTTCTAGAATAAACTAAGACACCCTAGTTATTGCCCTGGATGACTTAGAAATAGCCTGGGTCAGCTTGGTTCTCTTCTATTTTTTGAGGGTAATCTAGAATGGCTCTAGAGCCCTAGGCTTTATTTGAGTAGCTAGGGACATCTCAGACTATTTGTTTAATCTCAGGCTATCTTAGGCAATACTAGGGCTCAGAGGACTTTTCCTGATGTGGGGCCACAACTTCCTGTTGCTCCAGAACCTCGACAGAGGCAGTACTTTCATGTGCCCTACCAATTCCAGGTGGATTCAAGTGGATTCCACTTGAATCCACTGGAATATCTAAAAGAGTTTTTTCTTTCTGTTTTAGTCTAGTATACTCCAATGTAGTTCAGTTCATTCCAGTTCATTCCAGTCCATTCCAGTCCATTCCAGTCCATTCCAGTCCATTCCAGTCCATTCCAGTTCATTCCAGTTCATTCCAGTCCATTCCAGTTCATTCCAGTTCATTCCAGTCCATTCCAGTTCATTACAGTCTATTCCAGTCCATTCCAGTTCATTACAGTCTATTCCAGTTTATTCTAGTCTTGTTCTTCTATATAATTAACTGTTCTAAATTACTATCTTAGTCAGCAAATTGAATAATTATTATGCAGATATATAATATATTATTTTTCTATAAAAGATTCTCTATTTGACATCTATTCTTCTAGAATTAAATATTACTATATATAGAAATTATTACCATATATAGAAAAAACCAAAAATATAGCCATTCATTTAAGATACTCAAATATATTTGAATTATATTCTAAAATTTACTGATTAATGAGAAAAATACAAAATACTCAAAAAAAGCCGGTGAAAGATTTTTTATTTGAATAATATTTAACTCATGTGTGTTTATTTGGTTGAAAATACAAAATAATTCTATACCAGACTTAGCAGAAAAAATCTAATATAGGATTAGATATAAATTAGAAATTTTCTTCAAGAGTCCACTTGAGTC
>Ga0247742_10001585_pt1 | contig 15662 bp, 13 predicted proteins | sample UWRJL208509C2_FD_180944 | JGI IMG/M metagenome (GOLD analysis project Ga0247742, IMG submission 180944) | Plant litter microbial communities from Arlington Agricultural Research Station in Wisconsin, United States - UWRJ-L208-509C-2 | ecosystem: Environmental > Terrestrial > Plant litter >...
TGCGGCCTCCTGCTCCCAAAGCAGGCGCGATAACCGAGCTACGCTACACCCCGAAGCGGCTGCAAATATAGAATTATTTTTTACTTCGACAAAGTTTTTTAAGAAATAGTATCCTATTATTTTTGTATAGTTTAAACTGATGTATTTTTGCTTTCAGTTTTTTAAGAAAAGGTTACATTTGCACAGTAAAAATGATTTTATAAATATTATTATGTCTGATACAATAGAAAAAGTAAAATGCCTTATTATTGGCTCGGGACCTGCGGGTTATACTGCAGCAATATATGCAGCCAGAGCAAATATGTTTCCTGTATTATATCAGGGTGTTCAGCCCGGTGGCCAATTGACCACAACAAATGAAGTAGAAAACTTCCCGGGTTATCCTGATGGTGTTACTGGTCCGGAAATGATGATACAACTACAAGACCAGGCTAAACGGTTCGGTACCGATGTACGTGATGGCTGGGTTACTAAAGTAGATTTTTCAGGCCCTGTGCATAAAGTATGGATAAATGAAACTAAAGAGATCCATTGTGAAACCGTAATTATCTCTACAGGTGCATCTGCTAAATATCTGGGACTTCCTTCAGAACAGCATTATCTTAATATGGGTGGCGGTGTTTCTGCATGTGCCGTATGTGATGGATTCTTCTACAGAAACCAGGAAGTAGTGATAGTAGGAGCAGGGGATTCAGCCTGTGAAGAAGCACATTACTTATCCAAGCTTTGTAAAAAAGTGACAATGCTGGTAAGGAGCGAACAGTTTAGGGCTTCCAAAATCATGGTTGAACGCGTACGCAAAACAGAAAATATAGAAATTATGATGAACACCGAAACTCTTGAAGTTATAGGTGATAATCAGGTAGTGACTGCAGTCAAAGTAATGGACAAAACCAAAGAAGAGGTAGTAACTATCCCTGCGACAGGTTTCTTCGTAGCTATAGGTCACAAACCAAATACAGATATCTTTAAAGATTATATCGCGTTGGATGAGACCGGTTATATTGTAAATGTACCGGGAACTTCAAGAACCAATATAAGTGGTGTATTTGTTGCAGGTGATGCGGCAGACCATGTATACCGTCAGGCAATTACCGCTGCAGGTACAGGCTGTATGGCTGCACTTGATGCAGAAAGATATCTTGCTTCATTAGAATAACAATAATTTAGTTGTGCTATAATTGGAAGATTAAATGAGAAATCTGAATTTAGTGTTAGCTAAAACACAAGTATAAAAAATCCCGATCGAGAGATCGGGATTTTTGCATTTTATTTAGTTGTTTTTTTATAGAGTGTGGCACTACCCGTAAATCGTTTCATATCAATCTTAGGCTCGCCGAATAACTGTATTTCCGTATTTCCCGTAGCCTCAAGACTGAGGTTGGTTTCAGTAAACAGGCTGCAGTTTGTGTAACCTTCGGCAACCACTGCCGCATTCTTGGCTGTAAGTTTTGTCCCATTGAAAGTAGCATTATTATCCAATCGCAATTTCATATCAATAACATCCCCTTCTATAGTAACCTTTGCCTTTTGATAAAGATCACATTTTAGCTCAGTTGACGATAGCAAGGCTTTAAGTTCGGAGCTTTTACTGAGTTCTATAATACAGCTTTCTGACTTACAGTTGAATTCTACCTTTGCTTTATCATTTGCTAATAGGGTAAATGATTTCGAATTAATATTCAGGTATAGTTTAGCATTGTCAAAAGCACTAAATGTAATTTCGTCAAGCTTGACTTCTTCGAGAGCGTTTATTTTTGAACTATTTTTTGCAACAACCGATTTGAAACTGTCACTATAAGTAACACGGATACTGAATTTCTTGGCACCCGAAATCTCTTTTGCCATGGAAAGAATAAGTACGCTGCCATTCATCTCGATTCCTAATGCCTGATGGAGATTGTCATCAGCTTCAATCTCAACTCCGGGTTTATCACCTTTTACCATTGAGATTTCAAGATCATCGCGAACTTCTATACTCTCAAAAGACTGAACTTCTTTTTGTTCGACAGTAACTATTTTAGAACCTTTAAGCTTTTCCTTTGTCTGGGCACCGGCCACTATGCTAAAGAAAATAACAAATATAATAAGACTTATTTTTTTCATGTTTTTATACTATTGGGACACAAATATAAATAAAAAACATCCGTTTCCACAGTCAGGGAAACGGATGTTTTTATTTTTGAACCTTTGGTAAAACTATTCTTCAGTTTTCTTTATATTATCATCCGGAACCCTGTCAATCAAATAATTATAAGGGTCTATACCGGCCTGATAAGGTAATTCCTTAGTGACAAAGGAGAAAGTGTTTTCTTTTTTAGTAATCTTAACTCGTTTATAAACCAGTGCTTTACCCATAGCTTCGTCGTTTTTTGGAGCTGCAAATACCGCAATATCTATATAGTCGGCTATAGGAATGGGAGACTCCGTTCCTAATGAATCTGCCCTGAATTTTTCGGATGTGGTTTTTAGTGTCACCTCATATCCGGCAGCAACTTTTTTGTATTTAGCCTCAAGCATCCTGTTTGAAAACAACGTGATGGTCTCAAACATATCCTTAATAAGATACTGCAGGCTATCAGGTGTAACTTTCCTAAATTCATTTACGGCAGCGATAGAAGTAGCATAGGGCGGATTTTTATAACCATAAGTCTTAAGCAGGTTCTGAAGTCCCTGGTTGACTTTTTGTTCCCCGATCATTTCTTTGAGATAGTACATAACCACACTTGCTTTGTTATAATGGATATATTGCTGTTGTTCGGTTTTCATCAGTGGTTGTTCAGCTTCAGTTTCAAAACTTCGGCCACTTAGATAATCATTCATTTCATATTCAAGGAACTTCTTCATTTTATCCTTGCCATATTCTTTCTCCATAACCATCAGGGCAGAATATTGTGCAAAACCTTCACTCATCATTTCACTGCCCTGCATATTTGCACCACAAACCTGGTGCGCCCAATACTGGTGTCCCATTTCGTGGGCTACCACATAAAATACCATGTCAATATCATCCTTTGTGACATCGCGAAGATCAACGATAAAACCTATCCCTTCACTGTATGGCATAGTTCCCGGAAATGCCTGCGCAAAACTCTGGTATCTTGGAAATTCTATAATTCTACATTGCTTGTGTAAGTAGGGACCAAAATTGGCAGTATAATACGCCAGTGATTTCTGCATACTGTTCAGCATATTTGGAACGTTGTAAGCGTGTTGCTTGTCATAGTATACCTCAAGATCAATACCATGCCATTTTTTACGGGCAACTTTATACCTGGCAGAAATAAAAGAATAGAAATTCAGCGACTTTTGGTCCAGTTTGTAGTGAAAATATTTCCTGCCATTAGCTTCCCAGGTTTTAAGTAAAGAACCTGGCGCAATAGCGGTTTGGTCTGGTGAGGTACTGATGGTAGTATTTACCTGAACCCAGTCGGAATCGTTACTGATATAGGTGTTTGCCCTTGCAACTATATTGTTGTTGTCAAGTTTAGGTGTCCTGTCTCGTTTTGGCAGCTTAAACTTGATACGGTCATTTTTATCTGAGATCTCATAGTCCTTGTTGTAGCCAAATGTAGGAAGTATGTCCATATTGTTAAAGAAGGTCCCATTTTGGGTCAGTTCCGTAAAGCTTACTTCATTTTCAAAACCTTTGGTTAGTTTCCATAGATCAATGGTAATTTTGATAGAATCATTGGGAGCTAATGGTTTTTGTAAAGTATAAATACGGTATTTTAATCTTTTGTTGTTCAGTTTTATTTTGGATCCCGGAATCCCAATTTTAATGCTGTCGGTTAACAGTGGCATTGTAAAATGGAGTTCCTTGATTTCAGTAGTTGAGGTATTTTTTGCCCAGGCCTCTACTTTCGCGGTAAGACTACGCGTTTCAGGCAGGATATCAATAGTGTAATCGAATTTATAAAAACGAGGCTGAACTAAAGTCTCGTATTTCTTAAATTGCTTTTCGTAATCGATTTGTTCATTTTCTTCTTCTTTTGAGGACTCATGTTTGTTTAGGATTTCGGTATTGTAGTACACAAAACTACCACAAAGTACAAAAGCAATTACACTGACAACTATCACAATTCTATTTTTCCTAAACCTTCTTTTTGCTGAAACCCATCTGTATCTAAACTGAGGTTCTTTCCCTCTGATGTAAAATGCAATAGTAATAAAACAAAGTATAATACTAAATAAAGACCAATAGATACTAAACCAGATAGTAGAAGGTACAAATGGGCCAAAGCCATTCATATCTGAATAAGTTATATCTGGTAAATATCCAAAACTTAGCATATTAGTGTTAACCTCTATTAATCCCCAGATAAAACTATTTACTATTACAAAAGCGATAAAGGCAAAATAAGCAATATACCTGTTGTTAATCAGGTAATGGAACAATAGGGATAATACTGCTAAGAAAGCATATTTAAACATACCGATAATCAATAATGACTTGATATATACATTAAGCTGATATCGAGTATAACCATAAGCTGTCTGTGCAATCATTCCGACTATTATAGAACAGCTCATAACAATAGCAATAGCAATAATAAGCCCTACGACCTTTGAAGCAAATAATATTCCTGTTTTAATTGGAGTAGAATCTTGTATCTCATTTATTTTAGCATCGCGTTCTTTCCATACCAAGACACCTGTATAAAAAGTAATAAAACCAAACATAAAAATTAGAAGAGAGCCTTCTATTGCATTTATTACAGAGTAAGTTACAGCATAAGTTGCAGTACCATAAGTACTGGTAAAGCTGGTAAGATTTACAATCAATATTATCAGTCCAATACTTACTATAATAATAAAAGTCGGGTTTTTAATAATCGCCCTGGTTTCAAATTTTATAAGATTTATAAACGTATTCACCGAAAATATATTTGCTTTTGTAGGATTGAGAACAACAGTATTGATTATTGGAGCAGGAGTGACTTTAGCAGCTTTCTGTTTTTTTACTTTTTCATTTTTAGCATTAAAAGAGAACTTGAAATAAATTGCAATCAAAATCAATAAACTAAAGCAAAGCCAAACCAGGCGGTTGGTTAAAAGCGCGCCTTCTAAGGGGATTGCACCCAGGTTTCGTTCTGCTGCCGTACTATACTTACTTATGATTTTAAATGGAAGACCTCCAAACGGATCTAATAAACAGGCTAACCATTCTTTTTGCATATCCGATGTAAAATTTCTGGAAATGGCATAAAATACCAGTATAAGCATAGCTCCTATAAATGAAACGATGTTACTTCTGAAAATGACGGCAAGTGCATAGAGAAGGACGCCAGATATAATGACATTAGGAATAGCGAAAATCAGGATACCATAAATATGTCCAGCCCAAATAATTTCACCAAACCTTTCTGCGGGAGTTATACTGAATAGTTGAGATATAATAGGAGCTACTAGCGCGCCAATTGTAATTCCCAACATAGGAATTACAGAAATAATAGCAGCGCCGATAAATTTGCCAAAATAATAATCCCTCTTTTTAATCGGCGATGAAAATACAAATTGATGCATTCCGTACTGAAAATCACGACTTGCCGTGGCATTCATAAATGCAGTAGTCATCAATAAGCATATTATTGACATAGCCCCATAAAAATTCTCAATTACATATGGAGCATTTTTATGAATATTACCGATACTTCCACCGATGGTTACATTATCGAAACAGACAGCAAGAAATATTAATAGTGTATTGATAAACAAAAAGATCCAAACCATTGGCGTCTTTAGCCAGTATCTTAATTCGTGTCGTATAAATTTCCACATAGTTTTAAAATAAAGGTTAGACTAATTCGTTTAGTTTTGCAAAAAATACATCTTCAAGGTTTTCTTCTGCTCTTGTAAATCCATTATTAAGATCAGTTTCAGAAAACACGTGGATCAGCGGCTGGCCACCTACGAGTTTATTTGAAATAACTTTGTAATTATTCTGGTAGTCTGCAAGTTCTGGTTTGGAAACTTTTTTCTCCCACACTTTACCTTTAATTTCAAGCAATGCATCATCCGTATTGCCACTAAACAATACCCTGCCTTTATCCATTACAGCCATTTGTGTGCAAAGCTCCCGAACATCCTGTACGATATGTGTCGAAAGGATAACAATAATATTTTCACCGATTTCACTCAAAATATTGTAAAAACGGTTTCTTTCTCCAGGATCAAGCCCTGCTGTTGGCTCATCAACAATAACCAGTTTCGGGTTGCCGATCAATGACTGGGCGATACCAAAACGTTGTCTCATCCCCCCACTATAACTACTGACTGCCTTTTTTCGTTGTTCCCATAAATTTACTTTTGCAAGTAACTGTTCTACAATTTGCTTGCGGTCTGATTTCGAATCGAACCCCTTAAGTAAGGCTAAGTGATCCAGCAGTTCAAGAGCCGAAGTACGTGGATAAACCCCAAATTCCTGTGGTAAATACCCCAATACTTTACGTACAGAATCTTTATCATGTAAAACGTCTATTTCGCCAAGCATAATACTACCACTATCAGCATCCTGTAAAGTAGCAAGTGTTCGCATAAGTGAGGATTTTCCGGCACCATTGGGGCCAAGCAGGCCAAACATGCCTTTCTTTATCGTAAGTGAAACATCATTAAGGGCATGTACGCCATTGCTGTATTTTTTATCTAAATTTTTGATTGTTAATTCCATAAGTATTGTAATTGGTTTGGTTGTAATAGTAAGTAGATTAAGTAAGTAATTTGTTACAAGGAAGCTCGGTTTTATTATTTCGCGACAAGAAGGAACTGTTTTAAAAGACTTTTGCGAAACACACTTATTATGATTTATTCGCAGATTATACCGGTTATGGTGCAGATGAATTAATAATAAATCCGTGATGAGTCCGTAGTGACTCCGTGAAAAGGGCTATTTTCACGGAGTCACTACGGACTCATTACGGAGTCACTACGGACTCACTCCAAACAAAACTGCAATATATTCTTAATTAAACATGAAAAAAGGGGTAATCTAACTTAAGATACTCCCCTTAATTTTTTTAGTATGTTTTCTTTATTCTGCTGAAATACTGGCACCAGAATCAGATTCCTTTGAAAGAGTTTTTGGTGTTTTATAATAGATAATGGAGCTTCCATTGAATGCGCTTGCATTTAGGCTTACAATAGGATATACACTTGTACTGCTTCCATCATTGGCTTGTGATCTTACGTCATTAGCCATCAACTTTCTTGCGTCCAGTTCACTGCCGTCTGAAGAGGATGTTTCAAGTTTTAGAGCTTTACCGCTGGCATGTATGGTACCTGAATTCTCAGCTTCAAGCGAGATATTGTCAGCCTCTACATTGATCTCAATAGCACTGGCATTTTCAGCTCTTACTTCAAGATTATCTGTAATTATAGTATTAATACTCCTGATACTTGATGAGTTTCCACAGGTTAATTTTTTAATTATTGGCATCTTCACGGTTACTTTTGGATTGCTGCCACTGGTGCTTATTCCATGGTCAGGTTCTATAATCAATACGCCGTTTTCTACTCTTGTAGTTATTAATGGCAGTATATTTTCGTCAGCTTCTACGACTACTGATTTGTCATCAGATTGTTCCACAACTACTTCTATTGCATCTTGAACAGAAATACTCTGAAAGTCTCCATTGATAGTTCGGGTTTCACTTCTGATATTTCCGTTGCCTTCAACATTATCATCGTTTTGATTAACATGGTACCTGCAGGAAGAGAACATCACAGCTATAAATACTACTACCACTAGCTTTGTAAAGAATAAGACTACTTTTATCATGATTATTGTTTTTTAATAATAACACCATCTTTGTCAACTGTAAGACCTTTGTTGCTTGTTGTTTCCTTTACAGATATCACTTTCCCATTTACATTAACCGAAGTCGTGGTGGTTATAGTAGTATCTTTAACTTCAGCAGCGGTTTCTTCAAGATCATTATGATCATTTTCATTTGCTGGACAGTTGGTGCATTTTACCTGTTCTTTATAAACTTTGTATATATAATCTTCAGAACTGTAATGCAGATTAAAGTAGGCATCATCAGATGAGTCGTAATTTCTTACACTTGCATCAGCTTTAAAGAGAGTTCCTTCAGGCAGATATAGTGTTATCTCTATTTCCTGGTCACGGAATTTACTCTGTAAATCACTCAATAGGTAATTGTCTAAAATTAATTTATTCCCTTCAAACTTATAGGAATACCTGATTTTTTGAGCGGTTTTTTTAGCTTCAGATAATGAGCCTCCCTTTGCTTCTCTTTCAATCTGTATATAAGGCAGCTTCTCATCCGTTTTCTGGATAGTCAGGCTTACTTCATTAGAATAGATTATTTCATTGTCAGTAGAGTCCGGGACAATCATAAAATCAACACGATCGTCTGTACTTTTGGCATAATCGACATTGTGTCTGAATGTGATCAGTAAAGTATCGGCTGGCTTTAAATTTAATGTATGTTTTTCTACAACCCTGCCGTCAAATGAGAACTCAGTAAGCTGATTGATACCTATGGCTACAAGTATTCCTGTACAGATAAGCCAGATAGCTAATAACGTGTAATTAGCTAAGTTACCCATTGATTTCATATTAGTAATCAATAGCTTGAAACCTAAGAGCGTCAGGTAGAAAAATGGAATACCTACAGCAAAGAACATAAGCAGTCCAAAAGACCAGATCGGATAATCAGAATAGTTACCTGCTGTTATAAAGTTTTGCCATGGAAAATGAATAAATGCGGATGATCCTAAAGTAAAGACACCAATCAATAAACAGATGATAACAGGAAGGCTGCTCATTATGATAAAAACCCCTAGTATTTTGGCAAATACCTTGAAAATGCTAATAAAAACATCGCCTACACTTCCCGCAACTTTATTGGCACCCGTTTTTATCTCATTACCCATTTTGTCATAATTCACATTTTTAATCTTCTCGGAAACACTTTCAAACTCCTCACGAACTTTCTTTTCAATATTCGAAATTGTAATAGGCTCCCCCTGCATTTCCAATTTTTCGGTAGTAGTAACTGCTTCGGGCATAACAATCCATAGAATAATGTAGGCCAGAATTCCTGTTCCGTAAAAGAATACCAGAACTAATAATAGTATCCGGAGCCATACTTTATCAATACCGAAATAATGTCCCAAACCTGCAAGAACACCACTGATCATTCCATTTTCCTTGTCGCGATACAATTTTTTGGTAACTTTATTGCCCGAATTAAAATTCCTTTTTGGGATGTCCTGATCGTCATTATCAAGTCTGTAGTCTTCCGGCTGTCCCATGACAGCGATAATTTCATCAAGATCTTTTATAGTGATTACCTGATTTCCAGTACCATGCTTTTCAGCGATCAGCTCTGCAATACGCATCTCGATATCCTTAATGATTTCATCCTGTCCGTTTGAATTCGATAAGGAGCGTTTAATAGCATCAAAATAGCGTGCCAGCTTTTGGTATGCGTCTTCGTCAATATGAAACGATATACCTCCTAAGTTTATGTTTACAGTTTTGTTCATGACTAGTTCTTTTGGTTTGTTATTATCTCGACAGCGTCAGCAAGTTCTGTCCATGTACTGTTTAATTCTTTTAAAAATGTTTGTCCTATCTCGGTTAAGCCATAATACTTTCTTGGTGGCCCCGAAGTAGATTCTTCCCAACGGTAGTTGAGCAATCCGTCGTTTTTTAGCCTTGTCAGCAAAGGATAAATCGTTCCCTCCACAACAAGTAATTTAGCGTTTTTAAGAGTATCCAGAATTTCAGAAGTATAAGCATCTTTTTCTTTTAATACAGATAAGATGCAAAACTCGAGAACACCTTTACGCATCTGGGCTTTTGTGTTTTCAATGTTCATAATTTCATTTTGATTTTTCTTGATTAAAACATTTTTTTGATGATGGCTTGTTATTTTGGTAATTCAATGTCACTGTTTTCTGATTGCTTTTTTTATTTGAGATTGACGCATAAGCATTGTCATTCCATTTGGTGTGTTCCGGAGATCCGGTATAAGTAACCTTGCCGGAACTTTCTACGTTTATGGAGATCTTTTCCTTTGCATGAATAAGTACTTTTGAATTGTCCTGTGCATCAACTATCGCATTGTCCGTAAGCAGATTTTTAGAAAGGCAAAAGGCAGTCCCAGAGGTGTTAATGATAGTATTTGTTGCTACCCCGCATAAATTAATTCTCGAGTCAGATCTAAAGTTTCCATCCAGAGAAGCCGTTATTACCTTTATATTAAATACTGTTGCTGTACCTGCATTTAAGGTGATTTTACTATTTGCATTAACAGTAGCGTTAAATGCAGCACCTGAGTTAAGATCAATCCTCATATTTTCAGTAAATATTGGACTGGTTGCAGTAATGGTTGCTTTTGTACTGGCTACAAAACAACTGATGTCGTTTGCAGTTAGATACACCTTTGTATTTTCCCCGGCCGCCTGGTTCATTTTATCCATCTGATAAATTATAAGTTCGCCATTTTTTACTTTTGTAACAAGATGATTAAGTCCTTCATTCGTAGTGCCTTCTGCTTTAAGTGTAATGTTGTCATTTTGGGTATAAATTAGTTCTACCCCGTCACTGACAGTTACTTTTGTAAATCCGGAAACCGTCCTGCTTTCTGTTTGCTGTGCATTTGCTGTTATCCCTAAAAGGAATAAAGCGAGCATTGTTGTGATTTTTAACATAATTCGTTTTTTTGATTGATGATTGATGTGATGATTGTAACTCTGCCTTAATGATTTAAATTGACTGTTCTTTTTGATTGATGATTGTAATACTATTATATTGGACTTAACTATTTTAGAAAACGTATTGTTATTGGATATTTAAAATTTTCTCCTGAAGATGTTTTTAATGCAGCAAATATGATAAGGAAAAACTCCGCTACCTTTAAAAAAACAAACAGTAAAAGAGCTACTACGGCTATTGCTATTAGTACGCCATTATTGTTCATACTGATATTCCTTAGCAAAAATTCACCATCTTCATCAAATCTATTATAGTCTGAAATAGTAATCTGCTTCATAATAACTATAAAAAATATAGGCAAAACTATCAGCGCAAGTAATAATGTGTAGGTGAACAGGCTCAATTGAAAATTAATACATTCTTTTCCCTGCTTATCGATATATTCAGATTTATCTTTTTTTGAACTCCAGATGATTATCGGTAATATAAAATTGCCAAACGGAATAAAGTATTGAGATAAGGTACTCAGATGAAGTAAGGTTGCGGTGTTATTATCATTTGTTGTGCTCATAGTGATTGATTGGATGATGATTGAAACTCTTTTTTATTATAATACTATAGATAAGCCATTAATTTCTTTAGCAAAGATATAAAGTTAAGATGGTATTGTGTACTGCATAGTACTTAATATTAACAAAATATTAACAATAGTTCCGTTTCTATTAGTGAAATACTATTTGATATGCAGCTGTTTATGATATTTTGATATAAAGAAATTAATATTTTGAATAATATGGGTAATGTAGTTTTAGCTTAATTTAAAGGTTATTTGCACAGATAATCTCTTTATAATTTAAATTATTTGCCATAAGCCGCAACGGTTAGGACAATCTTCTAACTTATATCCGAATAGTATAGCGGTTATTATTTTTTTACTTATATTTCGGGAAAATACCATTTATTATGGACCTTAATCCTGCTAATCTCAATAAGTTTTTATTCTTCAAATTACCATCGGCATTTTTATGCGGTGTACGCGTCAGGGAAATAACCACACAGCATTGTAAAGTGACAGTAAAGCACCGATGGATAAATCAGAACCCGTTTAATTCTATGTATTTTGCGGTTCAGGCTATGGCAGCAGAATTGACTACCGGAGCTTTGGTAATGTACCAGATAAAAAAGTCACAACGGAAAATATCAATGCTCGTGGCCAATAATAAAGGGAATTTCACAAAAAAAGCAACAGGCCGGATTACATTTGTTTGCCATGATGGGCAATTAGTTGAAAATGCCATACAGGCTGCTATAGCTACCGGAGAGGGACAAACATTTTGGATGAAGTCTATAGGTACAGATCAAAATGGCACACAAGTTTCTGAAATGGAATTCGAGTGGAGCGTAAAAGTAAAGCCATAATTTTAAAATATATTTCTTAGACTTAACGCAAGTCAGCGGCTTAAAACCAAAGTTAAATCAAGCACAATTAACTTTGATTCTTATTATTCAGACTGTAAATTTGAAAGAAAAGAAATTATGAAAATTCTGATTACCGGCGCAACGGGACTAATAGGAACGGAATTAGTTTCCCTTTTATTACAGAATGGAATTGCAGTACACTACCTCACAACATCAAAAAAAAAAATAAGCAACGAACCTAACTTCAAGGGTTTTATCTGGAATCCAGGACAAGGCCAGATAGATGAAAATTGCCTGATGGGAGTAGATGCTATTATTCATCTTGCCGGTGCCAGTATCGCCAAGCGCTGGACCAGAAATTACAAACAGGAAATCATAGAAAGCAGGATTTTATCTTCAAATCTGCTCTTTAAAGCTATTAAAAATAATCCCAACCAGGTAACCCAAATCATTTCTGCTTCTGCAATAGGAATATATCCTGACAGCCTGAAAAACACATATACAGAAGATAATACTAATGTGGATGATGGTTTTTTAGGAAACGTAATAGCAAAATGGGAAGCCAGCATTGATAAATTTAAATTATTAAATATAAAAGTTTGTAAACTTAGGACAGGAATTGTCTTGTCTGATAAAGGCGGTGTGCTAATGGAAATATCAAAGCCTATCAAATTAGGATTGGGATCTCCATTCGGAACCGGACGCCAGGTACAATCATGGATACATCTGCATGATCTCGTAGAAATGTACCTCTATGCTTTTAAAAACCAATGGCAGGGTGTGTTTAATGCAGTGGCACCGAATCCCGTTACCAACAAAGAACTCACTGAAGTAATAGCAAATACATTAAAGAAACCATTATTTATGCCTAATATGCCTGAATTTTTAATGCAGCTACTATTAGGTGAGATGCATGAAGTGCTGTTTTCAAGCCAGAATGTTAGTTCCCGAAAAGCAACTGAAAAGGGCTTTACATTTAAATATCCAGGCTTGAAAAAAGCAATTAACAATCTTCTTGTTACATCTTAAGAGTCTTGTGATATACTTCTCTGAATTTAATTTTTCCTTATTAATTGATCTTCCAACAATAATTTAGCTTGTCTTTTTTCAATCGTGTTCCAAATTTTTAAGGGACTTTTACGGTTTTAGAAAAAGATGGGTTCATGTTTTGGGGAACAACAATACTCATTAGAAATTATAATTAAAAAGGCTTCCCAAATTAAAAAATAAACTGCCTTTATAAGTGACAATTTGACATTAAAACAATTTTTGGCAATGATTTTGCTTCCGCAAAAAAGAAATTAAATAAATGGCATTTAAAGATATTTTTAAAAATAAAGCAAAGATGACTACCGAAAATACCGAAAACGATCAGGAGTTAGATCCGACTACATTGGAAATTAATGCCAATGGTGAACAGTTAATTATAGAAGAATTAAGCGTTGAAGAGCAATTAACCAAAGATTTAGCAATTGAAAAAGACAAGTTCCTGCGTCTTTTTGCCGAGTTTGAAAATTATAAAAGAAGAACTTCAAAAGAGCGTATGGAGTTATTCAAGACGGCTAATCAGGAGGTATTACAGTCAATGTTACCGGTTCTTGATGATTTTGACCGTGCCATGAATGAAATTAAGAAAACTGACGATGATGAATTGCTTAGAGGTGTAGAATTAATCCATGAGAAATTAAAATCTACCCTTGTTTCAAAAGGACTTGAAGAAGTTGAAATAAAAGCAGGAGACATATTTAATGCTGATTTTGCTGAGGCGATTACACAAATTCCCGCACCATCCCCTAATTTAAAAGGAAAAATTGTCGACGTTATTGAAAAAGGATACAAATTGGGTGATAGAATTATCCGTTTCCCTAAAGTTGTAACCGGTCAATAATTCGTTAATAGAGATACAACAAAAATGAAAAAAGATTTTTACGAAATATTAGGCATTTCAAAAAGCGCCGATGCTGCCGAGATAAAAAAGGCATACAGGAAGAAAGCTATTGAATTTCACCCTGACAAAAATCCGGGCGACAAGCAGGCTGAAGAAAATTTCAAAACTGCAGCCGAAGCCTATGAAGTCTTAAGCGATCCGCAAAAAAGAGCTAAATATGATCAATACGGTCATCAGGCTTTTGATGGCTCCGGAGGTTTTGGCGGAGGTGGTGCCGGTGGTATGAATATGGATGATATTTTCAGCCAGTTTGGTGATATCTTTGGAGGTGGTGGTTTTGGAGGATTTAGTGGTTTTGGCGGCGGCGGACAACAACGTCGGGCCAAAGGAAGTAATCTTCGCATCAAAGTAAAACTTACCCTTGAAGAGATTGCAAATGGAGTAGAGAAAAAGGTTAAGGTGAAACGTAAGGTTCAGGCTCCGGGAGTGAAATACAAAACCTGTTCGACCTGTAATGGTCAGGGTCAGGTGATGAGAGTAACTAACACGATTCTTGGAAGAATGCAGTCTGCTGCTACTTGTCCTACTTGTGGCGGGTCAGGGCAAATTATGGAAAGCAAGCCAACAAATGCAGATTCTCAGGGAATGATTTCAGAAGATGAAACAGTTTCAATTAAAATCCCTGCCGGTGTTGTAGACGGCATGCAATTAAAAGTTTCCAATAAAGGAAATGATGCTCCCGGTAATGGAATACCAGGTGATCTGATTGTCGCTATAGAAGAACTCGAACACGAAACACTAAAAAGAGAAGGTGAAAACCTGCATCTTGATTTATATATAAGCTTTTCGGAAGCTGTACTGGGTGTCTCAAAAGATATTGAGGCAGTAAACGGAAAGGTACGCATCAAACTTGAAGAAGGTATTCAGTCGGGTAAAATACTCAGGCTGAAAGGTAAAGGGATTCCAAGTATTAATGGATATGGTAATGGGGATTTACTCGTACATATCAACGTCTGGACCCCTAAAACGCTGAACAAAGAACAAAAACAATTCTTTGAGAAAGCACTTACAGATGAAAATTTTGTCCCTAATCCTGAAAAATCAGATAAATCTTTTTTTGAAAAAGTTAAGGATATGTTTTCATAATATTTAATTTTTTTTTATATTTGGGCTTTACTAGGTAACTAGTAATTTCTTTTTCATAGCAATTTTTCCCATCCTTGTGCAAATAAGGGTGGGTTTTTTTTGTAACATTACTACCCTTTTAGCTACTAATTTTCTACATTTACACAAATCTAAAATAAGCATGGGTAACATACTCGAAGTGAATAAGGTTGTAAAGCAATATGGTGATTTTACAGCACTTAACGAAGTTTCAATAACTGTACCTAAAGGTAGTATTTATGGGCTTCTCGGGCCTAACGGTGCAGGAAAAACCTCCTTGATACGCATTATTAATCAGATTACCATGCCAGATCGGGGCACGATACTTCTCGATGGCGAACCTTTACAGCCTAAACACGTACAACAAATTGGTTATTTACCCGAAGAGCGCGGATTGTATAAGTCCATGAAAGTTGGGGAACAATGCCTGTATCTGGCGCAGATGAAAGGACTATCAAAAGCGGAAGCCAAGAAACAACTCGAGTATTGGTTTGAAAGACTGGA
>Ga0247742_10001586_pt1 | contig 15657 bp, 19 predicted proteins | sample UWRJL208509C2_FD_180944 | JGI IMG/M metagenome (GOLD analysis project Ga0247742, IMG submission 180944) | Plant litter microbial communities from Arlington Agricultural Research Station in Wisconsin, United States - UWRJ-L208-509C-2 | ecosystem: Environmental > Terrestrial > Plant litter >...
CTCAGACGGAGCACTTTCGTTCTATCTCGACCATTTCGTCCGCACTCGCGTGTCGAAGTTCACTTTCGGAAGCTTTGGAGCAATTGTCTACGACGCAAGTAATCCGATTCATAGAAAGCGTAGCCACAAGAAGCGTGTTTTCCCATCAGGCGACACGGTTTTGACAGACCACTTCACTACTATACTACCAAAGGTGAGCTTCAGTCAAGCAGCTATTTACAGCTTACCTAGTCGGGAAAGGACACTCAAGTTTCGGAGAGCAAGGAGTTCCGAGAAGAGTATTACGAAGAATTTTCTCATTTGTCACGCCTCCACTGTGTCGATTCTGAGGTTTGGTGCTATAGGGGCGACAAGGATGTACACTTCAAAGACGACGATCCGAGTCAGTGGCGCTCCTCTTCTAATATATGTCGGTGCTAACCTTTCAGCAGAGAACTTTTCTCTTCTGTGCACAATCAGAGCGGACCTCTCAAAAGTGCCTGCGGAGCGAAAGACGTTAAAAGGAACTCGTCAGCAAGTTTATAGAGTAGACCTTGAACTCGTCCTGCTGTTTGGATTGACGGAAATGCAAGCGCAGATTGCATGGAAGGAACGGGTATGTTCAATGAGTGCGAAATATGTTTAATTTTTTTTACTGATCATCGGCCTGAATATACAGGGTGTTGAAAAGAGGTCAGCCTTGTCGCTCGCCAATACGAACATAGACTAACATTCAATCAGATGTCCCGCAAGAATTGTTTACGAGCCTTGATTCATGTAACACAACCGGCGCGGAGATGTAGTGTTGAAATTCTGTATTACAGCTGCAATTGACCATGGAACGATGATTAGGATACGTGATTTTCCCATCCAAATGCAGTCGCGCATGTCCCTAACCGTCCGCATACGCTAACCACTTTCTGGTCGTCGATGTTGGCAACGGAGAACCGGATCCATCTCTCACTCTCGTCGACTTCCTCAACTTGTTCTAGTGCGTCCCATACTGGATTCAAATCCTCCTCGGCAACCTCTGGCTTATCAACCGAAAAGAAACCAGCAGGGAGAGTGACGACGCCCATTTCTTCCGCCAACCTTCTGCTCACATCATGAGCTTTAACCCTCGAATATGGGTGCCTAACAAACGCGAAGTAACCGCCTTGGGCACCGACTGTCCAACCAGAAGGGAGGTGTGATTTGAATAACGCGTGTCGGCTGTGCAATTTCACCGCCATGTCCTGAACAAAGGTTCTCAGGCCAGGAAGCAATGGGGCAAGAGCCAGCTGAATAGGTCGAGGGGCGCAAATTTGGAGGGTGTCCAGTATAGATCTGATGCCGGTAAGAAGGTCAGGCGACGCTGCAATAGCGCCAAGTCGATGGCCAGGTAGGCAGTATGATTTCGAGAAGGAGAAAAGGTGAACAAAGGTACTCCGCCATGGTTGAGGCGCTGATGGGGAAAAGAGTGTATGGGGAGGCGACCCAGTTACGACGAAATCCCGATAGGTTTCGTCAATGATGAGGGCGATATTCTTCGAGCGAGCGAGCGAGGCGAAGGAATCCAAGAGGGGAGGTGAATACGTCGCACCCGTTGGGTTGTTTGGTGTGACGAGAACGATTGCTTTGGTCTTTGGTGAAATTAGTTGCCTGCAACGTTCGACAGAGGGGTAAAATCCATCTTCAGGTCGGGTTTGAAGAGGAATAGCCGTCATTCCAAGGAGGTTTAGAGCCATCCTAGTGCTCTACGTCAGTTTTGAGGGTTTACTCAGGACCACATCACGAACTGGTGGTTGAAGTACCTAAAGAAGGTTTCTAAACGAATATAGAGCTTCAAGAGAGACAGAGTATTCACCAAGGTAGAGGAACCACGATCTCATCTCCAGGGTCTGCAAGACTCATCGCAACCGCAACAAAGGCCAGATTGCAGCCAGAAGTCAACGCTATGTCATTCATGCTGATATCAGAGTCCTGTCCGTAGACTACCTTCATCTCATCTACCAGCGCCTTCTTCAAAGCCGGTTCGCCATCCCAGCGTGTATAACCAAAGCTCAAAATAGACGATGCCGCATTTCCAAGTGCTTCTTGAACTGCTTTGGGTGGTGGTACTCCTGGGACACCCTGTGACATATCAAGCAAAGGCCTCTCCAGGGTAGCTTGATATCGACTCGCCCATTCGTAAGCACGGGGTATCCTAACACCCCAAAGAATCTGATCAGCATTGCAGGATGATATTGGTCTAGTGAGCACTCACTTACGGAGGCGATATAGTCGTTAGGACGCCACGAGATACCCTGAACGCTAGAGGAGAGCTCATGGCGATAGTGGGAGAAGTAGATCAAGGATGGATTTGGCGGGTTCATAACTTCCGGATTCCGGACCGGTATATTTAATGCCCCCTGACTTGCGATCCAGCACTACCTATACCCATCTCTACTACGTATGCTTCTCTTCCGAGTACTCTCATCTCTTCCACAACCTCACCGACCTTCTGAAATTCCTTCCATTGGGCCTCATATCTCGCCCCGGCGTCTCCCTTGTTCGATGTGGCTGGGAGAGGCTCGACAAACCGAACCTTCAAAGCTAACCACTGCATGGCCTTCACGTTACCAACAAATTCTTCAATATTAGAACGCCCTCCTTGAGCGTAAATTATCCCAGGGTGGCCCACTTTTGAGAAACCAGAGAGCCGTAGGGCAGATGACCAAGTTTGAAGGGAACGACGCTTGGTTGGGGACAGTAGGTGATGGGACGTGAAGAGGACGTGATAGAGTTGAGCCTCAGTCGATTGAGTAGTGCCAGATGCTGATTCTTTCTGTCCGTGCAAGGGTTGTCTGATCATACCACTTGCTCCTCGAAATAAAGGGAGAAGACTCGATAAAAGCTGGTATACCGGAAAACTAGATTATGCCAGTTTTGAGCACTTAATTTTATCAAAAGAGTTGAAACTTGACAACAATGCTTACTCGTAACCCGAAAACTCTTTTCGTCTTTCTTTGACCATCGAATTCCAGGTCTCTTGTTCTCCTCGAGATATGTCGCCTTTGACAGATATCACGGGCAGGTCAGGGGTATAAGTGATATTGAACGTTGGTCGGACATCGCGAATGCGTATAGAGACCGAGGGCAGGTCATTGAACGTTGGGACATGAGTCAAAGAATCTTCATCAAGCTTGTCAAGCGCTTCCAACCAGGATGACGAGTCTTCAGAAAAATCTATTCGTTCGTCAGGAAGCAGAGAATAGCGAATGAGCTGCAGTTCCTCAAGGACTGAATTGTTGTCTCGAGTGCACATAGCCACCCACGTCAAGGCGTCTTCTGAATAAGGTGGCCTAGAGGGAATACAGCAGAAGGAATGTATACCACAGGCCTGACAGTTGTTGAGTTGGAGACTAAAGTTTCCAGGTCGCACGCTATTTGGTTCACTGGCAGTTGCCATGAATAATTTATCCCCCCCATCTCGCTTGCACATGTTTGTTCCATTGCCTAATTTATGCCCTTTCTTTTGTGTTTCCGATGTTTCGTGCCTCTTGGCTCCAAATCTTTTGTCTTTGCGACTCCTTGGCAATCCCGCCTGTTTCTAAATCGGTCCTTTGCTCACTCGATCTTAGTCCAATGACGGATTCATATATAAATTTCCTTTGTCTCTTGCTCCGTCCATATTTCCCCATAAATTGTTCTCAGTCTCTGTCCGATCCCAACCCAACTTTCCTCCTCTTTCCCCCAATCTCAGCTTTCACTGTCGTTAGATACTTCGCTGTCGCCAACGTCCCAACTACACTCTTACAATGCTCTAACAGTACAGTTGCCGACGTCATCGTCCATCGCTACCTGTCCCTAATACTTGATTCTTACGGTTGCTTTCATCGTTGCGAAAGCCTGAGAGTTGAACGTTGAGGAAAATTTCATTCGCTATGTGCTTCTTACTTTTTCTCTCATTCTAATCCATACTTTTGAGGCCACACCTTTGACTTGCGTGGATGGAAGCGAACACATGGTTTAGAGCAGCAAGCTGCTCGCATCCACTTAGAATCGCGCGTGTATCTGGAAATCTGCTCCTAATTTTCACAGGTATTCTGTGGATTCCAGTCACTCTGTCACTTACAAGAATATCTTCATACGGTACGTGAATCTGCTTCAGCTCTTTCCATTGGTACCCCGCATATGTTTGAAGTCTATGGCGTATTTTCTGCTTGTGTGAACGACCACTTATGCTTAATATCGCTTGGAGATCGTGTCGAAGAAATTCTCGCGTTGCAAACACAGAGCACTGCACTTACTGCCTATCGCTATGGTGCACTTACCGGACTTTGCTCGACAATAAATTTTTACTTTGTCCCGAACACCCACCATCAGAGTCTTTTGAGTGATCATCCGGACACTACACAACAAAGTTTAATGGATGAAAAGTAATAAAATATCAGGTGTCAAATTCATTTTTGTTTAGCGCTGATCTCGGTGGTCCCAACTTTTATGGTTTTTTTGTGCCTTTCGCTTCTGTATAGATTATATTGAAATGAATATATTGTTTATTATATTGGGATTAATACATACTTTATTGTCATGATCTTCCGATCTCTCAAATCTTGCAAATCGTGCCACAACAGATCTTCCTGAGTAACAGTGTATATTTCGCCATGTTGATGTGAGTTGGCCCATGCACCATCCGACATAATGCCTGCTTGAAGACACACAAGTTTTTCTTAAACCAAAGAGGCGTCCGAGGGCGTAGGAGATGTCACGATGACCTTGGTGGGCATGAAGATATCGTAGTCGCTGGATCAGCATCGCAAAAAGTTATCGAAAATTAGACAGATTTTCTTTTTGTAGGATATGAGATTGTCCTGTGGCCGGAATTCAAATAAATGAAATTTTCTTGGTTAAAAATAAGATTTGGTCCTCAAGAGTCGTGAGGAGCGAGCCACAGGCTTGGCTACAAACGACGCATCCCGTGCGCATGGAGGTTGATGATATTTTCAAATCTACATTTTTTTATCAATTCAGAAGACCTCTCTCTCCTCGATAAATGCTAGGACCAAGCAGCATTGTTATTGCGCGATCCGATTTGAGTACAAAAAGGGAAGGACAAATGGGATCGCAACGGTTTAGCATAGACCACAATACTAAGTTCATCAGACAGCGAGAAATGAGAGAAAACGTTACTGAACTGATGTACTGTGGATACCGAGACTCAATATCAGCGCCGAAGCGAAGCGAGGCGGATATCTTGTGTAAATAAGGATGATCATTCATCGATATCATCTCTCATCTCTTTACCCTTTATACGATTGCTGATTGATGAACCGTGAGTAAAGTACAGTTCTAAATGTATCATTACTACGTTTTTGCCTGCCGTGAACTCTCGTCTGTCCATCATTTTTGACCACGACTACTTATTATTTGCTAGTGAAACAGTCGTCCTCCGATGTTCAAGCAGTTGCACTAGGCCAGTCATAAATAGCATCAGGCTGTTTTTGCCCCATCCTCGAGGCCCAGCCATGCTCGCCACGACAATCAACTCCGAAATCGCATAAGCGGACGGAGGTCCAGACCGTTCAACTGAAGAAAAGATGCATTCAAGAAAATGCGAATTTAGAACAGTCCTTTCGTTGGACGCATTCCTGTCGATGTCCTCTCGGAGATCTTCGTGCAGTGTTTGCCGGAACCAGAACCAATCACCAGTTTTCTACTCTCTAGATCTCCTGATAGCACACCATTAGAATTGGCCGCGGTATGTCGGACCTGGCGCGCCACTGCCTTGAAATCGCACAGGCTATGGACTAGCATCTCGCTTTTTAATCCCCTCGGAATGCATCTTCATGATATGGCTCGAGAATGGCTCGGGAGAGCTGGATCACTACCTCTGTGCATTCAATTTTACAGTGCCTGGCAATCTGCTTCATCCGATCTCGAACTTCTCCATCATTTATGCGACCTAATTGAAGCTTACTCAGGTCGTTGGCGTTTTTGTAACTTTGAATGGTTCCATAAAGTCTTCTCAGCCATCTATTCACAAATGTGTGCGATAGTCCTGGCGCCGGCCTGCATTATCTTCATCATAATCCGCCGATCATCAAAGCGGATGGCGCTTAGTCCAAAGATCTTCTACAGAAATACACCCCCTTTGACGAAGAGGAAAATTCACTAGGTCCTTCAGACCACTCACTAGGCTTCCTCAGCGAGCAGAATCCACTCTTCTGTTTCTCGATGCAGGAACTTCAATTATATTTCACTGAAGTGGAAAATGACTGGGAGGACAGATCATCGCAACACCTCTTTACCTATGTCGTTACGCCGAATTTGGCGCTTCTTCAGGTCTACTATGACAGGCGAACCTGCTTTGACTCCAATCTCGCTGACACCATCTCGACACTTCTTTCGCGTTCCAAATGCTCATTAAAGAGCTTCTTTCTTCAAAATTTTTATTTCAGCAACGAAAATGAAGAGGACTAGCTGGTCCGGATTCTCAAGCTAATGCTCTTTGTCGTAAATCTGGATGTTGTTATTGAATCTGACAACGAGGATGGGGTTTTAACGGACAATTTCTTTCACCAAGTCTCCCTTCACCGCGGCCATTGGCCGATACTTGAAGGGCTGAAGAAGTTCAAGTACACCGGACCACGGAATTTCTCCTGGAAAAATTCCTCAGAGTTTTTCGGTGTTGGGACTGTGGAAGGGGTGGAACGTAGACGGGTATTGGAGACGATGGCAGTGACATTGATGGAAAGAGACGAAGGACTTATGAACGAACATACCATGTGGTAATTTTGGCGACGGCGGGAGCGTGCCCCTTATTGCAAAGTATCGACACGGGAACGAGGAGGAGAGGTCATCTAAGAAGGGCGTATAGAAGATGCATACCCAACTAGCTTCTGGAAGAATATGCCAGTACCTGGTGGTTTGTACTTCGTTTAGATTATCATCTGGCTGATCTTTTGTCCAATGGACGCAATTTCTCAAATTGTGGGTTAGTTGCAATGGTCATGTATTATGAATATCGTATTTATAACGCGTCCATGCGATAGTTCGGTTGCTTGTTCAATGTTGCCACTCCGCTTTTGACTGTATTGTCGCAGCTCTGACAGCTATTCAATGACGGTCACGGCCTCGGTGGGTTGATTTTCGTCTGCATCGCTAGCCAACGGCCACAGCTAAGATCGATGACGATAATACATCGGAGATTCGTGAGTTACTATCCTTTGTACCGCGGACCTCCATGACCATTGGAAGATGAAATTGACTCGGAGGCGCTTACTGACTTCGGAAAGCTTACAAACATATACCTGATCTCGATTATTAGAATATAAGTACAGTTAGGTATATTGCGTAGTCCCAGTGGGTTATATACGGGTAACTGAAATTTCTTCATGCATTGACCACATCTAATTGTCCAAATTCGAAGTCTAGAAAAAAGATCAGCATTCGTATCCATCATATGCGCTGCATTGATCAGCTCTAGGCAACAGAACACTCAAATGCTCACACCAAGTGGTTGCTTTTGTTCGCAAACAATCCGCATCTCTGCGGGTTTGAACTTCGCACCCTCAAAGAATCTGGGGCGCGATTCCATATTGGGATAAGGACCGAAGTCAATTGACAAAGTCCCTCGGTCACTATCCATCTGATTCGACATCAGTTCTGGATGGGGATCAGTGCTGAGGCGATCAGAGATCTTATATGAGCTGACTCTGAGCTCTGTAGCGATCTTTGCTTTATTCGAATCTTCACCTGGTCGGCAGTGATTGGGGATTATGCTAGTCGAATGAACGCCGGCAGTTGCATATCGGCTCAACGCGTAGCTTATATCTCGTAGCATGCGAGTTGTATCACACAACCCGGATATGACCTTTTACCACACATCAGCATCGGCCGAATCCCAACAGTGTGGACACGCTCCTCAATGTCAGCCTCGTTGCGTCTCTTTCCCGTGGCGCATACCCGACATGTGCGCCGAGTCCCCTTGCATAACGGCCACTCGGAAGAATGAACTGCGATCCCATCCTAAATGTTCCTCCATGCTGCAACGGCCTGCAACGTTCCTTCTTGTTATAGACCCAGACATGCCAAGTTTTTGTTCTAATATCTTAGAAATTCAAAAATAAACCCTTGGGGTTCATGATATGATTCGAACAAACAAATCATGCACCTGGAATCCGGGTTCTGGTGTGCACGATCGCCCGATCGAACGTTCTCAGCAAGTGGGGCAAGGGCGCCTAGGGCCTTGTATCGCTCACAGCAACAACCCAAAACACAACCATTTGAGCAACCTTCCTGGTGGGTACAAAGTGTAAACAGAAACGAGTCTGTTCTGAATCCGTTATGAGAACTCTCTCACCTCTCTCGTATAGATAGAAGGACGTCTGACTCCACCCTCTCTCAATAGCAATACAGTAGCGCTATAGTTACTTGCAGTTTCAGACAGCGCTACTGACATCGGCAATCCCGACACAGACCCTACTTTTCAGTGGCCCCTCGAATCTGATCTTTGGGTCCATTATATGAGCACAAGCGCTGATCGTGACGTCCACAAACTTATATCTTCGAAATCCAGTTCGAGTTGACTTCATCGTCAAGTCCCTCAAGATCACAGTGGGTGACTCTACGAGTGATAATTGTAGATATTAATCAACAATGTCAGGCTTATATCCGACTTCGAAGGCGATGTCTGATTCTGCATGTCAAAAAATTTCATCTCTTCATTGTCTGTTGTTCTGAGAACTCGAACAAGCAAACAATGATAGCCAGCTGAATCTCCGGGGGCGGAAACAGAGGGTTGGCGCATTCCGGTGACCTTTCGGAGTCTGCGAATTAGAAAATAAGCATCCGGAGTCGGCGAGGTGTTATGCGGAGGATTATTAGAACTCGGGCCTATGTTACTTGTAGTCGGGCAGCTAAAATTTGATTAGAGGTGATTAGAAATATGTGTAGTAACTGATGAGTAACATCGTTTCGAAAGCTTGTCGATTTGTCAGGTAGTTCACCATAGATCTAGAATTTTGGGATGCCGTACCTATTCTTGATTTCATGAGTAGCACTGCGGCAGCTGCGCTGGCCGGCATTGCTTAAGCCTTCGATGTCAAGATCTCATCGAGTCCATAGAGAATTCTAGAAGTCTAACAAATCATTTGCATTGCTCAAAGTAGAGAGTGGATGAACACAATCTTGCTGGCTAGTATACACATGACGCAGGTATGAAAAAGAAAGTAGATTGAGGATGAGCTCGACGAACTATGATGGTTGGTAGGGGGATAGGTGTAGAGGTGCGAGGAATCGTTCTATATGCGGTGAAAGCAATATAAAAGATTGAGAAAAGATTGTAAGACTGGACGAGAAGATATCATAGGCTGAAAGAGAGATGTCGAGATTTGATGATGGACGTGTAATGAGAAATGATATGGATAGTGTGTGTGTAAGTATACATGAGTGGGCTAGCGAGGAAAGCGTGGATAGGACTAGGAAAGGTGGTTGCATGTGGTGGAGACACGAAACTACAGAAAATGGAAACTATATACGATGATATGGGTCGTTGAAGAGATAGAAACGTCCCAGATGTAGCAACGATGAAAATGAGAGATAGGATGTAGAAGATAACGATAACGATAGAAGAGCTGCGTAGGGACGACAACATGTGCGCCTTTCGACGTCTAGATTTTTTGGTCTTGGATAGCGTGGAGCGTCTGCGAGGACGCTATAATCTCCTACAGAGGAGTGGATAGCTGCTAGTGCTGGTGTGGTATGTGGTCGAGGGCGATGGTTGCAGCTCGCCAGAGGGGAAGTCGTAGTGATGATGATATAACAGCCAGTACGTTGATAGTAGTGGTAACAGGGCAGCGTAAATCGGTAGCGTTCATGATTTCGTGGGTTGGAAAGTCAATCGTCGCTTGTGACCAAGTAGTGCCAGGATCGAAGGTGCGGATGCCGATAATAGTCGTGGGTATGCAGGCTGCAAGTTCGCCTGCTCGAGAACTGGATTTTATCGCGTTTTTGATGGTTGGATCTTCCATGGGTATGAAAACAGTGATGGCGTTGTCGCCTGTTGTCGCATGTGCAGATAGATGGTGGGATGGCGGAGTGAAGGGAAGCGAATACGAGAAAAGTTCGTGATGTTGTACAGTGAGGCAAGAGACGAGACGAGATGAAATCGGAGTGAACGTGAAGAGGGATTAGAAGATAGAATTCAATCAAATGAACCAAGAAGTAATGAAAGTAAATGAGGGAACGGCCCTCGAACCAAAGGAAAACCAAACCAAGAGGATGGATAACGACCCAAAATAATGATCGTCGCATGTCGGCGGATGAGAAGTTGACACTGCTCGCCTCCTTGTAAACGACGCCCAAGGTTTGTGAGACTGATAACCAAAAGAAGACAGCGAGCATCCTGTCAAACCTAAATCGAACGAACCGCATTCATCAATCCTCCGACCCTCATTTGGGAAAAAGGAAACGACGTACCTCTCTCCCCGCACATCTCTCTCCTCTACCACCACCATCTCTTCTCCTCGATAGCCAACCTCAAGATCCAACAACTGCGCCCCTCTTCTCCCCCGCAGGCGCCGAAGTGCCCACCGCCGGCCCAGGGCCCTGTGCGAAACACCACTGGCGAACAAAGGCTTGATAGACCGCGTCGTCTTGCGGGACAGGACTCTGAACCTCTTGCTCTGCAATACCTGCTAAATTCGAGGTCGAATTGACGGGCGACATCCTCAAAGGCGACATCGGTACTGGCGACTCTGTACGAGGTAGAGGCGCGAAGAATCGTTTCGGTGAACCGGGCAAGACCAATGGAGGTGTAGATGTGGCCCCCAGGCTACCATTGCGACCGAGTGCTTGACTGAGCGAGTTGTGGACAGAAGACATCGGTTTGCTGTTGGCGAACGAAGCGGACATTGAGGATGCAGGAGGTGCAGGCCATGACTGTGGCCCCAGTGCCCCTGTCCCGGTCGCGTTGGCCATCGACGTTGACGAAGTAGGCGATCCACGCTTCCACTTGGATGATTCTCGTCCATGACCGTTCGAGGTGGATGTATGCGCATTAGAAGCGGATATATGCGGTTGTCTGTCAGGTATGACAGTGCCCGTGTCACTTCCACTGTCACTGCCACTGGAACTCGAGTTGGATCCTCCCTTGCCGACGCTGAAGCTAGCCTTGTGGCCCCCATGATGGCTCGATCTCTTTCTCTGAGGCGGCGCCAGTGGGCCTGGTCCCAAAGCGGGACCTGACCCAGCTGATCCTGCACCAGCGGATAATGATGAGGTAGACGCAGAAGGAGCGTTCGAAGTCGGCTTGTTAGCAACTGGAGTAGAAGTGGGCACGTTTTCCTTCTCAGGACCACCAAACGAGGCCCAGGGCCAGTAGCCATTACCATCCGTAGCTCCTGAGACAGGCGGAGGCGGCGAACGCATGCTACCCATCCCACCAAGACCAGCAAGAGCAGAGAACGGTGGACTCGTGCCCATCTCTAATGGAAGTGGGCTAAGGACATCCCTCTCTATACCCGCGGCTCTACCAGCGTTTCCGCTGATATCGATCGCCATGCTCCTCGTAGGTGTGGGTTGCGCAAGACCACCAGGAGGGCTCATGGTAGCAGGGAACCCATTCTCCATGCCCATGCCCATACCCATCCCAGGCATGCCTTCCAAGCCTCCATACCTTGTCGAACTCAGTCCCCATCGTGGCCGCGCCAGACTACCGTGGAAGGTCGGCGTGAGCGAATTGTCGGTAAGGTGTTGTTCTTCATCGTCCTCTTGCAGAACGTTAACATTGACATCGTGCTTCTTCTCTGCGTCTCCAGCAATGCGCTTATACAGCCCCTCATCCTGATCATCGTCGCCCTGTGTAGGTGTCTGAAGCGGTGTTGAATCTGCGGTGCTCGACGACGACGTGGAAGAGTTGGACATGACAGAGGAGACGCTGTCCGTGGAGGACGTACTCGTCACTCTTGCGTGCCCGTCAGGACCAACTGACAAACCACCGTGGGTACTGGGTCCGCTGTAGGAGACAGGAGCCGCATAGTTCCTGAGATTCAATTTCTTCAACCTCGCCAGAGTACTCTGCGTCAACGCAGCTTGGTGTTGTTGGTGTTGGGCACGTTGCTGGGCGTCCATGCCGCCGAGGGCAGATGAAGGGTAGGAAGTTGATGATGATATCTGGGGAGGAGCAGGATAAGGCTTGGCTGGGGTGAATGACGCTAGGTAGCAGAGGTAAATGTCTGTTGACTGTTTGAATAAGTGATCAAAAACTTACGAGGAGCGCTCAGGACCACGGCCCTTCGATATCCAGCACCGTTGAGGGACGGTACTGACAGATGGCCTTCCTTCGACGCAACACCTTCTCTTCTCCTCCTCTCGTCTTCCTCCTCCTTCCTCCTATCGGCGACGACTCTCTTCGCGAAAGAGACCTTGTAGTTCGCACCAGTGTTATTGTCCCACCACTCCTGGAAATCGCCTGTAACCTCTCCGTTACCGTTGGGCACACCCAAAGAGGATCCCAACGCCCCTGCTGCGTATCGACCGACGAAGAACATCGTCCGATGCTCAAGCGTTGATTCATAGGATTCCAGGGAAACAGAAAAGCGGAAGCGGTCCCATGCAGGTCCACCAATACTGGAACCTTCAACAACGTCCTCAAATCCGTACGGTCGACACACCACCTCCCTCCTGCTCTCCGCCTCACTTCCACGTCCCGATGTTGGTAATGACGCAAGCAGGAATCGCTCAGGAAGGCCAGCCAACGACTTCTCGTGCTTGGCGAGGACATCGTTTGTGGTATGCCAGTCGTCGAGTGTGAAGCGGACAGCAACTGTCTTTTGATAAGCGACGTTACGGACAAGGACAGTTCCGGTAAGGGTGAGGGGATGAGTGGGTTTATCTGTGAGGGAAGGCAATGGATTAGAACAAGAGAACACGAACAAACCCGAGGGGACTTGCCTGATCCAGCCTCGCACAAGAATCCCAAACTCTCAAAGTAAATGTTCGCATCTGCCCTCTCAGCCCCTCGCGCTGGGACGGGTGAAGAATTGTTCATATCGATCTCATACCTGACATCATCGCTCGCCTCCTCCTTATTTCCCAAAGGACTCTTGGGACTACCCGAGCCGGGGACTTTTGGGAATGGATAAGCACCACCTCTGGTGTACCCGCCAGCTGCCAAGCCACTGCCACTGCTCCAACCTTTACTGCCCACGGATCCCCAGCTACCCAGCGCCGTGACGGATGAAGACTCGCCCTCGGTTTCCGTCTCGGTCTCATCTCCCAACCGCGAGAGAGATGCGGGTTTTGCCTTTCGGTTAAACAAACGGACAGTGGCGAGTCCGCCTTCTTCCTGCGAAGGAAAATGGACATTCTTCTGCGGTGGGGGCGAAGGAGATGGAGATGGTGATTCGAGAGGAGGTGTTTCCGAACCGGTAGAGGAAGGTGGTGAATAGTTCCCATCTGCAGCTGCTGCCATGGGATCAGCTATTGAGCCAAGATGTGGTGTCGAAGGAGCTGATCTCGCACGCTGGTGGTGCGTCGGTTGCTGATGCAAATCAGGAAACATGATGCTCGGTACCAACGATTGCGGTGGGAATGGGATGTTGGGTGATGAGGAGGAGGATTTGAGGGATGACTTGAGCGGTTTACCATTTGAAAGGAGGATTGGAGTTGAGGATGTGCGCGCGACAGAGGGTCTGATGGGGCGAGGTGAACTGGGGTCTGTGGGTGGTCGAGGATCGCTAGAGGTGGTTGAGCGTCCGGGGAACGGTAGAGTGGAAGGTTGGGATACAGTTGGAGAGGTTAGCGGTGAGGAACGCGGGAATGGAATCGATGTAGGTGTTGGAGCTGAAGGTGCAGCAGTGGAAGGATGGATAAGGATCTGCGGTGGTGGAGAAGCACGAGGCGCCTCAAATGACGAGAGCATCTTTGTCTTGAGTCGTAATGGTGGGAGGTGAGGGTGAACAAAGTCATCATCGTCGTGGCGATTCGTTACGGGTACAGCAGGCTTCACAGGCGCTGATGCGCCAGACCTGAAATCATCAGGCGACTCGTCTGGTGAGTCGTCGTCGTCGTCTCTTCCAAGCTGGAAGGTGGGCTTTTTGTGGGTAGGCGTTGATGGCGCTGAGAACGACTGGGCGGAGATAGGCATGGCAGAGCTTGCACGTCGACGGGGCAGCGAGCCCAGAGAGGTGAATGCGCCTGTTGTTGACGTCGAGGCAAACGAGTCTGGCGGCATGATGTGTGAGAATGACCGACGGTGGCCTGAGCGACCTTGGGATGGGAATGGGACGGCGGCGGTGGTGGTAGCTGTCGGGGAGGTGTATGGCATTTTGGGAGAAAGGGGGTTGTGATGGTCAGATAGTGATTGCGAGCGAAAGCGTGCTTGGTGGGCAGGCGGGCAAGACAAACAGAATGTGACGTCAAACAAAGAGCATCCAACTGCAGACAGCAGTCGGGGAGGAGAATAGGGAAAGGGAGGGAGGTTCGTTCAAGAGTCGAGGCAGAACTTGCGCCTATATCTAAAGCCCTCCTTCCTTGGGGCAGAAGTTATCGAGCATGCCCGGAAATTTGCATAGCAGGATTACATACCGCGTTGTTTGATGCTGTGCTCAAACTTTGGCGTTTTTTCAACAACTCCACTTCCCTATCCGGGTTCCATCGGGATCTCGCATTCCCGATGGATCTCGCACGTTCGGTCCTCCTGCCCCTTGCTTATCGTGTCACACAGTGACAGTCCCCTGGAATGGATTTAGATTGCCGATATCTCGCAACAGATGCTCGGTGTGTGTCTTGCTTGTCTTTTTCTTATGCTTTTCTTGTTGCTGACTCTTGCTTTCGAAAGGATACTAAATCAATTCGTTATGCAAACGATTCAGTAAGCCTGCTCCTCTCTGTTACACACTATTGCGCCATCTGATGGCGCTCGAAATCAATTCCTCTTTATCTTACACGTATTTTCACGCAGGCTCGCTTGAATTCTCTCGTTAAATGGAATTCTCAAACAATTCTTCCTCACCTGCAGGGCAACGTTACAACCATTCGCCCGCGGGCGTCATTGTGTCTTTCCCGCTCGCGTTCCGTACACTGGCGTCCTTGCGAAGAGCTACCCTGCCCACGACTTTCGTATGTTACCATTTTAGGTGGTCTGTGTCTTTTGGAAGGCCATCATCGTCTCTCACTTCTTGTACCACTTAGCTCCGACATGTCGCTCTTCCAAGTCTCCATGGCAGGATACACTGAGTTATGTATACATATGCAGCGTGTCAGCTATGAATGGCGCACTGACGACGCGTCTAGGCGGCTCTTTACGCTCCAGACCACTCTATGTCTGGACTTGATTTGTTGTCGAGGATGCATCAAAACATACTCAAGCACCTCCCTATCTCCCTTTCCTCTTCCAAGCTCTTACCGGTACCACTGGTGCGGTTGTCGCTCCCACACCAACATAGGTTCAATGTTCTACGAACTTCTGGTATTCAAAAACCCCAATGGACGAGCACCAATGTCGGATGATCTCCCTGTTCTACCCGTACGGCTACTTGATAGCCTTTCCGTGGGCCCTACATGGGCCTGTCAACATAAGAATTCTGGCTTCTCTAATTTCCGCTGGGATAGCTTGTATTTGGAGCTGGCGCTCTATGATGAAAGGTGTCGCTCCGCGTTGCAATTTCGCGATTCGGATACCAGACCGCTGTGTATTCTCGATGACTTACT
>Ga0247742_10001587_pt1 | contig 15656 bp, 10 predicted proteins | sample UWRJL208509C2_FD_180944 | JGI IMG/M metagenome (GOLD analysis project Ga0247742, IMG submission 180944) | Plant litter microbial communities from Arlington Agricultural Research Station in Wisconsin, United States - UWRJ-L208-509C-2 | ecosystem: Environmental > Terrestrial > Plant litter >...
GCAGGTATTTGAAAACCCGCTTTCGGCGCGCTGCAAACAATTCATGTCCAGCAACCGCTAACGGAGCAACATGCATGCAGAACTATAAAAAATTCCTCTTGGCCGCCGCTGTTTCGATGGCGTTCAGCGCCACGGCGATGGCTGAAACCTTGAAAATGGGGATCGAAGCGGCCTACCCGCCGTTCAACAATAAAGATGCCAGCGGCAACGTCGTCGGCTTCGACAAGGACATCGGCGACGCCCTGTGCGCCAAGATGAAAGTCGAGAAGTGCGAAGTGTATGTCTCCGACTGGGACGGCATCATCCCGGCCCTGAATGCCAAGAAGTTCGACTTCCTGGTCTCCTCGCTGTCCATCACCGATGAACGCAAGCAGGCCGTCGACTTCACCGACCCGTACTACTCCAACAAGCTGCAGTTCATCGCGCCCAAAGCCAACAAAGACTTCAAGACCGACGCGGACTACCTGAAGGGCAAGATCATCGGTGCACAGCGCGCAACGCTGGCCGGTACCTACCTGGAAGACAAGCTGCCGGACACCACCGCCAAGCTCTACGACACCCAGGAAAACGCCTACCTCGACCTGACTTCCGGCCGCCTGGACGGGATGCTCGCCGACAAGTACGTGCAGTACGAGTGGCTGAAAAGCAAAGACGGTTCCGCCTACGAATTCAAGGGCGACCCGGTGGTCGAGAGCGACAAGATCGGTATCGCCGTACGCAAAGGCGACCCGCTGCGCGAGCGCTTGAACAAAGCCCTGGCTGAAATCAAGGCCGACGGCACCTACAAGAAGATCAACGACAAGTACTTCCCTTTCAGTATCGAGTGATCCTGAATGGCCTGCCCGGCGTGCTCGCTTGAGTGCGCCGGTCCTGAGCTTTGCCTTGCGAAACGACTAAACCATGAATTTCGACCTCTACGGATTCGGCCCGGCGCTCGCCGCCGGCGCGCTGATGACCGTCAAGCTGGCGCTCACCGCCCTGTGCCTCGGGCTGGTGCTCGGGCTGGCCGGCGCCCTGGCCAAGACTTCCCCGTACAAGCCGCTGCAATGGCTTGGCGGCAGCTACTCCACCCTGGTTCGCGGCATCCCGGAACTGCTGTGGGTCCTGCTGATCTACTTCGGCACGGTCAACCTGATGCGCTCCCTTGGGGAGTTTTTCGGCAACCCCGACCTTTCCCTCAGCGCTTTCGCCGCCGGGGTGATCGCCCTGGGCCTGTGCTTTGGCGCCTACGCCACGGAAGTCTTCCGCGGCGCGATCCTGGCCATTCCCAAGGGCCACCGTGAAGCCGGTGTCGCACTGGGCTTGTCGAAGGTCCGGATCTTCACCCGCTTGATCATGCCGCAGATGTGGCGCATCGCGCTGCCGGGCCTGGGCAACCTGTTCATGATTCTGATGAAGGACACCGCGCTGGTCTCGGTGATCGGCCTGGAAGAAATCATGCGCCACGCGCAGATCGGCGTGACCGTCACCAAGCAGCCCTTCACCTTCTTTATGGTCGCGGCCTTCATGTACCTGGGCCTCACTGTCCTGGCGATGACCGGCATGCACTTCCTGGAAAAACGTGCCGCGCGCGGCTTTGCGAGGAGCACGCAATGAGTGGCGACTACAGCTGGCTGTCGCATTTCGACCTGGGCCTGAACTGGGCCGTGATCATCAAATGGCTGCCGAAACTGGCCCAGGGCGCAACCCTGACCCTGGAGCTGGTGGCCATCGCCGTGATCGCCGGCCTGCTGCTGGCAATCCCGCTGGGCATCGCCCGCTCGTCACGCCTGTGGTACGTGCGCACCCTGCCCTACTGCTACATTTTCTTCTTCCGCGGCACGCCGCTGCTGGTGCAGCTCTTCCTGGTGTACTACGGCCTGGCACAGTTCGACGCCGTGCGTGAAAGCTTCATGTGGCCGTACCTGCGGGACCCGTTCTGGTGCGCCACCGCCACCATGACCCTGCACACCGCCGCCTATATCGCCGAGATCCTGCGTGGCGCGATCCAGGCCATCCCGCCGGGTGAAATCGAAGCCGCGCGGGCGCTGGGCATGTCCAGGCCCAAGGCGCTGTTCTACATCATCCTGCCGCGTGCCGCGCGCATCGGCCTGCCGGCCTACAGCAACGAAGTGATCCTGATGCTCAAGGCCAGCGCCCTGGCCAGTACCGTGACCCTGCTGGAACTGACCGGCATGGCCCGCACAATCATTGCCCGCACCTACCTGCCGGTGGAGATCTTCTTCGCAGCGGGTTTGTTCTACCTGCTGATGTCCTACGTCCTGGTGCGCTTCTTCAAGCTGCTGGAGCGCTGGTTGCGGGTCGATGCCTGCCAGGGCCGCTGACGCCTTGTTGACGGGTGAGCACCTGCTCGCCCGCTTCCAGGCGCTGGATACGTTCCTCACCGAACATCAAGGGCTGTGGCGACCACGGCCCTTTACCCATCTGCAATTGCCGTGGGAAACCCAGCATCCCGAACTGGCCCATTGGCTGCGCCAGCGCTCGCTGGCCGAAGCGGAAAGCAGCCATAACCAGCCTCACCACCTGCCGGCGCCTGCGCCTTTCCCTGAGCTGGCCATGCAGTCGCTGAATCTCAGCGCTGTGGATAACTTACCGTCCCGCCCGCTACCCGCCGCCCGTCATCGCCTGAACGTCGATGTACCCGGCCGCAAATGGCAGCAGATCGAAGCCTTCGGCGCCGCGCTGCAATTTCGCCAACCCCCCGAACACTGGCTCGACTGGTGTGCCGGCAAGGGCCACCTCGGCCGCCGCCTGTTGCAACCCGGGCAGCAACTGACCTGCCTGGAATACGACCCGGCCCTCATCGCCTCAGGGCAAGCCCTCAGCGAACACCATCAATTGCCCGTCACCCATCGCCTGCAAGACGTGACGGCCGACGTACAGATCAGCCGCGACCAAACCCCGGTGGCACTGCACGCCTGCGGCGACCTGCATGTGCGCCTGCTCCGACTGGCCAGCGCCGCCGGCTGCCAGAAGTTGGCCGTGGCGCCCTGCTGCTACAACCGCATCCGCGCCGAGCAGTACCAGCCGCTGTCGATTGCCGCCCAGGCGTCGTCACTGCATTTATCGGTGGAAGACCTCGGCCTGCCGCTGAGCGAAACCGTTACCGCCGGCGCTCGGGTGCGCCAGCAGCGCGATACGTCGATGGCCAGGCGCCTGGGCTTTGATGTTCTGCAGCGGCAACTGCGCGGGAGCGATGCTTACCTGCCCACTCCGTCCCTGCCCGCGAGTTGGCTGGCCAAGCCGTTCGCCGACTACTGCCGCGAACTGGCGGCCCTCAAGGGATTATCCACAGGGGAACAGCATTGGTCGGCACTGGAGGCCCAAGGCTGGCAGCGCTTGGCACAGGTGCGAAACCTGGAATTAGTGCGTGGTCTGTTTCGGCGCCCCCTGGAAATGTGGCTGGTACTGGACCGGGCATTGTTTCTCGAAGAAAACGGTTACAGGGTTCAAGTCGGCAGCTTCTGCGAAACACCGCTCACCCCGCGCAACCTGATGCTGCTCGCCGAGCGCAATTAAAGGGCATTTTGTCGCAGCGTGCCCTGTGGATAACTCTGTTGATGGAATTCTGGCAGAGGCCCTGCCGGCAAGCTTCGCGGGGCAAAATGCTGACTGGTCATTTTTTGTTCACAAAATAAAACGCACGCAAAACAGGCAGTTGCAGCGTGATGAGAACCGCTCCGCAAAATTGCGGTTTGATGACAGGTCGAACCAACCGATTGTGCATAAGCATCTGAGGTTAGCGGCATAACCCGGGCTTTTCAGTGGGCAACCAGCAGGCGGCAAAGCGCGTTTATATCGTCACAGGCCATGCTTGCGGCTTGGTTATCCAGCGGATCGCTGCCAAAAGCCAGGGCCTCGCTGATCGCCGGATCCCGATGCACCACCTCCAACAGGCTGTCACCCAGGCGCTTCCTGAACACCTCGACCATGTCCAGGCTAAAGCCCGAGGTCTCGTCGAGTTGGTTGATCACGAAGTGGCAACGCAGCGCCGGCCGATCATCAAGGTGTGGCGCCAGCAACTGCTCCATCTGCTCCAGGGTGCCAAGGGAAGCCGCATCCGCCTGGGCGATGACCAGCACCACATCGGCCACGTTCAGTGCCTGATGCAGGTAGACGTTATTACCCGCCGGGGTGTCGATGATCACCGTGTCCTGCTCACCCAAGCCCAGGGCCGACAAATGTTGCGCCAGCCAATGCGGCTCCTGTTTCAGCCAACGCTGGAGGTCTTCCTGCTGACGGATATCGGTTTCGCCAAACGTGATCACCTGGCAACCGGCAAAGCCTGAATGAAGGATCTGGCTCCAGCGCTCGTTGTGCAGGCTGGTGCGCCCGATGCCGGGCAAGGTATGGCTCAGGCCGAAGTGGTGATAGAGCGCGTTTTGCGGGTCCAGGTCCAGCGCCACCACTGGCTGTCCCAGGCGCTGCAAACCGCTGCTCAGCGCGGTGGCCAGGGTGCTGCGGCCGACGCCGCCATTGACCGAAACCAGCGCTACCACCTTCGCCCGGATGTTCGCGGCTTCGCGGGACTGCTCGTTGGCACAAGGGGAATGTCGGGAGAACGACGCGCCACTGCCCATATTGAGGCTGGCACTGTCGTCGACCGGCATGTCTTCGAAGAACTGCAGCATCGAATCCATCCCTTGAACATCACTGGCAGTCGTCTTATCGAACAACGAAAAAAGATCATCGGTACGGCTCATCGCCAACACTCCCTCACGACGCATCTTAAAGACGTGAAAGGTCAGCTGTACTGATGCTTACCGCAGGTCTTTTTGTGGGCGCCTTTGTGTACGCATTCTGTGACAAAGGAATGAAAGTGTCATTATTTTGGTGTTTATGAAGAAATCTTTAAGACGAGCGGTAAATGGTCAATTTACTGACTAATCTTTATCGGGTCGTAAGGTGTTTGCAAATCCCGCTCCGGGATCTCCCAGATCAGCAGCTTGGGCGGCGTCTGCTTGAACGCCGGGCTGTCGAAATAAGCCTTGGCGGCGCCTGAAAATTCGCCGCCGTCCTTGCTGAAGTTACCCACCGGAGCGTTCAGGGCTTTTTGCAGGAAACCCACGAAATTCGAATTGCGCGAAAACGAGGTACCGATCAGCGCCACGTTCGGCAGGCCGGCGTCACCAAACAAATCGTCAGGGTTACTCGACGCCGCCGGGCCGTTCTCATGCGCGGTGCTGGCCGCAACCTGCTCGCCCACCGGCTGTAACTTCGGCGGCAACCAATCGAGACCGGCCAGGCGCACCAGGTCACCCGGTCGCGGTGCGAGCGGTGCCTGGGTAATGTCGAAGGCTTGCTCCGGCGTGGCCTGGATACCGCGCTGCTGGATGCGCAGGGCCACGGCGCGGGCGCCGGCATTCGAGCCGATTTCGCTCCAGTGCGTGTCGGTACGCAGATAGGCGTCCGGGCCGAGGGGTTTCAGGGTGTCGGTCAAATCCAGCACTTCAACGCCCGCCGCTTGCAACAGCGTGCTCCATTGCTGAATCCGGCCATCCAGCACGGCCGGACGATACAAGCCGCAACGCTGGGCAGCGGCGATGCGGGTTTTATCCGGCACCACCATCACTTGCAGATCAATACCGCGCTGGCCTAGCTGCTTTTTCAGGTCGATCACCGCGTCGGCCTTGGTGCGCGCATTGTCTTCGGCATGCCGGTTGAGCTTCAGTTCATCGCTGATAAACAGCCAGCCCGGGCAGCCCTGGCGCACCCGCGGCCCGGTGTCGCCGAACGCCAGCCAACTGGCGCCGCGCTCCAGGTTTGCCGCTTCGATGGCCATCGGTGCCTTGGACAGTTCCTTGGCAAACCGATGGGTCACTTCACCGTGCAGCAGCATGTCGCTGTCGACCTTGGGCGGCAGGAAACTCACCGGCCCCTTGACCATCAGCCAGACGCAAGACAACAGCCCCGCCGCCAGGAAAGGCACCAACACCCAGCCCGCCAGGGGGCTGGTGCGGACGGCCAATTCACTCGGTGGGGTCGGCGCGGTAGGGGCGGGCATCGTCAGGCTTCCTTAGAACTGAAAGTACAGAAACGGCACGGCATCGCGGCTGGCAATCAGCGCGAACGACAACACAAACCCGGCAACCGGCCACAGGGATGCGGCCACCACAAACCAGGGCTGCGTACCAAAACGCTGCTCGCAGCGGGTCTGCCAGATCGGCGCGATGATGCACACCAAACCGAGCAACGCGGCCATGCCATGGGCCGGGCGCATGGCCACGGCCAACGCATCACCCAAGGCCATGCCATGCATGCCGAATTGGCCGGCGTACATGGTCAGTGCCGAATGGAAGTCCGGTGCGCGGAACAGCGTCCAGGCCAGGCACACAAACAGCAGCGTCAAGATGTGCGACAGCACCGGCGGAATGCTCGGCAGGCTCGAGCGCGACCACGCCCGGTCAATGCACAACGCGATACCGTGGGCCGAACCCCACAACAGGTAGTTCCAACTGTCGCCGCCATGCCACAACCCGGCAATCGCCATGGTCAGGAACAGGTTGCGGTAGGTACGCCATACGCCATCGCGGTTACCGCCGAGGGCGATGTAGAGGTAGTCCCGCAGCCAGCTGGACAACGACAAATGCCAGCGCCGCCAGAAGTCCTGGATGCTGCTGGCGAGGTACGGCCGGTTGAAGTTTTCCGGGAAGTGGAAGCCCAGCATCAAGCCCAGGCCGATGGCCATGGCACTGTAGCCGGCGAAGTCGAAAAACAGTTGCAACGAGTACGCCAGGCAGCCGATCCAGGCATCCACCAGGCTCGGGTTTTCCAGGTGGAAGGCGATGTCCACCAGCGGCGACAAGGTGTCGGCCACCAGCACTTTCATGCCCATGCCGATCATGAAACGCCGAGCGCCAAGGCTGAAATTCGGCCAGTTGAAATAGCGCTGGTTCAGCTCGCGCCGCACCCAGTCATAACGAATGATCGGGCCCGCAATCGAGTGGCCGAACATCGAGATATAGGTCGCGTAATTGATGAAGCTGCGCTCCACCGGCACGGTGTGCCGATGCACATCCACCAGGTACGAAATCGCCTGCAGCACGATGAACGACAACCCGGCCGGCAACGCCACGCGCTGCCAATCCAGCGGCATCGCGCCGTACCAGGTGATTACCTCACTCACGGTGCCCGCGACGATGTTGGCGTACTTGTACCAACACAGCACCGCGGTGTTGAACACGATCAACGCGATCAACAGCCGCACCCGGCCCTTGCCGTCTTCACGGGAACGGTCCACCAGCAAACCGCCGACCCACGCCACCACGGTCAACACCATGTGCAGGAACAGGAACAGCGGGCTCAACCAGCCGTAGAACAGCCAGCTGCCGATCAACAGGATGACGTTGCGCCAGCCCGGACGGGCCAGCGCATAAATCAACAGGAAGGCCGGCAGGAACAGCGTGAGGAATTCCAGTGAGGCAAAGACCATGGTGGTGTCGGGCCCGATCAGTTAGCGAGCGTGTCGGAGGTAAACAGCAACCTCGAACCGGCGGCCGATGGCAGTGCGAGCACGCTGTAGCGTTCGCCGGCCTTGAGGGTGAAGGTCAGCGGCTGGCCCACCGGCGCGTTGGCGCACTTGAGCTGCACCGACAGTTCCACCGGGTTGATCATGCGGCGCGAAATCGAGCCTTCGGCGACCTTCTTGAACAGTTCGGCTTTTTGCGCCACGGCTTCCAGGCTCGCGTCGGCGCAGGCGGCGTCGGCGTTGATAAAGGCCAGCGAGGCCTTCAGTGCGTTGAAGTCATCCGGCTGTTCGTGGATCACCAACTGGCGCGTGCCGCCCTTGGCGTCCGGCACGGCCACTACGGTGGCGAACTCGCCCGGCGCGACGGTCACGGCCAGCTCGGAATCCTTGCCGCCCTGGCTCAACACACCCTTGATCGGGGTCTTGCCGCCCGACACCGGCAGGTAGTCAGACACCAGTTTATCGCCACCCAACACCAGGTTGGCCTTGGAGCCCTGGGGCAGCAATTTCAGCTCGCCGTCGGTGCCGTTGGCCAGGCGCAGGAACGCCGAATCCTTCTCCGGGCCGGTGGGGTAAAGCGGGATGTCGGCGCTGTAGGCGCTGACGCTGGCGAGCAAGGTCGCCAGGCCCAGGGTGATCCGTTTCATTATTGCGCTCCTTTGCCCACGGCGGCCGGTGGCAACTTCGCCAGGGAGTCGCCGATCGCCTTGGCCCACTTCTGGTAGCCGTCGATGGTGAAATGCTGGCCGTCGGTGGTGATCCACTGGCCCGGCTTGGAGAAGGTCAGCGAGTCGACGTAGGTGCACGGCGCCACGTTGGTGGCGAGGAACTGCGACATCACCTTGGTGCGCGCATCATCCTTCTTGTACTGCGAACCGACCTTGCCCCACGCCGGCCCGACCCACACGCACTTGGTGCCGGTTTCGGTGATGGCCTTGGTCAGGGAAGTCACGCTTTTCCAGGCCCAGACTTTCGGGAACTGCGGCTCCGGGTACGAGGCCATGGTGTCGGCGATGATGATCACCACCAGGTCCGGCTTGTCCTTGGCGATCAGGTCTTTGATCGGGGTGGTGCTCATGGCGTTCTTGCCGAAAATCTCGGCCTTGCCAACCGGCAGGCGCTCGGCACCGCACTCGACTTTCTTCGGCACGATCCAGTCGGCTGCACCGGCGCCGCACGCGCCGATGGAGTGAACCTTGGCGCCCTGGGCGGTGAGGTTGTCCTGCAGCGGGTTGAGCAGTGAATCAGGAAAGCTCATGTGACTTTCGCCCAATACCAGCAGGGTCAGGCCGGCAATAGCAGAAGCGGAAACAGGCATGGATGACTCCTATCAAATCAATTCGAATAAGGGGAACGGTACGGACTGACCGGCAAGGGCATAGGCCCGCTCAGGTCTTCAAACAAGTAGCGCAGGTAGGCGTTACCGACGTACTGGCGATAGTCCTGGGCGTTGTCGAGACCGACTTCGCCACCCAGGTAAAAGCGCGAGCTGAGGCGGTATTCGGCGGCGGCGTTGAAGCTGTAGCCGATGCCGGTCTTGCTGTCCTTGGCGTATTTCGGATCGCCCCGGTCACTCTGGAGCTGGTCATGCCCCGGGAAATAATCGACCGCATCTTGCTCGATATGCTGGATGCCCACCGAACTTTTTATCTGGTAGCTGAACCGATCAAAACTCTGCGCCCAGCGCACCGGCACACCCAGGGAGAAGAAGCGCTGCGGGCTGAAGTAACCGCCCTGGCCGTAGGTGTAGTACCCCTGGTTTTCCTTGAAGCCCATGACCGAACCGCTGATGCCGAGGGTCAGGGTGTCGGTCGGGGTATTGCGCAGGTACCAGTAGATGCCGCTGCCCAGTTCCAGCCGGGTGTTGTCTTCGACGTTGTTGCCCAACAGCTCGTGCAACGAGGCGTAGCCATACACACCGAGCTTCTGGTTGTCGTAGCTCAGGTCGCCACGCCCGCCGTTGGCGGTCACGCCGCCCCATTTCTCGCCGGTACGCTTGTCTTCGGAACCGGCAAAGGAGGTCACACTGTCGGTGACCGGACGCCGCGAAACGTTGACCCCGTAACGGAAGTTGGAGCCCTGGGAGAACGGCCGCGAGACGCTGGCGCCACCGACGATGGTGTCGTACAGAAAGCCCAGCGGGCTTACACCGATGTCGGCCTTGAGGCCTTCATCCGGGTTCTCCACGGCAACGGCCAGACCGACGCCCGTGTCGCTCTGGGAGCCCGCCGGGTTGGCCGTGCCACCGCCAAAGCGTGTGGCAGAGTCGCTCTTCACGCTGCCGGAACTCACATGCACCGGCGTCACGCGCAGCGCAACGTTCAGATCCCCCACCGGCATCCGCGCTTCGAATGGCGCCTCGACGTCAGTGATTTTGCTCAAGCCGCTTTCGCCATTGTTGCTGCGAACGCTCAAGCCCTGCACCAGGTAACCGGTGCGATCCCGCAGGATCGTATCCAGCGCACGACGTGCCGGGCTGAGGTTGGCGGTGTCGAGTGCAGCAATGCTCGACGGTGGCTCGAACGGCTCGTTCCAGTTGTTCGACGCCGGACGCGCGGAGGCTGCCAGGGCATTGTCGGGCACGACATTGGTCGGTGCATCAATCGGCGGCGGCACGGCGCCGGCAACGGTCAGGTCGGTGACCTGGCGACGCTGGCCCGGCAAGCCGACGAAGGGGTTGTAAGGCACGCCCTGGGAGCCGGCCTGAGCCAATTGCGTCTGGCTCTTCTGGCTGTTCTCAATCGCCAACGCCTTGCGCAGCAGTGCAGCGGCTTCGTTGTTCTTGCCCAGCCCCTGATAGATGCGCGCAGCCGAGGTGAGGATCTCGGGGTTGCCCGGTTCCAGGGACAGCGCCTTTTCACTGGCGCTTTCCGCCAGGCCACGATCACGGCCTTGCAGCGCGATATCCGCCAGGCCCAGTTGCAGGCGAGCGTTGTTCGGGTTCTGCTGAATCAGCGGCGCATAAAGCTCCATGGCCTTTTTGCTATTGCCGCTGGCCGCGTACATCCGCGCCAGGGCACCTACCGCCATTGCGTCGTTGGGACGCTGGGCAAGGGCCGGCGACAGCATGTCGTAGGCCGCGACCAGGTCGTTTTTCTCACGCAGGGCATCAGCCTGTTTGACCCGGTACAGGTAGATCAAATCGTCGTAACGCTGGCGACCGGTTTCACTCAGCGGCTTGCCCTGCACTTCACGCAGGATGTCGCCCGCCTCGGTGTAATGGTTGGCCTTGAGCAGCACGTTGGCGTACAGCAGTTTCTGGTCGACGGTCGGGTTCGGATTGTTATCCAGAACCTTCTGCATGATATCCAGGCCCTGCTGCGTCGCGCCGACTTCCACATAAGCGGCCGCCAGCACCGCCAGGCGCTCAGGCTTCTGCCGGGTCATGGCTTCACTGCGGCCCAGCAGCGCGAGGGCTTCCGGGCGCTGGCCACGGCGGGCGGTCTCGATGGCGATGTCGGTCTGCTTGTGCAGCGCGATATCGATACCCAGCTCGTTCATGTCAGCGGTACGTTGCCCCGCAGGGATACGCGCCAGGGTCTCTTCAGCCTTTTTCCACTCACCCAGCTCCGCCGACAGCAGCGTGCTGGTGTACAGCGCGTCCGGCTGGTTCGGCTGCTTGGCCAGCAAGCCGTCGATCAAGGCACGGGCGTTGCGAATCTGGCCGTCGCGCAGGTAAATGCGCGCCAGGGCGAAGCGTGTCCACGGGTTTTCCGGGTCGGCATCAAGGGCTTGTTTGTAGGCGGCTTGCGCGGCTTTCAAATCGCCCCGCTGCTCGGCCAGCTTGCCGACCTGGGTAGCGCGCAACGCGGTGATTTTCACACTCGGCGCGAACTTCGCGCGCTCGGCGGGCGACACCGAGTCGATCAGCTTCAAGGCTTCTTCCGGCTGCCCGGATTGGGACAGCACGTTGATCAAGCCGCTCAGCGCGTCCGGGTCGCCAGGATGACGGGCGAGCACTTTGCGGTAGCCGGCTTCGGCGGTGTCGAACTGATTGTCCTGGGCCTGGAAACCCGCCAGTGCCACGGCAGCGCCGGGCTGGCCAGGGTTCAAGCGTTCGGCCTGGGCCACCAGGTCGCGGGCCTGGCTGCCGCGCCCGCCACGCTGGGCGTCACGGGCCTGGTTGAGCAGGTTCCAGTAGCGCACATCATTGAGCGCCGACTGCCATGCCGCGCCCCCCGGCAAACGGGTGGCTTGTACGAGGTAGCTTTCAGCCTCGCTGAAGCGCTGCTGCTGTTGACGCAGCACGCCCATGCCGCCGAGGGCATCGACGTCATTGGATTTTTCATTGAGGCGCGCCGCCAATAGCGGCTCGGCGGTTTTCAGGTCGCCGTCATCCAGCGCCTTGAACGCCTTGGTCATCTGCGGATCACGCTGCCAACCGGCGCCGGTCTTGCCTTGGGCAATGCCCTTGTTCATCAGCGCACGGATTTCGCTGTCGTCCGGATGCGCCGCCAGAAACTGCTGGAACAACGGCACCTGGTCGCTCTTCGGCGGGCCGAGCCAGATCAGCGCAAAGCGCCAGGTTTCATCGGCGTTGCCGCCCACGTCGTTGTTCGGTGCCAGCTTGGCCAGGGCGCGGATGCCGTCGGCGCGGGTGGCCGGATTACGCGCCAGATGCTTGGCCAGGAACAGCGCCACAATCGGGTCGTTCGGCCGCTCGCGGGACAAACGCTGCAAGCCGGCGATGGCCTCGTTCGTGCCCTTGGGCGTGAAGCCCAGGGTGTTGTAATACTCGCGGGCAAGCAGGCCCTGAGGCTGGCGCCCCTGGAAGATCTGGCGATACAACGCCACCGCTTGTTCGCGCTCTTCTTCAGGCTCACCGAGTTCACGGGCCTGTTCCAGCAACTTCGCGTTGGCCGGGATGTTGACGGTGATGTCCTGCTCCAGCAGCAAGGCCTGGCGCGGTACCGGGCTCAGCGCCTGCAGGCGGGCCAGGTACTTTTGCGCTTCGGCCGGACGCTGTTGTTGCACCTGGATCAAGCCAATGCCGTACAGCGCATCCGGCTGTTCGGGGCTCAGGCGCAGCAGTTTCTGCCAGGTCTCGAGGGCGCGTTCCGGGTTCTTTTTCGACTGCCAGTAATAGCCCTGCTCGATCAGCAGGCTTTGCGGGTCAGTGGTTTCGGCAAAGCTGGCGCTGGAAGCCAGGGCCGCCAGAATCGCAATGGCTAGCGTGTGACGGCGCATGCAGACTCCCAGGATAATTTCACCGTGCCGTCTTGTTCGAAACGGTACTTTTGATCAGCGAAGCCCTGGCCGAACAGGCTGAGCATGTAGTCGTAGTAAATCGGCTGGGCGCTGTCCGGGGCCGAAGGCGCGAGCGCCTTGGCGAGGGCGTCGTCGACTTTCTGCTTTTGCAATTGCGCCAGGGCGGTTTCGCCCCGGGCCTGGAAGAAGGCCATGGTGGAGGCCGAGAACCCCGTCGGCGTGTAGCCGTTGTTTTTCTCGACTTCACCGGTCAGCACGTGGACTTTCTCCGGCGGCAAACCGTTGACCGACGCAGCGGTGGCACGGGAAATCCCGCCCAAGGCCTTGAGCATCGGCGCGGCCAGCGGGTCGCTCTTGGCGGTCATGCCGGCCCAGAGGTAAGTGCGGATCGCGTCGTAGCTGCCCAGGTCATCGGAAAACGGGTCGACGATAAACAGCCCGGTGTTTGCGCTGGTGGCGCGATAACCGACCCAGTTGGCCGCCAGGCCATGGGGATTGCTCGGCAGGTCGGCGAGCATCTTCGCGTTGCTCTCGGCCACTTCGTTCCAGCCGGCGTTCGGGCGCTCTTTTGCAAAGCGGCGCAGTTGCGGCAGTACTTGATAGCTGGGGTTGAAGCGCCACAGGCCTCCCGCGTGTGCATAGCCTACCGGCCCCGGCAACAGCATCTTGCCCAGGCCCGGTACGCGCACGATCAGGTTGCGTTCAACGTTGGCCAACACCAGTTGCGCGTCGCTGCGGTACTGCGGTGCGTTCCACACGCGCGCGGCTTCGAGCAACGCATAGGCCATCCACAAATCGGCGTCGCTGGCGGAGTTGCTGTCGATCGCGCCCCACTTGCCATCGTCACGCTTGCCCCACAGCCAGGCCGGCAGGTTCTGGCCGATGTCGGCGCCCGCCATGTTGGACTTGGTCCAGGTCCAGAGCTTGTCGAAGGTCGCCCGGTCGTTACCCACCAGGGCAAAGAACATCGCGTACGACTGCCCTTCCGAGCTGCTTTCCGTCGGCTTCATGGACGAGTTCAACACCCGGCCATCGTCCTGGATAAAGCGCTTGGCATAGTTCTGCCACAGCGGCCAATCGCAGGTCTGTGCCTGGGCGGCACCGGCAAGCAATGTGCTGCCAATCACCGCCAGGATCGCGCTACGCAAAGGGTTCATGCCAACCGCCGTTTTGCACGGGCACGCAGTGCCAGGTAGATCAGGCAGGTCAGCACCAGCAGCCCCAGGAAGGTAATCGCCAGCATCCAGCCCAGGTTCTGGGACAGCTGCCATTGCATGAATTTGAAGTAGTTCAGGTCGCCGACGTAGTACTGCTGGTCCGCGACCAACGAGCTGATCTGCGTGCCCTGCACCACCGCCAGGCTGCCCTGGATCGAGTCTTTGTAGTCGTCACCGCCAATCAGCGCCGAGGTCGCTTCAAGCAGGCCCTGAGGCTGGTTGCTGGCGATCAGCACCACGCTGCGCCCGGCCTTGAGCGGCGATTGGAAGCCGGCGAACCAGGTGCTGTTGCTCAGGCCGCTGAAGGTGATGCCGGCATTGGCCGTATGCTGGTTGGCCGCGGCGTCCGGGCTGATCCAGCTGCGCACATAACGTGGCAGGTCAGACAACAGGAAGTGGTGCTGCAGGCCGTCACTGGTGGCCGGCAGGTATTGCTGCCATTGCTGCAGCAGCGGCTGGTTGCCGCCGGTGGCGAGCACCAGCAGGTCTTTGTCGGCAACGCTTTGCACGTCTTTGGCCTGCACCACTTTGACGGCGGTGGCCGGGTAGCCGGTGGACTCGCCGAAGCGGCCCATCACAGTCAGGTAGGCGCTCAACTCATCGGTGCCGACGTTGTCCGGCATCACCACCGCCGACTCCGAAAGGTCAGCCAGGCGGGTGAACGGGAAGCCGGAATCGTTGAACACGCCCAGGTTCGGCATGGCGATAAAGTGCTGGTAGCTGCTCAGGTCCAGGCTCGAGTCCGGGTCAATCGCACCGCGCATGTTGTCGACGATGATGTCCCGGCATTCGCCTTCCTTGATGTAGTCGTACATGAAGCGCAGTTGCAGCTTGGACTTGGGCGAGGCCGAGCTGATCGGCAACAGGGTCGTCACTTCACGGGGCAGGGTTTCGTCTTTCTTCAGCTGGTCCAGCAGGCTCTGCCCACCGCCCAGGTTGCTCACCGACGGCAACGCGACAGACTTCATGAACTGGTCGTTCAGGCCGATCAGCAAGGAGGAGTTGGTGGACACCTGCTGCGGCGTGTAGCGGTATTTGACGTTGAGCGGCACGCCCTCTTCACGCCAGTTGAACAGGTCGGGCGGCAGGCGCAGGTCGACGCTGATCGGGCCCGGGTTGTAGCCGGAGACGTTGAGCTTTTTCAGTTCTACCAGCTCGCCAAGGCGTACCGGACGGTTGCTGGGCAGCCAGTTCGGCGCGTCGTAAGGGCTGCGCGGGGCCAGGGTGTCGAGCCTGGTGATGACCACGCTATTGCCGGTCAACACCGGGTTGCCCAGCACCACGGCGGTGGCGGCACGCTTGAGTTCGGCGCCATCACGGCCGGAGACGATCAGCAGCTTGCCATTCGGGTCGTTGGGGTTGGTGATCAGGGTCAGGGTCGGCCCTTTAGGCTCAGGGACCGCCACACCGTGTACGTCCACGGCCTGGGTACTTTGCACCAGCACGATGGCGTTGCCCTTGGCCGGAATCTCGCCAAGGGTGGTCGGGAACGTCGCACCCCGGTAGCTGGCCAAGCCGCCTACCCACGACGACAGCGCACCGGCAGCTTCCAGCGCGGCATTGTCCGGCGCGCTGGCAAACACGAATGGCAGGCTGACCTGGCGCGCATCACGCTTGTCGAAGAACGGCAGCGGCAACACCGACAGGTCGTCTTTCAAGACGATCGGCTGCACCTGCACTTTCAGCTCACTGCTGTTGCTGATCTTGGCCCACAGGCTGCTGTGCAGCGGGTCTTCACAGGACATGGTGTAGTGGCCGATGAA
>Ga0247742_10001588_pt1 | contig 15627 bp, 13 predicted proteins | sample UWRJL208509C2_FD_180944 | JGI IMG/M metagenome (GOLD analysis project Ga0247742, IMG submission 180944) | Plant litter microbial communities from Arlington Agricultural Research Station in Wisconsin, United States - UWRJ-L208-509C-2 | ecosystem: Environmental > Terrestrial > Plant litter >...
CAAAATACCCCAAACCCGACGAACCTTGAGGCGCCATCGACTTGTGCCTTGACATGCTTCACACCCGGCTGGATAGTCGGTGTCCGCGTCGTTTCCGCTCTCTGCTCTGGAATCCAACTCGAATAATTTAAATGACCTCTATTCCCGCACGAGAGCCCGAGCCGCTTGGCCTCCGGGCTTCAATCGTCAAATCTCCCTCTGCCCTTCCTTGGGCCAGTCGCGATTTGGGCAGAATGCAGAATCCGGAGTCTTAGACTCAGAGACTCAGATCGAGAGACTTGGAGGAGTCCACAGCTGTAGCTGCAGCGAGTAGGGCTGGCGTGCCAATGGCCGCATCAGTCGAAGAAGACAACCAAGGGTTTCGATGGCAGGGAACATGAAGGTTGTGGGCTTGAGCTTGGCTCCGAGGTAGGAGAGGTAGACATGGAAGGGAAGGCAGGTGTGGCTTGGTCGACATTACAGTGACAGGACAGAGCAGCGTTGGTAGAGGAGGGTTTATCGATGACATTGCCCATGCATTTTGCTTGAGTTTGTCCAGAGAAGGCGCATCGGAGAAGAACATCAGTACGTGTCGGAATGTAAAAGGGGACCTTCCTTGCATGTCTTCCGAGCCTCTATCACTTCTGCTTCGCGATCCATAGCTCCTGTATTCAATACCAATTGCAATTGTCATCCTACTTCGGTCGTGTCTCCAGGAGTCAATTGGCAACGTCCACGTCCATGTCAGAACCCAAGCCTCTGTCACAGTTGTGCGCTCCAAGACACGACTCGGCCGCATCAGACGAAGTTCCTATGTAGGAATCTGTATTTCCAACACTAAGTAAGAAATGGTATCAGAACCTGTCTTTATATATTATTATAAACGTGTCTTTTACCCTCCACAGACGAATTGATGTTGGACGAGAAGTGGCTGTGCTATCACTTTTCTCCTTCTGAATTCCAACAGCGCAGACCAATCCCCGCTCAGACCAGGAGTCACGCTCGTTTTCCTTCAGAATACATACGCAGTCTAGGTCTGTTGTAAACGAACGTGAGTCTATTACCAAACTTTGAGGCAATATTTCCGAGTCTAAACATTCCTTTCAGAATACTGAGCGCAACCTGTTCCACTCGTATACGCCTGGACAGACTCACAGTTGCAGAAACTTGAAGAACAGCTGGCACTTCTAAGCAGATGTTTACCGATGCGGAATCTTCATTCACACCTATCAGTCGTGTACCTCGCACAACAATGACAACCCAGAATTCGTTTATGCCTTAAAGGCATGTGATCATAACGAATAGTTTCCCCGTTGTGTCCAATACATGTATTTGGGTTTGTATTGTGGTTCCCCTTATCGCTCTAACTCCTTCTCCAGCGCCGACGACGATGACATCCCCTCCTCTATCGACGCCCTCCAAGTCCCGCCACATTGGAGCACCCTTCAAAAAGGCTGCTCGATGGGTTCATGATAGATTCCCGAGCTCTTTACCGCCCTCCCGGTCTTCTACCCCCACTGGATCTATCATTGCCGCTGCATTTCGGCAGCCGTTAGGATTATCGACGTCTGTAAGCGGCCCTGTCCAGCCTGGACTCAGTAACGACAGCGGTTCTTTGAGACCTTCTGTTTTCGACAAACACGACGATGGATCTTTTACTACCACTGAATCTCAAAAGCCAGGGCTCTCGCCTGAAATCGGTAACGACAGTGCTCGTTTGGGGCCACTTGTCTCCGACAAAAGCAACGATGGATCTATTACTACCGCCGAATCCCAAGAGCCGTCAGGCTCTGTCCAGCCTGTTCTTAGCAAAGACAGTGCATTGGAACCTCCCGTCTCCAACAAAGGCAAGGATAGGTTGGGTGTCGTATGGAATGGACTGCAGACAGCCCTGGGCGTTCTGAAAGAAAGCTCAGATGCATTTCCTCCTCTCAAGTCAGCTGTCGGTGGTTTGGTTGCCTGTCTCAACGTAATACAGGTGCGTGGTTGTCGTTTATTCTTGTCAAATGCACCATGGCTGATTTACCCTTCAGACAGCCGCGGGGAATCGTGAAGACTACAATGAAATCACTTCCGAACTCGAAAGTACAGTGGATATTCTGAAGCGCTTTTTGGAGACGCTACCTGAAAAAACCGTAACTAACAGCTCTGCCGCGTTCCAACTCATTTTAAAGTAGGTCAAAAACGCTCGTCCATTTATCGGCTGGTAACCATAAGCATTGTAGATCGATCGAAAAAGAGGCGAAAGATATCGAGCAAATGCAAGAACACGGCCGCGTAAGGCAAATATTTGAAGCGCCTCAGAATCAAGAGGACGTGATCAAGCGATACCGTCGGATTGAATCACTATTTCGTCAACTACAAGTAAGTCCAACCCTTCACATCCAGTGCGCAGGTCTAACACATCTACAGAATGACATCACCCTTCGGACTTGGAATAATGCAAGACGAGATCGAGAGGTAAGCACGGTTAAGCTCGCACAAATTTTAAGCTGATGTCCGACCTCTAGACAACTTTACTCCAACGTTTATCCCCAGTGTACTCCGCTCGATATAACTCCAATTATTCCACAACTGCTGGGAGACGCGAATGTACCGCAGAGACCCGCGAGGATATCCTAAATGTTCTCAAAGATTGGGCTAGAGACCCGGATGGAGCCAAGGTGTACTGGATGAACGGCATGGCGGGGACCGGAAAGACAACAATTCTGTATAGCCTCTGTAAATGGCTGGAAGAGAACGAGCAACTCAGTGGAAACTTTTTCTGCTCCCGCAATGGACCTGAACAAGACCGCGATGCGAACAACATTATCCCCACAATCGCCTATCAGATGGCGCAATACTCGTCGCCGATTCGATCTGCTCTCTCCAGGGCCCTCGAGAAAGACTCAGATGCCGGCACAAAGGATATCAACACCCAATTTAAACTGCTTATACAGCAGCCTATGCAGGAGGTCGAAGCTGCAATACCCGGGGGCGTGGTTGTCGTGATCGATGCGTTGGACGAGTGTAGCAACCCTTCTACGGTCCGGTTGCTTCTGAAAACACTACTCGAACGTGCAGCAACGCTGCCCATGAAATTCTTTGTCGCCAGTCGACCGGAGCACTCCATTCAAAAGGAGATGCAGGACTCGGGATACTCGCCATCTGAGCTTCGTCTACACGACATTGACGAGGCGATCGTCACAGCCGACATCAAGAAATACCTCATAGATTCCCTTGGTTCCATAATCCCCACCCCTGATCTCGAACTGCTCACGAAACGTGCTGGGAAGCTGTTCATCTATGCTGCGACCGCTATACGATACATTCATCCGGCAGATATCGATGTGGACTCGCATGCTCGCCTACAGGCAGTGCTGAATGCTGTCACCGAGTCGACGACGCAGCATGCTGAGCTTGATGGAGTCTACAAATTGGTTCTATCCGCGGCTTTAAAGCACGAGCAGCGCGAACAAAGCGACGTCAAGAACATTCAGCTTGTTCTATGGACAGTGATATGTGCGAAGGAACCGATTAGCGCGCAAACACTGGCATTGCTGCTGGGGGTGACCGAGAAGCAAGTACGGATCTCGTTGCAGCCACTGCGGTCAATACTACATGTACAAGAGCAAGATGGAGCTGGCCCGGTCTCGGTCTTTCACGCATCATTTCCTGAGTTCATGTCCAATCGTGGCCGGTCTGGGGAGTTCTACTGCGACACGGTTGAACACAACAAGGAAGTCGCTACCAGGTGCCTTGACTTGATGAAGAAACACTTGCGGTTCGATATTTGCAAACTACAGTCGTTTTGCGTGTTTGATAGGGATGTATCGACCACAGGGGGAGGGAAAGATTGCATTCCTGCTGCTATTGGATATGCGTGGCGGTACTGGGGCGATCACCTTTGTCAGGGGGGATTCACGTGTGCTGGACGCCAGGAACTAAACGACTATCTGAGCTGCCAACTGCTAGGACTTTCAAGTTAAAATATATCGTAATTGAGCCTAATGAGCTGAGTAGCAATGCCAAGTATGTATGTACATATAATGCCCATGTATAAGTACAACGTCCTAAAAAAAATCTTAGTTATGTACACTAAAATACTTATCTGCTACTAATGTCTACAGTTTGAGTCAATTTCTTGTGGTCACCATAAATTAGAAACTTGATAGACTTCCCAGTCAGCCTGATTGTGTCTTCAATGAACACTGACTTCCCGGTGACCAATATTGGCGGGGTATCCAGCCGCAATTGCCGAGACACGCATTTGAGGACCGAACGGTCGTCGGCGACAGCGGTTGCGGCTCGAAAATTCAATGGTCGGTATGAGCGGGTCAAATACAGATGCAACAAAGTCCGAAGACACAGAGAATCTTTCTCGCTATACGACTATAGACAAAGAGAATGTCAGCGTTCATTCGAAACCGGAATAGATTAAAGAGGGTGAGGTGAGAGAAAAGAAAAAAAGAGAACAGATGAAGAGAAGTGATTAAAAAAAACGAGGCGAAAAAGCCGGAATAACATAGGGAAAACATAATGGAAAGCTTACCTACAGTAGCACACTAGTCCAACCTGTGATACAGTGCAATTTCTCCCCACCCGCTCGGGCAAAGCATCTGCGAGCAGACTATCCTGTACCTATACCCGTACGTTCTCTTGCGAAGCTGTACACCACGTAACAACGAGCACGAGTGAAATCATTCGCAAATATACTGGAATACATCACATACTTATATGATATACATCACCCCGCCCGTTCCTATATGACCGAAATGAGCTCCACAGCGGGCACAGGCGCACATGGGAGTCCTAAGCGCCAATAGCTTTAAGTATCCAGACGACTAGTCCAGATCTAGGAGCGCAAAGGCAATTCTGAGTCTGCTTGGCCTGAATGTGAAGAGCCACATCCTCGTTCGTTTGTTTTGTCAGTGGAGGTCACCTTCACTGTGCTTGAGTTAATGAGGGGTTTCTGATGTCATATGTCCCGTGGGTTGTCGAATGTCGCCTCTGAGACTACGAAGTCGGTTAGGGAGTCGAATAATGTATACTGATGGTGACAACAGTACTATCCAGATTCCAGGACATCATCGGGCGATCTTCCGTTCCCTCAGTCCCCTTCGCGATCTGGATGTAAACGAGGTAGGAAGAACGGAGAAGTGAAATGGATGGATTTATCGGCCTCTGCATTAGGATGACGCCGCATTCTCGGGCTTGACGCTCAAGGCGTTGTCCACGTTTGCTTCGACGTTGGTGTGAGTTTCTGCAGCCTAAACATCAACCAAACGCGACCATAGAACCGATAGTCAATTTTAGGGTGTATGTATGACAATAAGAACATGGAGGGCCGACTTGACGATAGATAAAAGCCAAATGCGATTGAGAATGAGGAGTGAGGGCTTTGTAGCGAGAAGTCCAGCAGTCGAAGCTCGCGGCACCCAAAATTCGTTTGTTGGAGTGCAAGGCACATTTAGGTTGGAAGCGAGGAGGGTGACCCAGGCTAGGGTAAGGCATGGTGCGGGCCCTCGAGAATCTGTAGATAGGATGAATGATCAGCCATTGAGAATGAGGGAATCAATACTCACAGTAATCAAATATTGTATCACTTGCGCACATGGCATGTCTCCAACACCTTACAGCCAGACTTGCGCTTGAGCTCAACTCTCTGCTGCTTTCCCATCTTCCCCTTTGAGCAATGGTATGAGGGTTTTTTGACACAACAGATGATTAATCGATAAACATTCATTGGGTAGTCGTTAAGCAAGGAAGGAAGACAATAAGCATCAAGGGATAAACAAAACGGAAGCGGCAAAGTTACAGATTACAGATAAGAGAGAAAAGACGCAGGCGAGAGTTGAAGGCGGCGAAGGTTAGAATGAAACAGGAAAGAGGATGGGCATGTACTTGAGAAGTCAGCACAACTTCAAGCCATTCCATTGTCTCCTCTTCAAAAGTATTTCTCGCTGGTCAAAATTCAAAGGGGTGTTGTTGAGCTATATCCGCAGAGCTTGAAGCTTGAAGTGTCGTCCAAGTGCGTCCTCTCGTATTAAAATCTCCTGTATAGTAGGTTGAACAAAAAAACCTCAAAGGCATACCTAGGCTGGGATGTCGACCCTATGGCTGCCATGTCTACCTGGAGTCCTCTTCTAAGCGAACGTTGGTGAGTCCACTTCCACTTCCCGTCATCCAAGTCCAATCTCCCTCCAGTAGCGTCCACATCTGCTGTTGACGGGGATAACCCCGACTCGTCATGATCATGCCATGGGGTGTATTTGTCTTGAGTTTTCCCATTCCTTGCTGAGGTTTGCTGAGGAAGACGAGCTTGCGTGCTCGTGCTAGCTGCGCTTGCGAGCATTAGTGGCAAAGAGCGTGCTTGGAGTCTGGATGAGCCATCCCACTGGAGCCAGGAGGAAGATGAAAGGAATTCGGGACCGTAATAGTTCCTCGAAGGTAATGAATGGCCTCCTGGTATCAATTTTTTCGTCGTGGACATTGAATCTTGCTTGAGGTTGGATTGCAATGATAGCGATAAGTCTTGGTGGATTGCCGAGATTGTATCATTGAGGTCGATTTTGGCGCGGAGAGGGAGCGCGTCGACGTATACAGCAATGCAATTGGAGGAGAATATGGAAGGAGAGGAAGAATAGACGGAAGAGGGTGGATGGAGTAAGATGATGAATGGAGAACGAACTGACGGAGGAAGAGGACGATTGGGAGAGGAACAGGAGTTGGTGCTCGAAGCTGTATGCCAGAATAGATCTTGGACAATAGGTTGTTGGTTGTTACTGTAACTTTTTCGGGACGTCGTGCGAGGAATACCAGGTGTCGATATCCAAGTGGGTATGCAAAATATTGGTCCTCTCCTCGGGCTCATTTTTCAGTTGCCTTCCGAGTCGTTAACATCAAAATTCAAACCACAAGTGGGATTGAAATGAGACCTCAACGGACAGGGTGCTAGGCTCAAGGTTTCCATCGTTCTGGTTTCAAGAGTGACGTTGACTGGAACGGTGAACCTCGCTAGGGACTTGATATTGAGTGGTCGATGCCAGAGGTCAGATATTAGCACAGCCACAGGTCAATCGAAAGTCTGCACGCGCTTGTGTAACTTTATTTCATCTACGAGAATTATCACGATGATCACTGGTCCTTACGCATAGCGGAGTTTGCATGCGCCTTACGGATCAGTGTGCTTTGGCTTATCATAGCCTGTGCGGGGTTTAACCTCTCTCCGAACTGTGATGCAGCCGAGAAGCGGACGCAGTGAAATCCATATCTCTTGCTATATGATTGTAAAAAAGGGGGGGAATTGTCAGCGTTCATTCGGAAAACTAGAAGTGGATCAAAGAGGGAGAGGCAAAAACGAAAAGGAAAATAGACGGACAAGCGGGGCAAGAGCGGAAAAGCCGAATAAAACATGGAAAATGGAATAGAAACCAGATGCATAATTGAGATGGGAAAGATTACTTACTGTGACGCACTAGTCCAACCTGTTATACAGTGAAACTCTCTCTTCACCCGCCCCGCTCGCGCATGAAAGCCTGGAGGATCTGTGACTGCGACCAGCAGATTAGTCCTCAAAGCAGGCGGCGGTCTCCAGCGGACCCGTACGTATATGACCTTCTGCGAAGCCTGCGACAATGTGCATGAGTAAGGCCAACCTCAAACATACCGCATACACACACCTAAGGCCATATCACCCCATTCCGCTTCGTGTCCGAATAGGAAGCGTAAAGCCATCTCCGAGTTGACTCGATCTGGGTGCCAGTGAATAAAGGACCGCATCCTCGTTCAGTCATTTGCTTACCAGAGGGCCGGGAGGCCAGGTTCTCACTGCATGGGTTGATGTTCATAAGGGGTTTTGGCGTCATGCATTCCGTTGACGGATATCGACTGCAGAGTCTGTTGGTGGACGTCGGATACTACTGATAGCGCAAGGCGACAGCAGTACACCCTCGGTCGGTCATACATTCCCCTCCAACCCAACTCTGCTGCGGCTGGCAGAAATGGGAATAGGATTTGGGGATGGGTGATAAGGGACAGGCCTAGGCGGGAGGTTTTGATCATGTCGGAGATTTCTGCATTCTGCGCTTGAACCGAATGCGACTGTAGGCAGGTGGCCAATAATTGGCTTCAGGGTGTATGTACGTCCCTCATGAGCGGACGACACGGACACAGAGACTTGACTTGATATTGGATGGAAGCCAAACGCGACTCGGATCGAGGATGAGGCCTTGAAGACATAGCTTCATTCGATGAGGTTCATTGGACCTCTGCTTGAGCCTTTAAGGCCAATGTCGAAGTGTAGGTTGAGGTTCGGAATGCTGACATTGCCCATTGATAGTTTGTTGATGGTCTAAAATTGATCATTGGTATGAGAGCTCGTCAAAGCTAATAGTGCTACGAGCGGAGACCTCACAGGTTAAAGTGCTGAGGTATGGATAGACAAAAGCTTCGCGAGAGGGAAGAATGCATTGTAACATGTTAGCCTTGTCAGGTAGCACGCAAAGGATCGGGATTCGAATCTCCGTGAATACTTTCCCGAGTCATAGACTTATAGACGCGTTCGGCTACTGGCATCGTTGTTAGCGCTCTAATTATAGTGACTCCAAGATGGTGAACGCACTGAAACTGGAGCTCAAGATCAGTCCATGAGCGTAGCCACGACATCGATAGTGTGCCTGGCCACTCGAATCTTGAATTTGAAAGTGAGGTCGACGATCCTAACTTGGAGACGAAGGATGAGGCCTCGATGAGCATTGAGGCCAGGGTTGATGTTGGCCTCTTTTGGGCGACTGCTTGAACTCTGAAGGCAATGGGTATTGGAGCGGAAGCAGAGTTGTGCCAGGCGGAGTGCAACCTAAGCAGTGGGCAGGAGTGAGGAAGAGGGATGATAACAGCTGGACGCCAATCGCCATACAAAGCTACCTACGCTCCGCAGGTCAGCCGCAGAGAGGATGCTAAGCTCCAGGTTTTCATCGTTCTGCTTTCGAGCAAGAGTGGCTGGAGCCAAACAGAGCACAGCCATGTAGAACAAAGAGTTATGGTTTTGCGCGGTTATAGCGTGGGACTGGCCGCCCGTCCAGCACAGCAACTCACCTCTTTGTCGCTCACTCCCATCAACATGGCTAAGAGTCGAGAGAAGAAAGGATTTTTAAAACGTTGTAGCGATTTCCTCACCAGGTCATCGAGCGAGCCTCCCAGCCAGCCTAGATCGAGTCGCCCAGACCGTCCTGGAAAGGTTCGAGGGAGGTTTTGGAACTGGATATCCTTCAAGAAATCCTCAACAACACTTCCCAGTCGATCAACTTCGCCTCTTTATCCTACTTCGTTGACACAGAATCGCGGTGCTGAGACCACGATGGGTAAGCACTCTGTCATCTTCTCAGTACGGACTCAATGGCTGACCCAATCTTAGAATACTCAGTTGCTATCTCCCAGTATGGTACGCCTAAAATTATTGCTTGGCGTCTAAGGGACTCACTCGAATGTTCAGACGATCACGCAGCCCCAACAACATCTGAATCTCCACCACCGACCAGCTCTTCAGCAGTCCAAAGTGAGCAGTCTTATGAGTGTGTACATGAGGGTGGTGAGTCACTGATTGGCGCCCATAGATCAGCACGGTTCTACAAATCGAGTAGATCTGAATCCTACCGCATCTCCCCGTCAATCTGGAGGTAATAATACGGGTTTACAACGCTGGCTATTTGGACTTACATCTTATAATTTCTCTCAAGGGCCCGCAAGCAACCAATCGACGTCCGGGATCGATTCTCGATCAGCACCGCCGAAGATCGTCTCAACTACAAAAGAGAACCTGAAGGTTGCGGGAAGGTTCATCCAGACGCTAATGACAAAACTTCCTGAGAATGTTGATTCGAATCCGGCCAAGATGGCTCTTAGTCTCGCGAAGGTGATCATCGAGATCAAAAAGGTTTGACATCTTTCTCTACTTCGCTCGCTGACTGACGATCACCCCAGGGGATGGAAGAAAACATGGATGCTGTGGAAAGACGGATAGCGTCGACCGGAGAACAGTTGGGTATGGTGGCGAAAGCACTGGATGGCTGGCACGCGAACAGTGAGGAAGAAAGACAATGCGTCGAGCGGTTGAAAACGTACGTTCCTTGATTTCTTGACAAAGGAAATTGACAAATGTATGGTTGTTTAGGGTTCTACAAGAAGAATTGGCGAAATTGGTTCGCCTGAGCAAGGAGTGGATTGACAGAAAGGTCGCTGACTATGACGATGAGAAATCGCGGATCGCAGAGATTTTCAAGCGCGTCAACGAGGCGAGAATCCAGTTTGGGGTGCGTAACATATGTTTTGATGTGTGATATTCAATCATGATGCCTCTGTTTAGCTTGAGACCGATCTCCGCATCTTGAAGGTTGTGAATTTGATTGACGAGATCCGCAGGGTATGTAACCTCAATCTTGAGCCTTATTCCATACTAATCTCCCTGAAGAGAGCTCTCATAAAAGATCTCCAACCCTCCAGTCTCGCCGACCACAACTATTATTTGGAGGGAGTCAAGAAGGAGGTGCTGAGACGCTCAATCTGCACTCGTGGGACTCGCAAACGTCTGCTGAAAGACATCGTTGCCTGGGCTGAAGGGACATCGTCGGAAACCATCTGCTGGCTTTTTGGTCCTGCTGGCTCAGGGAAGAGTGCCGTCGCGTTTACCATCGCACGTCGATTCGAGTTGGCTACAGCCGAAGCCCAATCGTCTTGGGAGGTAATTTTATGTGCTCACGGCTATTCGAGGAGACAAGATACGTCACCTGTATCGTTCGTACGATCGTTTATCAACTCGCTCTCAAGTGCAAGCCATTCGCCGATGCTCTAACGCATTTTGGGAAGTTCGATGCGATCAACCAGAGCCCCCGCAATCAGCTCGAGGATCTGCTTATCGAACCATGGCAAGCATCCGAATCCGCGCGCCTCGCAAATCCATCGACTCCTCCACCACAGTACCTCATTGTCATCGACGCTCTTGATGAGCTTGATGGAAGTGGCGGGTCCGAGTTCTTGCGTGACCTCCTCAGTGTCATCAACGAAAACCGCCTAAAGGGTCTCAAGTTTTTCGCTACTAGTAGGCCGGACCCTACTCTCGTCTCCCATGTGGTCGGCTTTGGAGACAAGCAGATCTACCGTCTCGAGGCAGTACCTGTTGAGGAAGCTCGAGGCGACATTCAAGTGTTCCTATCGGCGAGTCTTCCAACTGCTGGCCTCGAAATTATAGAGAAAGCCACGACGCTGGCAGATGGCCTATTCGTCTATGCTGCGACTATTATACAGTACTTGGATGGCTGTGAGCCCGACGAGAAAGTTGAGCTCCTGGTTGAGCTCCTTTCCCAGCTGACCTCTGCAAATCCGCAAACGTCAGCAAAGACAGGTCTGCTTGATAGGCTATACCATCAAGTCCTCAATGATGTGTTTTCTAGATTTCAATTGACCATCCGACCAAGTCGTCTCCAACTCCTTCACACTTTCATCTGCACGGCGGAGCGTATATCTACATCTACTGCTGCCAATCTTTGCACTTCTACCGACACCAATTCTTATAAGGAAGGCGCTGACGATATTCTGAAAGCACTTCATGCCGTTCTCTATTCCACAAATGACCAAGTCTTATGGTACCACAAATCTTTTCCCGACTTCCTCTTCAATCGAGATCGGTCACAGGAGTTTTGGTGTGATCGAGTTGAACACCATCAACGTCTGGCAAGCTCTTGCTTCCGGGTCATGAAGGACGGGCTGCGATTCAATATCGGGAACATCGAATTTTCGTTCTTATTTGATCCCAACAACCCCACACTTTTAGATGCAATCAAGGACAACATTTCTTCGACACTGAGCTATTCTTGCCGGAACTGGGACAGTCACCTCTCCTCTACCTCGTTATCCGCTTCTGGTTGCCTCCATGAAGCATTGTTGGAGTTTGTGAAGCTTCGTGCCATATTCTGGATAGAGACTATGAACCTGCTGGAGTCGTGTGGACTATGTGATCCAATGCTTCGAAGCGCATCTATGTGGGTTACAAATGTGAGTCCCACGTTGCCTGATTATTTCGTGATGACCTAACCCAATCACATAGACCGACTCTGCATTAGTGAAACAACTTGCTGAAGCTGCTAGTTTTGCAGTGTACTTTAGTGGAAGTCCCAGAGTGTTGTCAACGCCACACCTCTATGTCTCCACACTGTTGACATGCCCAGGGGATTTGGAACCCTGTCAGGGGTGGAGGAGTCACTTGCCTAAAATTCCGGCATTCACCAATGCTCTGCGAAGAGGTCTATCATTAATTACCCTCAGGGTAGGGAGTGCAGTCAACTCGGTTGCATTGTCAACCGATGGTACACACATCGTCTCTGGCTCAGATGACAATTTGGTGCGGGTATGGGACACGTCGACGGGCAAAGAGCTCAATGTGCTGAATGGCCACACTTCGTCGGTTACCTCGGTTGCATTTTCGACTGATGGTATGCGCATTGTCTCTGGCTCACAGGACAAATCGGTGTGGGTGTGGGACACATTAACAGGCAAGGAGCTCAATGTACTGAGCGGCCACACTTTGTCAGTCTACTCAGTTGCATTTTCGACTGATGGTACACGCATCGTCTCTGGCTCAGAGGACAAATCAGTACGGGTGTGGGACACATTGACAGGCAAGGAGCTCCATGTGCTGAATGGCCACACTTCATCGGTCACCTCAGTTGCATTTTCAACTGATGGTACACGCATTGTCTCTGGCTCTTGGGACAAATCAGTGCGGGTGTGGGACACGTTGACAGGCAAGGAGCTCAATGTGCTGAATGGCCACACTTTGTCGGTCACCTCAGCTGCATTTTCGACTGATAGTACATGTGTTGTCTCTCGCTCAGAGGACAAATCAGTGCGGGTGTGGGACATGTTGACAAGCAAGGAGCTCCATGTGCTGAATGGCCACACTCACTGCATCAAGTCGGTTGCATTTTTGACTGATAGTACATGCATCGTCTCTGGCTCAGAAAACAAATTGGTGCAGGAGTGGCATAGTATGGAACCTCACTACATTAGGGAGCAGGCCAAAAATTCCTCTCATGACCAGCCCTACACCAGATGGCTTCTTTCTGCAGATGGACAAGCCCATCTCATATTTGTCCTATTCGATGCACAGTTGCCTGACTCTTCTGACATCCTCACTATACCTCACTCCACTACCTCCTCTATTGGTTTTAACAATGTCATTGGGCCTCGGTGGCATGATTCTTATCATCCATAGCTGAAACCTGAAGTTTCATTTATCACAAACAAGTGTTAGTTTACTTTTCTGACAAGTGATATTAAATACCCAAGGATAGGTTAGTATTGTATGAGCTATGTAGGTGAATGAAAATCTCAAGGCCCTTAATCCACTTGCAGTGAGGGCCGTCACTACACGCGGCATGTACAAGTCCCTGGTATTCAGCTCCTTATATATATTGCAGCTAAGGCAGACCCACTGCTACATGTCTTCAGTTCGGACTGACCAGGGGCTGTGAGGGAACCAGAGTAAAGCATCTCGGAGACTAACCCTAAGCCATCGTAGAACCCAAGAGGTGTTGGATCGGTCAATCACGGCCATTGGATCTGGCCACGCGAGCCAGGGATGCGGTGGGAACTGAACGACGGCACCTCGCCGGCAAGACGACTCCATCAGCCTTCGGCCTCTCGGCTCGCTAACATATCACCAGGACTCGTTCAGCCTCAGTTCAGGAAGTAGTGCAGTAGTGCCAGTTGCTCTCAAAAGTATTAGTACAGTCTAAATCTTATAACACCTACCCCAGCCAGCAATCACCCAAGGTTCTGCCCGACACCAAACCGAAATTTGAGTACACCGAAATTGACCTCCCATGACTCCACATAACCTGGGCTGTCCATCGAGAGGTACAGGTTTTAAGAGGTTCGATCGTATATACGAATGTACGTAGAATTGGGGGGAACAAGAGCTCCATGGTCACCTTGCCCCGCCGAGCTAGGACCGATTTATGGTGTCGCTGTGTAGCTTTGTGTGTCAACTAATCGGGGTCTGGTGGGGGTTTTCAAGCGCGAACTTGAGATGTCTACCAATATTGCAACTCTCTTTTCAAACATGGGCATTTCGTTGAATGAGATCATCACAGATAATTTAACATGCAGCGGTCTCAGTCCAAATTTGTAAAAGAGTTCACAAGCAGTATGTTTAAACATGTTCAGTCCGTGCTGGAAGAACATAGAACCCTCTCCCAGATACTTGACATAGTACTCGAGGAGCGTCAGACAGTCTTAGACACTTTCCAATCGATAGGAAACCATAATATTCATTGTATAAACCAGCGAATCAGACCGAATTCGTCGCTGAAGTGCTCCGCTCGGCCCTCAGGAGGAGGAGTGCGCAAGGCGCAACGGGATGGGCAGGGACGCTGGTAGGTGGAAGGCAGTGATGGCAGTTAGCATTGCCGCCTCTGCCGCTTTTCCTTATTTGGGGGGGTAGGTAGTACCCTCCCCTCGTGAGATCCACGGCCGTGATCGACCGATCCAACACCTCTTGGTAGAACCACATTTGATTGTCTCTCGTAACAATCTTTGAGACAAAATGCTGCTCAGTCTGCCTGTAGTATACCACTCCTGCAAGGCGGTATGTGTGAAGGGTTGCACCATAGTCAATCCTGACAATGTCATCGATCCTTATGTCTGCACCTGAGAACTCCAGGGCAAGATGGTGTCGAGGGGTTTTGGCCATCGTCAAAGTCTTCGGGGCAGATCTGATCGCCGGAGCTGCCATTTCCGGTATACGGAGGACAAATTCTGACGCAATTCCACCACAGGCACTCGGTCGAACAAACAACAATCTCGAATTCAACACCCCACTGCAGCTCTGTCTTCGTGTTCGATGGCCTACAAAACGCTTCTAGCTGTGACTCCGATCGCGGAAGGAACGAAGGCAACCAAGCTAGAGGTGGAAAGCCCGAACTTGAGGCAGCTTTGACTCGGATCCCCTGCAACGCTCGCAAGTGCTCTGGCTGATCACCAATCTAAACGCGTTGTCAAAGTCGATTCTGGCATAGGTATCCACCAACTGTACTCGGAGCTCTAAGCTCCAACTTCCGTCCTAGACCTGCAATTGTCCCTCTTCCTGTATCCTTCTACTCTCTATGTCCTTCTACTCTCTATGTCCTTCTCGTCCTTCCACCCTTCCTTCCTCAGGCCTCAGGCCCTATCCTCTGTCCATTCTTCTCTGCTCTCCACCCTGGCATCCGACTTGTATATGACCTCTTTTCCCGTACCCGAAGTCTGAGCCACTTGGCCTTTAAGCTTCAACCGTCGAATATCCCTCTATATATGCATTATGAACGTATGCTTTAAATTTCACAGCCAATAATTCAGATCTCTCATGAAAATTCTGTGGACAGGTTTCTTGTCCGACTCCCGAGCTCTCTGAATCTGACTCTTTGACGTCTCTCATTAATCACCTCTACACCAAGCTCACTACAGGTGCTCGCTCAGAGTCGAACAACTGGCAACCTCAAATGTAGGCCGAGCATGGCGCTAGACTAGACCAATCCGTCGATGTGGGATTTTCGTAGCGATCGGCAGTGTCCTCGATCAGAGTTGCTCATAACTCTAGGGTGCTCTTGCGTTCGGTGGTGTACGGCCCTGTGGAAT